>Ga0179591_1287988_pt1 | contig 16508 bp, 14 predicted proteins | sample CZOMad2_1_08_16f_FD_182891 | JGI IMG/M metagenome (GOLD analysis project Ga0179591, IMG submission 182891) | Vadose zone soil fungal communities from Angelo Coast Range Reserve, California, USA - CZOMad2_1_08_16fungal (PacBio error correction) | ecosystem: Environmental > Terrestrial > Soil >...
ACTGGTGTCTGGCGGAGTACTCTCAGTAAATACGGTGGGTTGAGGGGGTTACTTTAGGAGCTTCGACGGGGGGAGAGACAGCGCGGCTGTAGCAGTTCTTGAGTAGCGAAATTTACTCGGGCTCTGCTTGAGGAGCAGTTGCTGCTATGCGGCGTCGTGACTCTCGCTAAGCGAACGGGAGCTTCTTAAAAAGAACAGCGCTCGGAGGGCTGCGAACTCTTTGGCTGAAGGGCTGCTGGGTCCGGCGGAGCGGGATTCGAGGAGGTCGAGCGGGTTCGACTAGGCTAAAGGAAAGGAGGCTTCTAAGCCATCTTGGAAAAAAAGAAGGGGTAAAAAAGTGACGGTGTCGTTCGCGGTCGTCTTGCTCTCGGCAATCGGTAGGCGGGGCCGGAGAGCTGGGCGGGAGGGGAAAAGGCTGGCGGCAAATGTCTCTGACGCGGCAAGGGATTACGCGCTTAAGGGGAGGTCGGGGGTGGCGTTCGTCGTGTGCTTTGCGATTAGGGACGCAGCGAGGAGCGTCGGGAGCGGGGGCCGATTCGCGGACGGGTATACGCGGCGGCACACTGGGAGTCTCAGAGGGCTTTCCTGGTGAAAAGCTCGTGAGTTGAAGTCCTGTTGGGCAAGCTCGTTAGCATTTTACGGGTGGGGAGACGGTCTGTCCGTTTCGGGGGTCTCTCTCTAGTTAGAGGGGGGGTTGCGGCTTGACTCAGCCAAAAAGGAGGGGGGGGGATCGGTCTCGCGGGGATATCTCTCGTAACTGGTACGAGTCGGAGAGTTCTAAGAGGAGCATGTTAAAGCTAGCTCTGTGAATTCTTCGGCGCAGATCGAGGTACTGGTTTAGGGAGGAGTTCGGCGGAGGGAGATGCGCGTCGTTATTCGAGCTTCGCTGTCTTGGCGGTCTGGGCGGTCGTAGAAAGCCGCGAATTCTTGCGGGTGAAGGGGAACGTCTGGGCGAGGCGGCGGGACGCTCTTCTTCGGGAAAGAGGCTTCGAATAGAAAGGGGCGCGGGGGGGGGTGGGGGCACTAGAAAACGGGCTCTTGGGCTCGCCTTCGGGTGCTCCTGATACTCAGCGCACTAGTGAGTTCAGGAGTGAGACGAAACGGAGCTGGAGAGGCTCTCGCTCACTGTAAGAACTAACTCTTGCTGAGTGTGGTTCAAAGCTCAGGGAGGCTGGCTTTTCTGATTCTGGCTCTGAGGCTCAAGCGAAAGAAGCTTCAGGGCAGGGTCGGGGGTCGGCTTCTCGGATCTGTGAGAGGCTCTACGACGTGTGAGGGGAGAGCTACTATCTTTCAATAAAGTCTCGATCGGTCTGCTGTGGGCGAGGGTAGCAAGAGACAGTATTGTTGTAGGGACGGAGGGGGAAAAAAGGAGGTCGTAGGTTAAAACTCGGGCCGAGCGGGCTTGGGGAGTGTAAGGTTTCGCAGGAAACGCGCAAACAGCGGGGGGGGAGGAGAAACTGATGAACTAGGGTCAGCGAGTGTTCTTCGTTAGGGAGGGCAAGTCTCGCCGGGAAGTAAAGGGGAGAACAGGCGCCAGGTATCTTGGCGCCGCGACTGCAAAGTAGAACGCTCAGGGGAGTCCGAGGGGGAAGGAGGCCTTCGGTGTCAAGTGGGGACGCCTGAGCGTGGGTGCGGGAGTGAGGACGCGTTATCGAGGCGTGGGCGCTAAAAAGTTCCGTCTGCGCAGGGGGGGGAGTGCTCGGAAGGCTTGCTAAGAAAAGAGTCGAAGGGTAGGGGGGGTGATCTGCGCGCGGGGTCTTGCTCTGCGGTGAGCGAAGGCTAGGAAGGCAACTGCGAGCGGGAGAAAGGCGCGAAGGTTCGAGCTCGGACGCGGCTGAGGAGCGTCGTCGACGTCGGGGCGAGGAAACAACCAAAAAACACGGGGGAGAGGGACGAGGGAGGCGGGCTTCGAGGGAGAGGAAGCTAGCGTCTGGCCGAAGCTCGCTAAAAAAGGGAGAAAACTCGGCGAGTAGGCTCTCAAGTTCTCTCTCGGTGGATCTGAAGGGAAAGAGGGGAGGGAAGCTCTCTTGCTCGCGGGGGACTGGAGGACGCGATCCGAAGTCAGAAAAACACCAGCGGCGCCTTTCGCGACAGACGGGGGGGGGGTTCTGGCGCTAGGCGCAGGGCTTAAGCACGAGGGTTAGACGGGGACGAGGAAGGGAACGCCTTGGGTACTGGTTCTGAGGCGCAGCCGAGAGTTAGTCTCGCAGATGCGGAGGCGGGCGAAAGCGCGGGGCTCTGGGAGGGGCGCTTGTCGAGCTTCGGGCTGGGGGGGGGGGAGACGAAGAAGTAGGAGTTGGGAGTAAATTAGAGGTCTGGACTTAGGATCAAGGGGTGAGTCGTGACTACTGGAGATGCGTCGCGGAGGAAAAGGGTCGGGTGCTACTTCTGCTTCTGGTTCTCTCGTCGGGGAAAGGGGGAGCTTTGTCGGAAAATAGACAAGAACAGCAGGAGGGAGGGGCTTTTTCGGACTTAGGAGTTTAAGTGGTCGGGTAGAAAAGGAGTTAAGTGGACGGGGTCTTGGGCTCGGCTAAGTAGAAATCTAGTATCCGGGAGGAAGGCTTTCGCGGCAGGGCAGCGTAAGTCCTGGAGACGGGGTCGCGTTCGCGGCGAGGGAGAGGGGGAGGGGGGCGAGTCGCGTAAGCGAGCTCTCTTTCAGGTCGCGGAGGCTGAGAGGCAGCAGGGGTCAGTCGGAGTCGGTAAGAGCAGCTCTCTACGGGAGGGGTCGGCTAGGGCGCGGGCCGTGCTATCTCTCGCAGAGCAGGCGGCGAGGAGGGATAAAAGAGGCTAGGCTCGGCTGCGGACAGGAAGGGGGGACTAAGCGCTGCCGGGCGGGGGGACGGAGGGGCGAGGGGTCTTCTGCGATTTGGGTGCGAGCTGCGAAGTCGCGAAAGGTCAGAGGGGGAGAAATGGTCGAGGGTGTCAGGCTTCGGGTCTTGAGGACGCTCTCTCGTCTGCTCGGGGTAGAGCGGTAGAGCGGACGTGCACGTACGTGACAAGGGCGTTAGCAGGCGGTCTCTCGCTGCAAGAGATGAGAGGGTGCGGACTAGGGTTCTTTTCGACGGAGATCGGCGCTGCGGGCAGTCTCGCTTTCTCTAATAGAGGGGAGGCTAGAGGACTTGGGTTAAGGAGGCTGGCAAACTGGACGTACAATCTGGCTGGAAAGGGGGTACTCGCGGTCTCGGCGAGGCGTAGGATCGGGGACTAGGGGGAGGTAGAAGTACGGTTCCGCTTATCGCGGGCGCGGTCGCTAGCGCGCGCTCTGAAAGCGTAGGCTAGATCAGTCAGCGAGAATACGGTGGGAGCTAGCAGAGAGATTCTTTCTCGGTTCGCTCTGAAGAGCGAGAGGGAGCCTAGGTGCGGAGGGGGGGCGGCTCGGCTCTAAGAAGGAAACGCTTCTTAGGCGAGGATCTATGGAGAGGGGAGGGAAGGACTGCGGCTCGGAACTGGAAAAGTCTCTGGGTCCTCGAGGGGGGGAAGCGAAGGCTCGGGAGGTCAGATTCTGGAGGAGCGCGTGCGGGCTAGTTTCCGGCGGGAGTCAAGTAAGTGATGCTCTGCTGGAAAAAGATCGCGGAGGGCTCGTAAATGAGAGGATAGGTGGGAAGCTCCATGGTAGTAGGAGTGAGCCCAGGGGGTTGGCGCCGACTCTAAGGCAGGACTTCTCAGGTCTTAAAGCTAAGGCTCTTATAGGCGCGGCGGGGGCTAGAGCGAAAGATGCACTAGACGAGTCTTGCGGAGGCTGTGGTGTGCACAGAAAAAAGTGCTAAGGAGATTGTTAAAAAGGAGGGGGGCGTCGTCAAAGAGACTATGGCGCCGGCGGGGGGGGAAGCAGGAGGAGCCTTCTCGCGGAGTAAGTTTGAGCGAGGTCTCGAAAAGGGAAAGTACTTTCTGGTCTCGGGGTAACTGCATGAGGAGGTGAGGACGCATCTGAGGCTGGCGGGGGCTTCGGTTCAGAAAAGACGCTCTGTCGAAAAGACCTGGAGCGTCGCTGTGGGCAGTACGGGGTAAAACGATAGAGGGGGTTCTCGCCTTTCTCTGGTTCAGGGGGTTTAGAGTGTAGGCGGGGGACGCTGCTCAAGAGGTCTGATGCCTTCTAAGCGGTGCGCAGGTGAAGCAGTTTCTCGACGTAACATCGCATACGGCTGCGCGTCTGAGTTCGCAGCAGTTCTATACTCTTAAGTAGGTAGGAGGTCTTAGAGAGGGGAGGGACTCTCAGGGCGGCGCGCTCTCAGTGGGGTGGTTCGCGGTAAAGACGCGGTGAGGGATAGACGTTCTTTGCGCTTGAACTCGAAGCGGGGCCGAAAAAAAGCGAGGACTTCGCTGGGGAGAGGTCGCTGGGGAGAAAAGGGGAGGTCGTAACGTAGAGCGGCGCGGGAGGACGCCGTTGAAGGGGCAAATCGCCTGGCGCGGTCGGAGGAGGGATTCAGGGAGGCTCTCAAAAAGGCGAAGAGGAGCGCGGGCGAGAAACAGTTAAAACTGCTCTCGGCCGTTCGGGCAAATAGAGGAGGGAAAACTTCTCTAGGGCGATCGGCTCTTCTGAAAGGGCTGACGCGCTCGGCGCCGGGCTTCGGACCAGAGTGGAACGTGGGGAGGATCATAGGGAGAGACGTTCGGGGTGAGCTGAAAAAGGGGGTTTCTTGCGGTGGCGGTCGAGTGTAGTGACGTGCAAGGAGCCGCAAAGTAAAAGTGAAGAGGCTCGTTCTGAGCTAGCCTCGGGGGAAGCGATCTCGCTATTCGCGATCTTAGTAGAAGGCTTAGGGAAGGACTTGGTCAGGCGCGTCAAGGATATCGCGGGCGTTCGCGCTAAACGTGCGAGGGCTACGAGGGGGTCTGGAGGAGAGGAAAAGGCGGCTTCTGACGCGCGCGGGGCAGAAACGGGGATAGGGCGCGAGCGGTCAGGGAATGTGAGAGAGAGAGGAGGATTTCGCCTTAGGGTCTTCTCGTCGAGGCGCGCTCAGGTAATAGGGGGGGGTGATCAGAGGCTCGAGGTCGCGGGTTCGGCACGAGGTGGAAAAAAGGGCGTTCTTCGCCCGGTTCGCGGAGTCAAAAAATGAACGGAGAAGGATGGCAGCGCGTTTCGAAAACGGGTCATGGCTTTCTAAGGAGGGGGCTGAAAAAACTCGTTCGGCGGCAGGCTGTTGAGAGAGCGCAGGAATGTGAGGGCTTCGCGGGTAAAACTAGACGAAAGCTCCTGCGGGGGGTCGGTCAACGGGAGGGAGAGGCGGAAGAGAGCTGAGGATCGGTAGGAGTTAGCTTAAAGGCAGAACAGGCGCTGTGACGGTTAAAAGAGGTTAGTGCTTCCGCTTCTGGGAGAAAAAAGGGGAATCTCGGCGGAGGTCGTGAAAAAAAGAGCTCTTAGGGGGCGAGCTGGAGTGTCGTAGACGTCGACGCTAGTCTGAAAGCGTGTGTCGCAGTCAAAGGCTGTCTTTAGGCGGCGGGGGGTCTGGGCTGGGGCTAGAGCTTCTGGAATCGTGGGAATGGGCGGGTCGGCAAAAAGGGGCTAGTGCTGATTGAGGGCGGCTAATACTCAGCGTAGAGTAGGTCTTCTGGAAAGGAGGAGACTCGCTGACGTGCGCGTTTCCTCGGAGCGCCGATGGACAGAGGGAGAAACTAGCGTTAAAAGAAAAAAAGTCGAGGCTGAGCCGAGGGGGTCGTTTTTCGGGGCACCGCTCGGTGGGAGTGCTAGACGATGCTGAAATTAGCGTTGTGGAGCGGGCTCCGCGCTGTTGACTTGTTAGCTAACTCTTGGCGAGGGCAGGGTATTCGGCGTCAAGAAAGCTGAAGCTCGCGCAGGTCTGAGGCGGCGACGGATTCGGAGCGCGGAGTAGTCTCTCTAAGATGTCTAGCGCGCATCGATGGGCTAAGGCGCGGCGAGCCTCTCTGGGAGGAAGTCTCTTTGAGTCGTTCAGTAGCGGAATAGAGCGAGAGAAAGTTCAAAAAGGGAGGTGCAGCGGGAGCTCTACGGAGAAAAAAGGTCGTAGAGCGCGCTAAGTGAGGGCAGGGGTAGGAGCGGCGGCTGCGGATAAAAAAAAAAAAGAAACTCGGGAGACTAGGGAAAGGTGAAAAATGTCTGAGGCGGCGGTCGGGTTGGGCTAGCGAGGAGTCGGCGAAAACTCACTCGGGCGCTCTGTCTCTGGCTGCGTGTCTAAAGCGCGGCGCTCTAAAAAAAAAGCTGGCTTCCAAGTCACGAAAAAGGGTTTAAGAGCGGGTCAAGCTCGAAAAAGGACCTCTCAAGCCGACTTTTGAGGGTAGCTGGGAGTATCTCTGTCGCGGGCTGTCTCTCGCAGAAAGGCTCGTCGTTTCGCGGAGGTGCGCGAGTGGTCCGGGGAGTCCTTGAGGGATGAGAGCGCGGGGAGGGATGCAAAGGGGCTGAGTCGGGAAGGTCACGCAGCTGGACGCGTCCTCTCTAGCGCGACTCTGCGAGGGAGTCACGAAAGGGTAAAGGGAAAAAAACGGCAGGGGCAGCTGGGAGGCTTAGCGCGCGCAGTGGTAGGGGTTAGAGGCTCTGAAAGAAGGTCTTAGGGAGAGAACCGCTGAGGGCGCTGAGAGAGGCTGAGGGCTGGCTCGGACTTCTTAATAAAGAAGAAAAGGGGTGCGACGGGGCGCGGGGTATTCGCATCGGCCGACTCGGCGGCCTAGGGACTCTTAACTCGTATCGCTTGAAGAGATGGGGGGGGTGCGGAAAAAAAAGGGGCTCTCCTGCTGAGGAAGTAGGAAGGATTTCGGGCTCCTGCGAGAGGGGGTCGACTGCTAAGAAGTACTCTCTCTAGCGGTTCGGTTAGTTGTCTCAGGAGAGGTCTACGGGTAGTGGAGAGGTGAGCGCGGCGGTGAAGGGGAGCGCCGGGGTCCGCGCGGGGGGCCGGCGTAATTAGAGGTCCTTGAAAAGTAGCGGACGTCTAAGGAGGAGTGGTGCGCGCGGGGCTACGGGGGGGGGGCGCCGAGCTCGCTAAGTGGGCGGGCCGAGGGGGAAAGGGAAAAAAGCTTCGTCGAGCGGGCTCTCCTCCAAAAGGGAGGGGCGTGGGTAAAAGAAGAAAAAAAAAAAAAAAACAGAGGGTCAGGCGGGATCTAGAACGGGTCTCGTCGGGCAGTGGAATTAACTGTAAGGGCGTATACGTAGGGACTTGGCGAGGCGACGTAATAGGGGTCGACTCTCTGTTAGCGTGGGATTCGCTCTTAGGGAGGAGATCGGCTCTAGAGGGAGAGGGCTCGCGTGCCGTCGTCGAGTACTGGGGCTGGTGGTAGATTAGGGTAATGGGCGGCGAAGAAACTCTTTACGAGGCATCGAGCGGGACTTTGAGGGGGAGGGCGAGCTTACTAAGTGGAAGTTAGCTTGGGGAGGGGAGGGAGCTCTCTCGGGGAGGTAGGTGAGGTTTAGTTGGTCTGGGAGTTCTGAAGTCTAAGTTAGGGGGTGGTGCTTTAGGGCTAAAGGGACGTACTGTCTTCTTTAGAGCGCGTCTAATACTGGCCAGAGAGGGGGTGGGGGGTGGGGGAAAAGTAAATGGGCAGTGTCGCAGCGGTGGGCGTTCTCTCGAGCGTTTCTCGGCTCTCGGTCTCAGCTTCTAAGAGAGGACGCGACTGTGTCGAAGGGGGGGGCTCTCTGAGCTAGCGAGGCATGAATAGTAGGGCCTTTGGGATGGCGTGTCTTCTTGGGAGAGCTTGCCCTAGGTAGCATGGTGGAAGTGCTTGGGGGCCGAACGCCTTAAAAGGGGGGAGAACTTCGCTCTGTCGGCGAAGCTAGAGTAGGTCTTGGTCGCGGACTCTAGAATAGCGCTTAAAAAAAAGGGTAGGGGGAGTAGGCTTTCAGGGGTCTTCGCGATGAGAACCTGGAGCGGAGACGTCAGGGTAGCGACAAGCGAGGCGGTCCTGTTAGGCATTTAGGGGATCTCTCTCGCATAATGAGTGCGCTCGCGCTGCGGGTAGAGGAACTACTGGGTAAAGGGTCGTAGGGCGTCGTAGGCAGCCTGAGGCTTCGGCTGAGACGTATTCAGAGTAGAGGGCTTTTCTCCAGGGAGTCGGTAAGCGGGTCTTTTGTTGTGAGGGACGCAGTGTTCTGAGGTTCAAAGGAAGAGGCTGCACAGTAGGCCTATTCGGGGAGGAGATTAATGAAGCTGGTCTTCTTCCCAGGGAGGTCAGGCGGAGCTTCACTATGGTCGGTTTTCTAGACGGACGCAGATTCTGGGAGGGAACGGGCTTAGGCGTCCTAAAGGGGGGGCGCAAAGCTTTGAGGGCTGCGAGCTTGGAGAGTGCACGAAAAGTCTAATGTTCTGGAGGAGAAAACTTGAAGAAACTAACTCGACGGTCGGAGCAGGTTCCGTACTGGTAGGAGGAAGTCTTCGCGGAAAGGAGATCTTCTCGAATCGCGGTCGTCGTATGGGACTTACTGAAAGGGAGAGACGTCTCTACGAGAGTCTGAACGCGTGGTGGACGCGTTCTGCGAGGAAACTGAAGCAGGGTGAGGGGGTCTCTGTCGGGGGGAGGGGGTTAAATCTAAGGTGACGCCGCTGGACTAGAAGGGGGGTAGAGTTAGGAGCAGTCTGGTCAGGCCTCTGCGGGGGGGAAGGGAGTTCAAAACTAAAGTCAGGTAGAGGGGAGCTGCGCTTGGAGGCGCGGGGTCCAGCTCAAAAGGGCGAGGTCGCGTAGCTTCTCTCGACGGGGGAGCAAAAATTAAAGGGCGCTTGGCGAGGCTGCAGAGGCGTTAGCGTCTCGAAACTGGCTTCCTGGGGGGGCAGACTGAAAAATTATCGGCTGGTCGGTAGCAGCGGGGGGAGGAGCGGACTTCTATAAGCTAACTTGCAGTGCTCGCGCGGGGGGGTTCGAAACAAAAATGGTCAACGAGGTAGTTTACTTCGGGTCTTCTCTAAACGCCTGAGAGCGCCGTAAGAATCAAAAAACTTAGCGTAAGGCCGTCTCGCGTGGGGACTTCGGGTCGCGCGAAAGCGTCGAATCGGCTCGGAGGAGGTAGTTCAAAAAGGAGGCTTCGCGGGGAGGAATTTCGCGGTGACTCTTAGAGGAACGCAGTCCGTCAAGGAAAGGCTACCTTACAGGGGGGGACTCGCGCGGAAACGTCGGGAAGGAGCGGCGGTAAGGCGCGAGGAGACGTCGCGTCGGGAGGGGGAGTGATTGCTCTGTCGCGGCGGCGGGCGTTGCGCTGGGAGACGGAGCGCTTATAGGGGAGGGGAGGAGCTTCGAGAAAGGGCAAAAATCAGCCTTCGAGCAATTCGACAATAGGGGGTGAGGGTTCTTCGTCTTTAGATCTTTCTAAAGCGGGAGTAAGTGCGAAACGTCTGAGGGTAGCTTTAGGTCAGTCACCTGCGAGGGGGAGAAGCTAAAGCGGCTCTGCGCGCGTGAGCGCACGAGGAGGTCGCGGTAAGCGGAGAGGGGGCAAGCTCTTCGGCGGAGACGCGACTGACGGAAGCGGGCAGCGATCGAGGAGGGGCTAGGGTCTGAGCAGCTCAAGGGGGGGAGTCGGTAGAGTCTTCTGATTGGCGGCGTGAGTCTTACCTTTCATTCTCGATTCTTTCAGAGGTACGACTGCTCGAGCGCGAATAGAAAGAGATCTGGGGTTCGCGATGAGGTCGAGTACTGTTCTGGTCGAGCGCAGTCTTAGAGAGGTGGAAGAGGGAGGGTAAAAAAGTGTTCTGTCTTCCGGGCAGGTTCGGGGTGGGAGCGCAGGGAGGGCGTCGCGGGTAAAAAAAGCGGGGAACTCGGAAATAGCGCGCCGACTGGGTCGGGTCCGGGGGGAAGGGCTGAGACGTGAGGCGGGAAGGAGCGCTCGAAAAAGCAGAGAGGTTAATAGTCGAACTCAACTCTGCAGAGAGAGAGTAGGAGGGGGTAGAGAGGGACTGCGTCGCGGGAGCGGCAGCTGGAAAGAAAAAAGGTCTCTGCGCGATTGTGCTGCGGGTTCAGGGAGCGGGAGGCGTGTAGGGGGGCGTCGTTTCGGAGAAAGCTGGGTAGCGCGCTACGTCAGCTAAGAACGCTCGCAGAATAAGAGGGGAGGGGGAGTCTTATTTCAAGAAGGAGCTGTAGTAAACTAAAAAGCGGCGCTTCTGAAGCTTGGACCCGGTGCTTGAAAGTGGTCGCGCGCATCTGCGTTCGGAGGGGGGGGGGGAGGGATTAGCGAAATGAAGAGTTACAGTCGTTCGGGATTTCTTCGGCCTAAAAGAGTCTGTCGACGGGCGCCTCTGCGACGGGGTCCTTAGTAGGGAATGGTCTGCGAGGAGTCGGCAATCAGGGCGGCGCGGGGTGGGGGGGACGCGTGTCACAGGGGCGGTCGGGGGGGGGTAGAGGCTGGAGAGTTCGGCGGAAAGGGGAGACTACTAGGCCGCTCGCGTGCGAGATTGCTTCGCGAAGGTCAGCGTGGGGCTTCGCTTCGCGATTAGAACGTAGCGTGGGCGTCGCGTAAGGCGCTATAAACGAGGCCCCTTACGGGCGTCTCGCGGCGATGGGGGAGAGACGACTAGAAAAGAAATAGGACGGCCACGCAGGGACGTGAGGGGGAGGAGGAGGAGCGGGGCCGGGGGGGAGGGGCGAGCGCGCGCAGCAGGGGTCGCAGGGGGCACGCGCGAGGCGCTTAGGATCGGGTCGGGGGCGCTGGAGCGGTCAGGGGGTAGAGCGGCTTCAAGAGCTGATGAAGGCGCCTAGGGGCGTTCGAAGTTCGGTCGGAGGCAAGTAAACGTCGAAGGGGGGCGACGGAAAGAAGTCGGGGGGCTTCGCGAAAGCAGTCAGTGTGGGAGTTGAGGGGCGGTGCCCTAAGAAGAGAGGGGTTCTAGAGTCTGCTGAAATGTAAGGAGGGAGAGGAGCTAACTGGGGACGGGACCTTCGCGAAGTTCTTCGGCAGGGAGGGGAGGGACTAAAAAAAAAAGGAGTCTTCGCGTCGCGGTCTTCTCTGGGAAGAGGAGTAAAAAGTATCGGGGGGGGGGGCTCTGGCGGAGAGGTTTGAGCAAGCAGTCGGCAAACTGCCGAGCAATCTGTGTAGAAGAACGAGTGAAAGGAACGCAGGAAAAGGGTCGCGCCGAGGGTGTTTTCGGAGGGCGGGAGTCGTTAGGGAGGACGCCGGGCGGAAGAGGCCGGCTAGTGTCGTTCTCGTTCTAGGCGCAGTTGACTCGAGACCATGAGCTCCGGTCGCGAGGCGGCTAAGAAGGGGAGGATTCAGGAGTATTCCTCGAGAAGGGGGGGGGAGTCATGAAAGGCGTCGGAAGCTTCGCTGGAAAGAAGGGGGGAGGTAACTGCAAAAGGGAGTCGTCAAAGCGGCTAAGATCAGGCTCGTAAGGAGAACGTTAGCGACGGTTCTCCGATAGGGGGAAGGGAGAGCGCGTAAAGGTCGGTGCGAGGAAGTAGGTAAAGGGGGTTAGGCTGCTCAACGTGGGAGGGGAGGCGTAAATTAGGCGGCGTTGTATGTTCTCGAGAGGCTGAGTGGCATCTCTGAAGGGCGAAAAGCTTTCTCGCTAGGGGCGCTCTGCGCTGATCGTTCTCGCAGGTCCTAGGTCGAAGCTACTTAGCGTCGGATAGGCGGAGCTTGAGGGTACCTCTCACGCACTCTCGCTGTGTATGTTTAGCTGGCTCTTCTCGGAGTCTAAAGGACTGCGACTTCTGAGAGGGGGCGAGCTCGAGGCGCTTTCTCTGAAAAGGGGCGGCTAATAGAACTTCCGTCGGAGTGGACTCTAAGGCGAGCAAGGCTTCTGAGAGTCGGAGGACGAACTCTTCAGTCGATAGAAAATACGGGCGGCGCAGGAACAGGTCCTATCTATTCGGCTCAACAGTCGGAGGACCGTGAGCTGCAAAAACGAGGAGAGCGTCAACTGTCAGGTCGCGCGTTTTGGCGGAGGCTACAGTGGGTAGAGTATCTCGGGGATAGAGACCTCGGTATGCTCTGATGTTCGGCTTCTTTCGGAAGGGGCAGGGCTGTCTTCTAGTCTGCGCTGAGCATTTTCGGGAAAGGAGAGGGCCGTCTAGGGAGGTGCGGCGCGCTCGACAGGAAGGGGCTTCAAAGGCAGGGAGGCTTGAAGGGGGGAGGACTCAACTGAAATCTGCAGTCGGGTGGCTTCTCTCTCGAGGAGCTAGGGGAGGAGGCGGCGCGTTCTATTCAAATCTCGGCAGGTCGGTTGCTTTACTGAGGGGGGGGGGAGGCGAGGTGGGCTTTGCTTCTAAGGATCGAGGTTACTAGGACTGTGCCTCGCGGTCATCGCGGAGAGGGGAGAAATTTGGGCAGCGGGTACGGAGCCGAACGGGGTCTGAGTAGAAGGCCGCGCGGGCGGAGACTCTAGAGAAAAAGAGTGCTGCGCGTTAGCGCGGGAGCGAGTCTGAGGGGAGGAGCTGAAGAGCTGACTAAGCTCCATGGGCAGGTAGCTCCGATTAGGGTGCCTCTTCTGGCGTACGTCGGGAGAGTCTCCGACCGGGGCAAAGAAATAGCGCCGCGAAGCGGCGTGGGCTAGAGAGGCGGTTATTCTGACTGCGCGTCGTAGGCTCGAATAGGGGGCGAAGGGGGAACGTGGGTCTAGCGACGACAGAGGGGCGTAGGACGGCTCGCACTGAGCAGGGGCTGAGTGAAGAAGAGAAGCTGTTCTCAGAGCCTCCTAGAAAGGAAAGGAGTCTGTCGGTCTCGCGTGTGAAGGATCTGGGACAGGGTCCTAGTAACTAAGCAGGGAGCTGCGCTGGACGCTGGCCCCTGGAAATAGTACGCTCTGTGTAATATACTGCTGAAAAGGGACGAGACGTGTCTATGACTTTCTCGGAGGAGGATGGCGACTGAGAGAAAAAGGTCTCTCTCGCTCCTGGGGGGTCACTTGCACTCGAGAGACTGCTTTTCTCGCGGGAGGGAGGAATAAAAGAAAAAAAAAGGGGGCGTCGGTTCCGTTCGAGTTCGGGTCGAAAAGGGAGACGGTTGTAGGCGGGCCGGAAAAATGCGCGTCATGGAGGAGGGTCGTTGGAGGAGCGAGTCTGAGGATGGAGGGGGGGCTATCTCGGGAGGGGGCGGCTGGGGGGGCAGGGCTAGCTCTTTGATTCTGAAGGGCCGGGACGACTCAAGCTCACTTGCGGGGCAGGGAACTGAAGGGAAGTAGCTTCTGCCTTCTGTTTGTGGGCCTGGTGCGGGCTAAGTCTAAAGGAGTCAGAGGGAGAGAGGGAGACGGTCGCTTTTCTGGGTCAGAGGGCAGGTACTCGGGGTTTCGTGCAGGAGCGAGTCGGCTCCTCGCGGGGAGGTTATAGAAGATCTGAACGGGAGAGGGGGGTTTTAAAATAGGTGCGCTGGCGCTTCAGGCTCTCTCTAGTCGCGCTCTAGGGGCGAGGAGGGGTCCGAGTTAAAGGGCACGAACGATTCTGAATAACGGCGAGACGAGCGACGAGAGGAGAGACGTGCCGACGGGCGTAAATCGAGCTGGGACGCGCAGTTTAGGAAGAGCGGCTGTTCCGACTGAGGGTCCGAGCGGGTCGGGGAGATAAAATAGCTCGCCGTGGTTCTCTGGAGCAAGAGCGAGCTGCGGCTCTAAATTGTCTTTGAAGGATCCTGGGCGGCTGCGAGAGCGCGCTTCTCTGGAGGAATTTCAGTGGTGCCCTCGTTCAGGAGAGAGAGGCTATGAGGGGGACAGCCGCTCGAAGTCTTACTCTTGTGTGACATGTGAAGTCGAGGAGGACGTCGGGGGACGAGGTCTAAGCGAGCGGCGGGGTTTGGAGGGGGGGCTAGTCCTGATCTTGCGTCGGAGGGGAGGAATGGTTACGGGGAGTACGCGCCGCGCGGGCTCTGCGCTAGGGGGGTGTTAGATGCGAGGGTCGGAGAGGGGGGGCTGACGAAGGAGGTCGCTCAGGTCCGCGGCTACTAGGCTGCGCAAGGTCTTGGCGGAGAAGAGGAATCCAGACTAGGCTCGGACGTGATCTAGAGAGCGGCTTGCTTAGTCGCGGAGGTCTGCGGAGGAAAGAGGGGCGTGAGAGTTCGCTTTGAATCTGGGGGTCGTCGAGGAGGGTGTGAGCTGCTGAGAAATGGTCTCTTCGAGGCGATAGTAAACGGTTCGGCGTTCAGACGAGCGAAGGCAAAGTCGGTATGACTCTTCGCGGAGAGCGAGAAAGGGTCTCTGAGTAGGGCTTTTTGTTGAGGCTGTAGCCGGTCTCGCGCAGAGGAGGCTCTGCAGGGAAACGGAGCGGCTTATTAGACCTGGAGACTCGCTCGAGGAGAGAAAAGTGAAAACGGGGCGCAGGGGTCGTTGGGTGGTTTGTGGGAGTCTGCGGGGAGGGGGGGAGGCGAAAGAGCGAGAACAAGGGGAGGGCAGCGTGGGGTGCAGTAGGGGGGGGGCGGAGTGAGCTAAAAGAGGGCGGGCGGCAGCACTGGGCAGAGGGTAAAGGGGCGGGGGGTTAGAGGGGAGAGTCATCCGTCGTAAGGGAGATAGAGGTGGCGGTCGAAGGTTCAAAAGCTTTTAGGAGGCTGGGGGAGGGTTAGCGTCGGGTCTCTCGAGCGGGGTAAGGCGCGGACTTCTCGGGGGAGGTGACGAGAGCGACGTCGAAGGGGCGTCGAGGGTCGGGCGTAGGGGGGGGGGGGGGGGAGCTAAACTCGCCGTCGGGGGTGCGGCTGGAGTCGCTCGGAGGGGGTCGTCAGAGGCATCTCTAGACAGGGAGAAGATCAGTGGGAGTAGGGCCGTCCTCAGCGACTAGGATGGAAGAGCCTCTAAAGGAGTTCGGTAGGGAAGCTTACGAGGAGGAGGGGTGGAGGGTCTTCGGCGGTCTGGTCTTGAGGGAGACGGCTGGTCAGGCTAGGCTTGGAGAGGCTCTAAAAATAGCGCGCTTTGGCGGTAAAGACTCACGTCGTCTCAAGGGGGAGGGAAGAAAGTCTCAGCCTGGTCACGGAGAAGGAGCGGTGGACTCAGTGACACTCAGGGAGGGTCGTAGGGGTCTCGCGGGGAGGGCTCTAAAAGAAAACGCGCTGTGCGGACGTCGCCTTCTGAAGGTCAAAAAGGTTGTCAGTGGGGGGCGCTTCTAGTTCGGACGAGAGGCACTGAAAAAAGCTGAGTGTCGCGCGCTGTTGTGCTGAGCGGCTTAGGACTTGGGGGGCTTAGGCGAGTCGGACGGTCACCTGGAAAGAAGCGCGGGGCGTGCTCGTAAGGGCTGGGCTACTCTGTGTAAAAGGGGGCCTCGTCTCCGAACGGAAAAGGAGTCGGCGGCGGTGTCGAGCGGGGGTCTGGTTAGTGCGCGGGGGCGGTCTCGCGAGGGGGAGGGGGGCCAAAAGGGGGGGACCCGGGCCCACTGGCGGGAGGCTAGGGGCGCGCGGTCGGGGGTTCTCCGGCGAGGGAGACGAAGGATCAGACTCTTTCGTAGGTTTTTAGCTGGAGGGTCGCGGGGCGGGGGTCGCTCTGAAAGGGGGGGCTGGGAAGAGGCGCAGGTAAGGTGACTGAGGTTCGCGTGCGCAGACTCTCGGATCTGAGGGCGGGATCACGGGATCGGGGCTTAGAAGGTTCTCGGAAACGTTGGGCTCCGAGAAAGGGGGCTCGCTGAGGAGTAGTCTTGAGGGCAGAGAGGAAACGCGTTCCCTCTGGGCAGGTATTAAGGGCGTCTCTACTGAGCTTCTAGCGTCTTGCGGGTGAAAAAGGAGTCGGTTCGGTCGCGTTCGTCTTTTAGGAGCGGGCGCGTGGAGTCGCCCCTCCTTCTGAGGGCCTAGAATAGGCCTGGTGGGCGGGCGTATGTCTGGGAGAGGGGCGGCTGCAGACGCGCGAGCGCTCTTTAGAGCGGGGTCTGATCTCAGGTCGCGGAGGTTGGCTCTCTCGCAGGGGGCGGAGTGACTGGGGCTTAGAGGCACTCGGCGCTTCAGAGGCGCTAGGGGCGGGAAACGGAGAGAAGGGGGGGCGCCTCTATAGTGAGTACGGCCTGCGGGGCGTGAGGGTCTTTTAGATCCGCTCTGAAGTCTCGTTGGGAAAGAGCGACTCTAAAATGGTGATCGTCGCTGGTTTCCTCTGTCGGAAAAAGACTCGGGGGACTGTCTAAAGTCATACTCTGTGAGGTCGCGCCGTCGTGAATTCGGCATAGGAGACGCGGAGAGAGACGCATGCTCGCGGGAGGGGGGGAACATAAGAAAATAAGTCTAGAAGGTCGAGGTTCATGAGTCTCAGCAAGAGGTCGCAAGACGATTCTCCGCTTGAGCGCTCACGGAAACTAGCAGAGACGCTTCGCTCTTGACGCGGAGGAGGAACGGAATGAGGCGCAGTTGAAAGGAGAGGACGAGGAAGGCTCGCTCTGCTCGGCCGAGCAGACGCTGCTTACTGCTCTGGAGAATGAGTAGGGGGGTGACGCTGAGAGAGTTCAGGGGGGCGCGCCTAGCGCTGGAGAGAACTGGTAGTCTGGTGGGGGAACTGAGCTCTGGAGGGTAGGCAAAGTCTTCTAGGTCGTGCGTTCGGCGTCTAGGCGCTTCTGGACTGGAGAAATGCTTAGCGGGAGAGGTGAGGCAAGAACGGGTCGCCCGGGAGATCGCTGGACTGTCGGGACGCAGAGTATGTTCCGAAGAGGGCGAAAAAAATTCAGGCGGCGCGTGTAAG
>Ga0179591_1304542_pt1 | contig 16507 bp, 23 predicted proteins | sample CZOMad2_1_08_16f_FD_182891 | JGI IMG/M metagenome (GOLD analysis project Ga0179591, IMG submission 182891) | Vadose zone soil fungal communities from Angelo Coast Range Reserve, California, USA - CZOMad2_1_08_16fungal (PacBio error correction) | ecosystem: Environmental > Terrestrial > Soil >...
GGGACAACGAAAAGAATCGGTTTTGGGGCGTTGCCGGTCGCAGACCTCAATGGGGCCGAGGGGCTCGTAATTGGAGAAACCAGACGAAAAAAAAAAAAAAAACCTCTGTGGGAATGGAATCGAGGGCGCTGGGGGGGCAGAAAAAAAAAGAAGTAAAGGGTTTCTCAGATTAGCTAGAATTAAACCCTTAAAATGTGCAGCATGGGGAACCCAAAAAAATCAGGAAGGCTTTCCGGGGAAATTCGAGAAGGCTGTCAGAAGGGTTCAAAGTCCACCAAGGAGAGTCACATTTGGCCTTGGCGGATTTTGAAAGGAATTTCAAGAAAAAGGTCATAAGACGTTTAGAGGAGGAAAACTAGGGGGGTTGGGGGGGAGATGGGAGGGTTCCTAAGCAAGGGATATCTGGAGGGTCCCAAAGGAGGAAGGTCAGGAAAGAAAAACATACCTACTATTGAGAAGCGAGGAGGGGGGGGTCTTTATGTGAAAAGGAATATAACGCAGCATAGAAACGCAGACTCCGAGGAGTTTAAAGGGAATCCGGAGAAGGGGGAGGGATGAAACTTGGGGGCTTCTAGAACATTTGTGGGGGGAGCTGGAAAGCCTATACAGTAGTCCATCCTCCTCGAAAGAACTCTCTTGAAAAGGGGGGGTTTCAGATTTGGGGGGGGGGAAGTTCTCCGAAAAAGTTGAGAAGTAACATCAAAAAGGTGGGTTTGAATCTGAGCTGCAATATGAAGAGGTCGTTTGAGAATACTTTCAGGGGGGGCGAACTTTGGAAAATGAGGAAATCCAGAATAAAAATTGAGTTACAATCCTGCCTTCCTAGGAGGAATCATGGAGCGTAGAGGGGGCTGGAAAGTCCAAAGGGATCATCAAAGAGGCGTCTGGAAATAAATACTAAATCCGACACAGGGCAAGTTGTTTTGGGGGGGGGGTTGAGAAAAATTGAAAAAGACATCCGAAGGTCGATAGGAAATCTCAGCGAAAGCGCGGAGAGAGTCAGAACTTGCATCGGGAAGAGGGTTGGAGTTCGCGAGGTCCAAAAATATGCGCGGGCCCCGGCTCCGAGGAAAAGCTGTCGGAGGTCGGGTCCGAGGGTTGAGGAGCTCATGGAAATGCATTCGCCTTTCTTAGGGGACATCAGGAGGCTTTTGACGGGTGTATTTTTCATGGAAGCGTTGCGAAGTTTTTGAAAAGGAATCCATCCGGGCGTTACGTGATGGTGTTGGGGGGGGATCGTGGGGAGAGAGCGCTGAAGGGGGGGGAAGGCAAAAGTCCAGGGTTGGCTCTATTCCTTTGCTTTTTGATGCGGGAGGATGGCGGGAAAAGAAAAAGCTTAGAATGTACAGGAGAGAAAAGGTAGGCGCTTGCGGTCCACTGATCAAGGGCTTTTACATTACAGCGCAGGGAGGAATGACGGCAACGCTCCGTGAAGACTCTCTCAAGGGGTGGGAAATATAGAGAACAGAAGAAAAGGATAAGGGGGGAAAAAACCGGGACAGAAGGATGTCTGGAACTTCCTTTAACACGCGCCCGAAAAAAAACTCCAGACCGTCAAAATGGAAAAAGTTTGAAACAAAAGCCAGAGGGACGCAAAACCCTAACGGAAACCACAGCAACGGAGGGAAAATTCGCTGTTCCGGTCATGCTGTAACAACCGCGGAGAAAACGGTGGTGAAAAAAGAAAAAGGGGACGGGAATCCCAGAGTGAATTGCCGTATCGAGCTTCATCTAGGAAAAAACCGGGTTTTCCAAGAAAAAAAAGAAGGAGGGGCTCCCGGCGAAAGGGCAGAACTGATCAGGTAAAGACCGTACTTTCAGCACCAAAAGTCGTAGCCATCGGGCGGAGGAACTTCCAAAAAGAGACAGCAGCAGAGAAATCGCTTCCTATGTCGGGGGAAAAAACGCAAGAGATTCAAAAGAGGTAATAATGATGGGAGGGGGGGGCGATGGCCATCCGGCAATGCTCAGATCTTGAAGCAATCTGGAGGCAGACGCCGACAGTCTTGTTCGTGGAGAAGGTCCGAACGCAAAGAGCCGCATAAAGAAGTGTAAATTAAGAAAAGTCGTGAACCGGCGGCAAAGCGAAGATCAGCATAAAACCATCCAGAGAAAAGGAAACCACGTGATCGCGGGACGGGGAAAGTTTTGACATTGGCTAGAGCATCGCAAAGCGGAGGGAAGTTAATTGAAAAAAAAAAACAGCAACAAGGCTGGGGGGGGAAAACATATAAGAAAAATTTAAAAACTCAAAGGGAAAAAACTAAATGAAAACCTGATGACTAGGTCTGCGGGGACTATTTTCAAGGAAAAAAAAACAGCAAAATCAGAGTGTACAACTTAGGAGTCAGCATGACGGGAAAGCAAAGTCGGGCCTCCGAGATAAGCTTCAAGACACAAAAAAGAAAAAGAAAAAAAAAATCCAGGGGGGAAAGAAGGATCAAAGAAGGAGGTCTGATGGGTGCGCGACAAGTAAAAGGGTCGCATCAAACGAAAATTGGAAAAGAAGGTTGTACTGGTTGGAAGAAGCAGAAGGGAAGAGGAGACCAGAAAATCGTACAAGTGCGGGGTGTTCCACAACCTTCGGGCAAAAAGCGGTTAAAGATGAATTAAAATTGGGAACCCAACCGCCGTCCAAAACCTGCCAGAAACAAAAACATGAAAATCGATGGGAAGAGTGGGAAGAGGAGGAGGGTGTCTTTTTGGGTCAACCAAAGTAAGGGAGGGGCACTCAGGACGAGAACTTAAAAAAAAGTAACTTTTCAAAAACCGCAAGGATCTGGGGAGGTGGCGGGAAAAAGCTCAGGGACGATAAAGAATGGACCAAATTCTGGAGCATCGAGCCTTAAAGGGAGAAAGGCCGGTCCTCAAAGTGAACCGGATGGTCATATTTAAAAGCCGGGAAAAGGGAAAAAACCAAAGGAAAGCTGGTCGAAGGGCGATGAGGCGCGAGGGTTTTTCTGAAAAGCAGCAAAAGGACCGCAGATGTAGGCGTACGGGAAGAAAATAACAAGGAAAAAAAACACCAGCTCGGACCCAAAGCATGGAGGAAAAACGAAAAGAATTTCAAGTCCATCCCACCATAAGGAAAAGCTCGGAATGAAACTCACAAGAAAGATCGTCTAACCCAAAAAGGGGGGGATCCAGAGAGAGAAGGAAAGAAAAAATAAAAACCAACTTACGGATGAGGGAACTTAGGCTGTGAAAAAAAGGTTTAAGAAAGAATCATGATGAAAGAAGGGAACGGTTCAAGTTTTAAAGAAAAAAAAAAAAGGGGCTTTTACAAAACGCAAGAGCAGATAACATGACAAAAAATATCACACGTCATCAAAGGGGAACGATGGAGGAACGTGAACAAAAGAACGCGAAAGAACGAAAAAAAAGTTGAATCCTCGTCAATGTCGCACGGAAGGTGAATAAAGGGAAAAGACATCATAATAGGATCGCATCCAAAAGAAAAAAGCCGCGAAAAAAAGAGGGAAAGCCATTGGTCTCCAACAACAACGGTATTAGAAAAGAATACGGGTCATCTGCAAATGTCGGAAAATCAAGGGAGGCGTTTGTGACATGACATGGGGCGGGGAAGGGGCGAGTATTCTACGGAAGAAAACAAAGGAAACGCGTCCATGGAAAAGGGGGAAGGGGGGAGTAACTTCGGGGGGTCACACAAAAACAAGAGGTTGTTTAAAAACTGTAGCACAAGTTATCTGCTGCAGGTTTATGGGGAAAAACAGCGCGGGCGAGCGGAAAAAGGGTCTTACAGGTGTGAACCTTTTTTCTGGAGAGGGAGGAGAGCATCTGAGGGGGGGGTTCGGAGAAGAAAGGGGGGGGAAGCTGGGGGGTTACGCGCTTGAATTAAGTCTACAGGAAAATGGAATCGATGAAGAATGGATGGACCGTTTCGGTTTTGGGAAAAGAAAAAAACGGCTGCTAAGAGGATGTGGCAGGAAAAGTCCGGGCGCCCGCGGAATCCAACGCGCCTTGAGAACATGCCAAAAGTAGGGGGACGCCCGCTTTTAAAGGAACCTTGGGAAGGGGTTTGTAAAAGGGAAAATCCTCGCAGACGGGGGTTTCAAATTAAAAAAGCTCGAAAAGGAAAAAAAAAAAAACGACATCAAAAGACGAAGAAAAACTCAGCGAAAGTTCTCAGAGGTACATGGAGGTTGGACGAAAATCTGGGGAAACCACGTTGGGAGGGCGCTGCGGGGGGGGCCCGGGTCTTTCCAGGGAGTCTCAAAAATATTTGCAACCAGAAGCCCTGACCAGGCTGGACAAGCAGGTGGAGGGGGAAAAACCTACGGTTTTTAGTTCACGAAAGAACAGGCGTGGGGGGGAAAGGTGGGGTTTGCGGGAAGTCCGCCAGCATGGGAAAACGTTGAAACGAGGGGGAGCGTCTGTTCTTTGGCATTAAAAATCATGAGGAACGCACTAAAAGCGGGGAGTTCCAAAAGGTCGGTGTTCGAAAAAAATCTAGTTGGTTCATCATTGGTGGGAGAAACGGTGAATTCATCGAGGAAAGTAAAAAGGGGTGTGAGCTAACCGAGAAAAAATCGGTCAAAAGGGGGGGGGGGGGGGGGGGTGGGGGCGGGTTCTTTGGGGGAGGAAGGCGTCAAAAAAGTCCTGGCCTACGACAGGGTTCCAACAGACTAAACTTGGGGGGAGGGAAATGGGGCTTGAAAACAAATTTCCTGAAATTACGAGAAGGCCGCCGGGAAAGACTCGGGAAGATGCCGGACCGTGGTGGAGTGCAGGTAAAGGCAAATGCTCAGGCTGCAAGGGGGAAGGGGTGCGAAGGAGGCAGGAAGCTGCCAACCGTTCGGGTAAACGTGAATGGGGAGGGGGAAAATTGGGGAAAAAAAAAAAACCAAACAAGGGAAACCAACTCAAAACCATTCCGTCACCCCTGGGTTCAAAGGCGCATATCCTCAACGGAAGGAATGGTTGAACGCTTGGAAGATTTGAAAAATGAGAAAGTTTTGGGGGGGGGAAAAAGGCCGCGGTGTTTCTTTGAAGGGCAATTAAAAAGGGCCCCTAGGGGAAAGACTCGAAAAGGGGGGCTGGCGATAAGGTCATGGGGAAAAAAAAAAAGATCAATGGGAAAAGAAGTGAGCAACTCGGCGAATTTATCACAGTCGTGTGAAGGAAAAGGGCTGGGGGGGGGGAAAAAGTCGCCTGGGGCGCAGGGGGGGCTCTAAAACTCGAAAAGGGGGGGTTTATCACATGGAAAGGGGAGACCGGCGGAAAAGATTAGAGATCTGGCATTGTAGGATACGCGAAACCCGAAAGTTTCGCGGAAATCAAGAATCGGCGGAGTATGGGCAAACGCAAGAGACATTCCAGTCAAAGGTTAGGTGCCTCGAAAAACTGCAAACTCATGGGAAAAATCCAAAGACGGTGGTCGAGGGGAAAAAAAAAAAAACCAAAAACAATGGAAACTCCAGAACCTCGAAATTCATCGGCAAAAAGGCTTCGGGGACGGGATTCTGGTGGTCTGGTGGAATCGGTCCCGGTGGGGTCCCAGGAAGGAGGTTGTCATGCTGAAGGGGCGGAATCGGTCTGGGACTAAAGCCAAAGGTATCCGCATTCTACCGGGTCGGAATAAGGAACCTGATCGGTCAAAAAAAAAAAAGATTTCCGGGATAGTCGAGTAAATAGAAGAGAGGGGAAAACAGCGTGGCGCAGGGTCGCATTGACCTCTGCATCGCCAAAGAAATTGGCGAGAAGAAAATTTTTATGAGGTTCGGTGCGGAAGCTGACGGGTGGGGAGGGTGCAAGACCGGAAAAGAAAAATCAGAACAGACTTGCTCTTCCTCCGTTTTAGGGAGAGGGGGGGTGACGGGAGAAAAATGGCGGGGTTGAGGAAAAGACCCTTTGGAGCAAACGTCTTCCGGGGGAATTATTCGGGAAAACTGGCGGTAAGGAATCATAAAGCGTCGCAGTTTAGGGGAACCAACAATCAACAGGAAGACCCGGAGACGTCCGATGAGAAGAGATCTCAAAATAGATAGAATCATAAGAAAAAAAGAGATGCTGGACTCAGGGTTCCCGGTGCCTGAGGGAGAAGTGTAAAGCTCTCCCAAAGAAAGTCTTCAACCGGGAATATTCAATTTTATGAAAAAAAGGCGAACAAAGAATCCGCAAACCCTCCAGATCAGCGGGACAAAGATATTACGCAAGCCCCTTATAAGTCTTTGGTGGGGGGAAGGGCTCAACTCAAACCATCTCCGGAAGGAGGTCATCACCAAAGAAAGCTCCCCGAAAACCCCATTGGGGACTATATGGAAGAAGAACTCTGGAAGGGGAAGGGAGACCTGTTCAAATTCTGCTTGTCTCGAGAACAAAAGGGGTTGCCAAAGAAAAGACTGCATCAACAAGAACGGAAAACTTCCAGACGAAATAGAGAACCGGGAGAACCACAAATCGTTCTGAGCCTTTGGTAAGAGCGCGCGGGAGCATAGAGAACCGAAACCGAGTCAGTTAGGGAGGCCGCGAGCAAGGGGGGGGGCTCTAACTTGTATTCAAACTCGTGGGGGGGGGGGAAGAACGTAGGATTGGAGGTAGTGAGAAAGGCTGCCAGAAACGTTAATAGGCTCGTGGGGTGGCGTGTATTGGGGTGAGGCCTCTGGAAAAAAAAAACCGATCATGAGGAGTCGCTAACTCTGGGGGAAAAGAGGAGCAGAAAAAAACAGGCCAACGACTCTGAAAAAATGATGAAGCATCCCCGATAGGTAATTAAAAAGTTTCGTCAGAAAAAAAGAGTTTCCAAACGGCGGAAACCGCTCGTCGCCCACTAAAGTCCACTCCGACTGGAGAAGAAAGGAAAACAAAAAACCCGTGATCTGACTGTTTCAAAGGGGGGAAAGTGGTGGACGGGGGGGGAGGACCCCAACTTGGGGAGGGGTACAAAAGATGGCTAATCTGACGCTGGGAATACCATAAAAAGAGCGGGCTATCTCTTCAAACCCCACCTGGGAGGTTTCAGGGGGGGGCCACTACCAAAGAAAAAAACTTACAAAAACTAGTCCGAGGTGGCTCCTTTGGAGGAACTATTTTCAAGGGAACGAAAACCAAAACAGCACACGCCACTAGATCACGAAAAAAAAAGGGGAGGGGATTGCCTGTAGAACAATGGGGCGGAAAAGGTCATTCTGAAAAGGAAACTATAAATCCACAATAAGGAAGCAATCGTCAGAAGATCTGCAGGCGTGCATGACGGGTCCTTTCGGAGGTTGTTCTCAGAAGGGAAAACCACAGAGGCACGGGTCTGGGGAAGAAAACATGAATAGAAGAAGAAATATACAGAACTCACATCATCTTAAAATGGCAGCGGGGATTCTTGCCAAAACGAAGCTGGTACCTAGAGGCTGCGAAACGTGGGTGTTGAGAACCGAACCCCGAGATTTCCGCGGAAGGAAAAAGAGCCAAAAACAGCGGGAGAGGCGCTGGGGGCGTGGCCTTTTTCAAGGGGAAAAAACTAATACAAGAATATTCGGGCATCTCGGGGGAGGGCACCGGGGGGAAAGTTCTGGTCAAAACTGACGGAGATGAATTTGAATAAAATCTGAAAGGACTCCATATGAAGGAGGGAAGGACCATTGGAAGAAAGGCTGTGATGGGGGGGCTGTCCAGTTAAGCTGGAAAAGGAGCACGTTTTGACTTACAAAGGGAAAGCTCAAAAAGAAAGTTTAAAACGCGAAAGATGGAACATTCGAGGCCGTTCAAACAATCCATTCCCCAGGGGGGAGATTCGAAGGGAAGGGGAATGATTCTCTTGATGTGGGGGGTACGGCAATCCATCCAGACCTCCTATGGGGGGAGAACAGGAGAAGTCAAAGCTCAAACAGACAAGGAAAAATAAGAAAAACGAAAAACCATCGGAGCAGTGGGAAACTGTGAAGGGGCCTGCCAAGTCGGCACCAGACTTTCAAAGAAAAAACTTTCAAGGCACAAGAATATAACTTCGGATTGGGAAAAACCCAAAAGGGGGGAAAGCCATAAATTAAGAAGGGAAATCCCAGTATGACTTACGGTGCATTAAAAGGAGCAAAAAAAGGAGCCTAAAAGTCAAAAAAAACATAAAAGAAAACTAGCAGAAGAAAAGAAAGGGAAAGCCCAGGGGGAGAATCGTCGGGGGAAAAAAAAGAAGAGTTCAACAAAACCCGATGAGCAGAAGAAGGGAAAAAAGAAGGGAAATTTCCCCGAAAAACACAAAAAAATTAAACCAAAGAGAACATCAACGAAGAAGGGGGGGAAATCTGAGAAGGAAAGGCCAGGACGAAGACACGCTCCATTTCGGAACCATGAAAGGTAGATCCTGGGGAAAAAAGAGGGACAAGTTTACAAGAAGAAAAAATCAGCATTCTCAAAAGGAAAGAAGTTGGCCAGCCCAACTCCTCTTTTCATAGAAAAAAAAAGGGGGTATCGCCACAACTATGATGACGGGGGGGCTGTCCAATTCACAGCGACTTAAGCGGGATAGGAGCGAGGATTTCATTGGAAAGGGGATAGGGGGGTCTCGAAAAGTCAACGGTAGGAGCCGGCTGGAAATCAATGAGAAGTTGGAAATTCCATTAGAAGGGGAAGGGGGTCTATTCGAGGGGATCCTTAAAATGATGTAGGTCAGCAAGGAAACTTGGGAACAGTTTAAGGAGGAGAGGGGGATTGTTGGGAAAAAGGGGGGCGACTCGGAAAAAGCGGAAACAGGACTTCGGCTGTCGGAAAAAAAAAAAACGGGTTTGAATTTTCGGAAGGGGGTTCAAAAGGAAAGGGGGCACATTCCAGAGCCAGCCGTAAAGTATTGGGAGGGTCCATTAAAGGATATGGAAGGGGGGACTTTTGGGGGGGCTTGGGGTCAAATGGCCGGCGGAGCTGTCGTGGGTGGAAATGGCTCAATAAAACTTTCGCCAAAGTCTAGGGGAGGCCCTCACGAAGGGGCGCCTGGGAAATCCTCGAAACGAGGTTACATGCGAAAAGTTTTTCTGTGGGGTAAGGGGAGGGAGGGGAAAAAGTCCTGCGGAAGAGAGGGGGGAATTTAAAAACTGCTGAGAGAAAGCGAAGAAAAGAAAAAAAAACTACATGAAAAGGGGAAAAATCTCAAAGGTCCGAAAGACCGGGGGGGGAGGTTGTTGTTTGTAAAGAAAGAAGCCGGATGTTCACCCCGCAGAAAAGCGGGGGGAAAAATTGAAAAAGGGGATAGCACGGCGAAGTGATCAGAAGGGAATGGAAAAAAGGAAAGCGCACTGTCCTTAAAAAGAAGCAGGGGGGAGGCGTTTGGCAAACTTCGAGGTGGAGGGGACATCTGCGGCAAATTGAAAGGGGAAAAAAAAAAGTTACCTTTGGGGGTGGCCGTTACGGACTAAATCCGTCTGGGATGTTCGTGGGGGGGACAACCAAGACCGCAGCCGCCAGCACGAGGTTGAGGAAGATCGGTGGGGGGGTTTTCTCGACAAAGGTTCTAGGGATCAACAAAAAGGACTGGATCAGGTCATCGCTTGGATTAAGGAAAAAAAAGTGTGGGAGTGGAACAGCCAAAGCTAGGAAGTCTGGGAAGGCCTGGGAGGAAGGGGGGCTACGCTATTAAAAAAAAATCAACGAGGGGCCGGAAGGCTTTCGACTTGAAAGGTTGAAGGAGGAAAAGATTACTAGGAAAAGAAAGCATGAGGGAGATACGATGCTAAGAGTTACCGGTCAAAAAAATTCCGGAAAGAAAAAAACCTATGAATTGCGCACTTGAGAAAGGAAGACCGGAAGATTGCTGTGAGCAGGGGACTCTGGGAAGTTTTGGAAAATAGAAGGGAAAAAAAACATTCGCAGAGAAGAAAAAAGATAGGACATCAGTTTTTGGAAAAAGGGCACTTTGAAAGCGTCTGTGCATGGGGGGCCCATTCTGACGGGGGGGGTTTTGGGGGAACGAAAAAGCGGGGGAGGGTTTGGGGCGGGAAAGGATAGGCTCAGCATCAGAGAGAGCACTCGGGGAAAGGGGTTGGGGGGTTTTTTTTGGGGGGGGGTGGGGGTGGGGGTGGGGTTTGGGGGTTTGGGGGGGGGTTTTTGGATGGTGATTTGTCATTCGCAAAAAAACACGGGGTACATATCACTTTGTTTAATAAGGAGAGGGAGGGAATAAAGGGCTTCTTGGGACAGGAGGGGGCTGGGGGGGGGGATCGTCGGCAAAGGACTCAGGGATCTTTGGGGGGCATACAGAGAATTTTACATCCGTTGGGGGGGGGGGGGGGGGGGGGGGGGGGGGGGGGGTGTGTGGGGGGGGGTGGGGGGGTGGGGGGGGGGGGGGGGGGGGGGGGGGTGTGGGGGGGGGTTGGGTTTCTTCCTTTTATGAAGGTCTAAATGCATTCGCGGGAGTTTTTTCTTGATATCCCGACGAACCCGAGGAAGGGGCTGCAGGTACGGGGAATCGGAAAGACAAACTACCGCGAGCTCCATATCCCTAGGGAAAGGTGCTTGTGAGCCTCATCTCGCTTGGGAGGAGATATGGTAAGACGATGGGAACTCGGGGAATGAGGGTACTATACGCTCTTCCCATTCTGAGGGGGGGACAGGGTTTGGTAAAGAGGGGCCGTTCAGGAAAAGGGAGAGACTTTTTACTGGAGGAAGCAAGGAAAAAAGAATCATGGTGGAAAAAAGAGACCTGCAGAGAGAAGACTTCATCAGGGTGAAAACGTTGATAAAAAGTCAGTGGGGGCCGGGAAGGGACTTTTCAAGAAGGAAACTGACCTGTCAACGCCTGGGACGGAGGATGGGACGCGAGGAAGATTGAACCTGCTAAGCAGTTGTCTTCAAAAAGGAGTTCCCCTAAAAAAAATCCTGAAAAGAAGGGCTTGGAAAAGGGAAGGGGGAAACTGGGATCGCACAGTGGAGCGGAGGGAGGGCGTTGATGGAATAAAAAGGAAGCTCCAATAAACTCGACGGCGGGCTCGAAGAAACGTTTTGAAAGAGGGCGAGGACGAATGGGGCCATGGCGTGTGGAGAAGGAGGGGTCTCCAATTTGGAAGAAGGAAGGAAAATTCTGGGCGCAGGGAAAAAGGGGCCTCTGTGACGACAGGGCTTGCGAGAAATCGCAGGGGGAAACCATCCGTACATCCAGAAAAAAAGTGGACAGGGGAAAAAAGCCAGCTCGCCATGCTCCGGGGGATAAAAAAGACAACAACAACAAAGGAGGGGGGGGGGGGGGGTGAGGGGGAAAGACAGACTTCTCATCTATGTTCCGGTAAAGGGGGACGGAAGGGGACTTTTGCTCGCGTCATGAAACCGAGGAAAACGTCCCCAAAAGGGGGTCACCAAAGGGGGGGAAACTCTCCAAAGAACGGGGAAATTGTCGAAACACAACCCGAAAAGAGAAGCCAGGATCAAGGGGAACAACCCGAACCTCAAAAGTACTTGAAGGAAAGATTAGCCTTAGAGGGTTTATTGGGGGAAAAATCAACGCAAAAAACGCGAGAAAAAACTATCATAAAAAAAGACCGTCAAGAAGGTTGCTAGGTCCGAGAACATGAAGGAAAAGAGGAATTGGGGGAAGAAGTTCACATCGGAGTCTCGAAACCGCAAAGACGTACAGGAGGGAAAAACAAAGGCAGAAAGGGGGAAGACCCACGCCTCCTGAAGGTCATAAAAGGAAAAAAAGACGGAGAAGAAAACTGACTTAGTCACCCCAGGACATCTCCTGGAGGAGGAAGGGGGGGCATGAAAGTAACACACGAAAAGAGGGACTTCAAAAAAGCCACCAAAGCTTTAAGATTGAAGTTGATGCCGAAAGGGGAAATCGATTTATAAGAGGGGGGGTTCGTCGGAGACAACGGGGACTTTAGATTTGCTAGAGTAAAAAAAGCAATAGGCTCAGATAAAAACAGGGGAGAGGGAATGTAAAGTGCTTGCGGGATCCGGAGGGGAACAGAAACAAGAAGGAAGTCTGTCAAAGGGGGGGGGGGTATGGAATGTCTCAAAAAGGGAAATAACAAAAAAAACCAGGGAAAAAATGAAGGCCACAGCATGAGGTTTGAAGGAAGTTCGCTCGATAACATGATTGCCCAGGAAAAGGAGACTGAGGAAAAAAAAGAAGACGCGAAAAAGAAAACAGCAGTTCAATCCCAGAGAACGCATGAAGACGTTCAACACTGATCTAGGTTCACAGGGAGAAAAAAAGGAGGGGGGGGGGGGGGAAACTGACAACATGGTTAATCAAAAATGGGAAAAGGGAGCGGCGAGGGAATCCGGTATGATGAGCGTTAAAGGGCAAAGACCAGCAAAAGGGGGACGGAAAAACACAAAAGGTGTAAGCTTTTAAATTTCTCAAAATACTCAAAGAAAGGGCGCAACGGGCCAAAAAAAAAAAAAATGCTTCTCGTCCTTGGGAGGGAAAACGTTGGAAAAAAGGGGGAAAACCCTTCAAAAACGAGAAGAAATCTCCACGACAGAAACAGGCGTAGGAAAAAAAATTTCCGGGGGGGGAAGGGGGAAAAGGCGCAAGGTGCGCAAGAAGGGGATGGCAGAATCTCATTAAAAAAAATCAAGAAAAAACAATCCACAGAAGGGGGGGGGGACCAAGAGGGTGTCATGGCAGAGGTGTCCCGACCGAAGTAAATTTGGGGAGGAAATACGAAAACCAATTTGGCCGAAAAGGCGTTTTGAGGGCTCGTAGAAAATTTCAATGCCGCCCCGGAGACCAGCCTGCAAAAAAAAAAGTTTTTGGCACAGAAAAAAAGCGGCAAAAGAAAGAGTTGCTTATCAGCAGGACAACCGTAGGGAACCCGGAAGTCCGCCGGGTGCCGAAACCGAACAGGGGGAAAATCGCAACGTAAAGAAAACAGGCGATACCTTGCAGGGCAAGGGAAGCTGAGGGGGGGGAAGGTCCACAAGGAAGAAGACGAAAAACAGCCGGAATGAGGTAAAAAGTACTCTAAAAGCAAGAAGAGGGGGAGGTTTTTACACCTAAAAAAAGGTGTAAGAGGGGAAAAAAACTCGGGGAAGAAGAAAGAGCGCCTGAGAGAGAAACGTGTGGGGGGGGGATTTCTTTGGAAGTTACTCTGAAGAAAGCCGGGGGGGAAGGGGACCAATGATGACAGCGGGGGAAGAGAAAAGGGGCCTGGAATCGTGAGGGAGAGAACAGCGGGGAGGGGGAAGCCGCAAACCCAGCCATGAAAAGGAAACATGCGAAAAAAGTAGGAGAGAGTTCGTGGGCTGGAGGCGAGGGGAAACCGCGAGTAAAAAAAAGAGGCCAATTGAAAAGGAAATCCACATAAAAAAACCAGAACAGCCCTCAACTAAGGACAAAAGGGACTCTGCAGGGAGAAGGCCCCGGGCGTAAAATCAAAAAAACCCTACTGGAAAGGCGCGGAAAAAGGGAAACCAAAAAAAAAAAGCCTCTAAAGGGGAAAAGGACAAACCAAATAAAGAGAGGGAGCAAGGGAAAAATCGGAGGACCCCAAAGGGAAAGAATTTGTGAAAAAAGGAAAGTGTCACCACTCTCTCAAGGGGGGAAAAATTCCCCAAAAGCATCCCTCCGAAGGTCATCACGAGAAGGTTCCAAAGTCGAAAAGCCTTGGGGGGGGGGGGGAGGTTCACATAAACTATGATTCATAGAACTGGGAAAAATTCCAAAATCATCAAGAAAAAAAGAAGCAACGAGAAAGAGCATAAAAAACTCATTAACGCGAAAAAAAAAAGTGGCTTTAAACTCAGCATTTAGCAGGCATAGAAAACCCGACGAAGGGGGATCCTCAGAATGAAAACTTCAGCCCAATCCGCTTGCGAAAAAGTCAGGGGGAGAAAAAAAACGGAGAAGACCGAGAGAGATAACTGCTGTAAAAGAGGACGAAAGAAAGCTTGAGACAGGATCGGAAGCATTGTCACAGGCTGTCGGGGGGAGGGTTCACATTTAGGAAAAAAAAAAATACATTAGGAGATACAAGAGCGCGGGCGAGAGCCTGTTAACGGGGAGACTGCATCGTGCTTCGGTCCTGAGGGGAACTGTGGCAAAGGTATCTGCGAAAAGTCTTGGGGGGAAAGCCATCTTAGAAAGAGAAAAGGCGTTCCGAGGGGGATTAAGAAGGCAGGAGGTTCTGCGGGTGGGAGGCTCAGGAAGGGGCAGAGGTGTGTTGGGGGATAACATAAATTACGAGCTGCAAGGACAAAGCCGTAAATTGAAAAAGGTAGTGTCCCATGGGAGCGAAGGGGCTGGACACTACTCGGGTTCTGTTGCAAAAAAGTCGCCTGAATGAGGAGAGGATGTTCCGGGTTCAATCCTCTGCAAGGGGTCCAGGCTGTTTTGGAAAAAGAGAAAGGGACGGAAAGACGACGGGGACCTCCATAGAAGGGGGGAACGGAAGGCGTTGGAACTCTTACTTTTAGGGGGGGGTGGACTTGCAGAGAAGAATCGTCGGGGGAACCTCGCTGCGAGCGATAGCCGCCTAGTCAACAAGGAGCATAATCAGAAGAAAAACTCTCCATCTGGAAGGTTCATGGGGGGGAGGTGAAACGGGAAAAACCTAGGTTCCATCGTACCACGAAAAAAAGGGGTTTCAAAGGAATAGTTAGGAGGGAAGGGGCCTCGGTCGGGACCCACGAGAGAAAAGGGCAGATGGGGGGGACTGCGGAGAAAAAGGCCGGTCTGGTACACGGGAAAGCGTCGCAGAGTGTCAAGAAGGTTAAAAATTCCAAAGAGCCAGGGTGGGAAAAAAAGTTAAAGGTGGGGGCTTTTCCGTCAAAGATTCCCCAGGGTCCGGCTATTCGTCGTCAAGGGAAAAGCAAATCCGAAAGAACTCCCCTAATCTCCGCGGGTACGTGGGAGCTTTGGGTGGGGAAAAGGAAAGCTTCTGGGAAGTTCTCACAGGAATTCAGAGACGCTTTCGGGGGGGGGGGAAAGGTTGACTCTACACACAATGGGAGAAAAGAGGAGGCGGTTAGGGGGGGAGGGGGGATTCCGGAGGGGACCAGAGGCGTGAAAAATGTAAAATTTCCGCCAAAGGGGGGGCTTCGGTTAGAACTGATTCCACTAAAAAGAGGCCAAAGGAAGAGAATTAGGGGGGAAATCGCGGTGGGGAAGTGGAGAAACTGATGTAAACTTTGATGTTGGAAAAGTCATCGGGATGCTTCAAAAAGCGATAGACTTGGGGGGAACGGCATTCCAACCTAAACTCTTTTCAGGGGATGAAGAAGGAGCCTGGTGAAGGGGGGGGGAAATGAAATAAGGTCAAAGAAACGCGGAAGCAGGTTTGGAAAAAAATTGCGCCGTGCGGCTGCGGGTCAAAATGGTCAGTACGAACGTGGGGTTGCCAGCGAAAACAGTGTTGCGGAGGGGGGGCCGGGCACGGAAAAGCATCAGCGCGATAGCCCTCGAAAAAGGGGCACAGTTGACTGGAGGGGTTTTGGGGGGGACGCCACGCAATTTGGGAAAAAAGGGTTGAATCGCTACGGAAAGAGTGATCGTACTGCGTGGACGCTGGTCTGGATGGGGGCAAGGGGGAAGGTCTGCCGGGCCAAATGCGAGGGGGAAAGAAAAAGCAGAAAAAGGTTTACAGCCTTAGCCTAAGCAAAGAAAAAGGAAGCTTAGAGAAAAAGGTTGGACGTACGCGGTTCAAGATTCGAAGCAAAAGGATCACGGCATTCTGAAAGAGGAAAACTCAAAGGAAAAGAATCACGATGAGCACGGCGCATGGTGTCGTGGATCATTGGAAATCCAGAAGTTGCGCTAGGGCGTATATTACAAAACTAGGGAGAAATCGCAGAAGAAAGAGAGGAGCTAAATAGGAATCTTCCCGCACGCTTTCGGCGGGAAGGAGGCATCTGGCCTGAAAAGGAAGGGGCACTTTTCGAGAAGGGAAAACAGGCTAAAAGAGGGGGATTTTGCAAAGAGGGAAGGACTCCGGTGAAAACAATAACGTCGCGAGGGAAGTGAGTCGCAGAAAGAAATTTCGATGCACTTTAGAACGAAAAGCGCTGGAGACGGGGATCGCGATGAAGATTAAAAACAATAAAGGGTCGCAAGGGGGGGGGGGATGAATGTTCCTCGGCTCCATCAAAAAAAAAAGGAGGGGGGGCGTTACAGGGGAGTGATGAAGATTTCACTAAGCGAAGTTGAAGGGAGTCCACCAGAAAAGCTCCAGATCAAGGGGGAGAGGCGGACCGGGGCGTTTTATCGAAAGGAGACAGGTCGAGGGAGGGGGAGCCTGGCAAAGGATTTCGTCAAGGACCGTCTTCTGGCAGCAGTATTCCAAGAGGGGGGACGCTGGCTGTCTGAAGAGGGTGGAAATCGTCGCGTGACAGGGAGAAAAAAAAAGCCCTTCACGAAGGGAGTTGAGAAACAACAGAAATTGACTGGAGGCTCTCTAAACACCCCAACAAAAAATAGATCAAAATAAAGAAAGAGAAGAAAAGCCTGTCAAGAACAGGCCAATCCGTCTTAATAAGCTCCGATGATAAGGGGGCCATCTGAGAGCTTTACTAAGGGAAAACGCGCCAAAGAATAATGGGGAGACCGTACTATTGCGTAAATCTCCCG
>Ga0179591_1156012_pt1 | contig 16505 bp, 35 predicted proteins | sample CZOMad2_1_08_16f_FD_182891 | JGI IMG/M metagenome (GOLD analysis project Ga0179591, IMG submission 182891) | Vadose zone soil fungal communities from Angelo Coast Range Reserve, California, USA - CZOMad2_1_08_16fungal (PacBio error correction) | ecosystem: Environmental > Terrestrial > Soil >...
GGAAGTCAAAAGTGCAGCCAGGCCCGGGAAAAAGAGAGTTCAAGTAGTGAGGCTCCAGGGTTGTAAGGGTTCCTCCGGGGGACCTGCTAGGGGGGAAGCTGCAAAGGAGGGTAAAAAAAAAGGGCCACTATACGTACGGTCAGAGGGAGGGGAACTAGCGGCCGACACTCAGGGCTTCGGGGAAGAGTACACCGGACAGTCACAAAAAAAAAAAAAAAAAAAAAAAAAAAAAGAAAAAAAAAACAAAAAAAAAAAAAAAAAGAAAAAAAAAAAAAAAAAAAAAAAAAAACAAAAAAATAAAAAAAAAAAAAAAAAGAAAAAAAAAAAAAAAAAAAAAAAAAAAAAGAAGAAAAAAAAAAAAAAGAAAGAAGAAAAAAAAAAAAAACTGTAGACAAGGGTGTCAACGCTGCTAGGGGGGGGGGTGAAAAAAAAAAGGGGAAACGAGGGCGAGCTAGCCCATTTAGACAAGGGGAGGCCTGAAAGCAGGAAAAAGACGTGGGCAAAAAAAGGTCGCGCGAAGAGAGGAAAAAGCGCAGCGAAAAAAAAAAAGCGGTCTTACATGCCCGGACAAAACATGCTAGGAAGCTGCAAAAAAAGGGGAAAAAAGGAGCAACGGTATCTCAGGGAAATACTGAGGAGATGGGGGGGTGAACGCCGTGCTGCAGGCAGGGCTCAAGGAAACGAACGTGTAAGGAGGGGACAAAGAGGGAGGGGAAAGAAAAAGGGATCACTGGAGGAAGAAAGAAAAGGGGGAATCCCCATAAGAGACAGTGGAACTTCGGGGAAAGAGGGTGTGAAAAAGCAAAGGATACTGAAAAGGGAGGTGGAAAGGAAAGGGGGACAAGAAAGGGCCATGGTTAGGTGAAAAAAAAAGAGGGATAAGGGAAATCGTCACATCTGGATCACACATACGTTTCACAGGGAAGCCGACGGTGCATGTCGACAGGCCACAAGAGCAGGGAAGAAAGAGTCGAGACTATTTCATGGGGTCAAAAAACCGGACATTTGGAAAAAAACCAGGGTCACCTGCAAGTACGAGGGTGAAAGGTCTGACGCGCATACTGGAGTCGCCCTTCGGGGTGGGAGAAAAAAAAGGAGAAGGGGGAAACCTCACGACTGTAATGGCTCGCAGGGGGGAAAAAGGGATGTCACCGCAAAGACCCCTGGCAATGGGGTCGTTGCATCGGAAGAGCGGAGAGTACATTTATAGGAAGATGAAAGAGAAAACGATGGTCATAGACGGATACGGACCGGGCATGTTCCAGTACGGAGAAGCGTTAAAGAGTCGGATTAATGACGTGAAAAAACAAGAGGAAAAGGAGGGGTGGGAAAAGAAACTCAGGGAAGAACGTTTTCCTGGGGGAAAACTGTCTAGGGTCTGGCACTTCCGTCAGGGTTCAGATCCAGGGGCCGGTGGCACAAGAGAAAAAAATTGCATGACACGAGGACTCTGGGACCGGAGTAGCCAGAGGAATAAAAGGGACGACGGGGAACGTTATTATGTGAATGCGGAAAAAGCTCGACTGCTGGGGGCAAATTGGTCCAAGGGCTAGTCGCCATCCGCAAAACGAGGGGAAGGGGGCAGATCTCGGTAGGGGGGGGAAACAATTGCGACAAATGATGAAGGTACACCAAGGGGGAAAAAAAAGAGTAGCGACAAATGACGGTGGAAAAAAATAAAACCTTGGCCTTGGCGCGAGGGGATTGGGAAGGTCGGCACATGTGACGGGGGGGAAAAAAAACAGCCGGAATGATGACCGTACGTGAAAAATGAAAGCGAACGAGACGGGCTGGTAGAGCAAATGCAAAAAAAGCACCGAAAAAAGGGGCCCCAAATGGCAAGGGGAAAGCAAAACAAAAAAAAGGGACGGAAGAACCAAGAAAAGGCGGGCCGTCAGTGCAAGGCTAAACATCGCGACTAACAAGGCGAAAAAGGGAGAAGTCAGATGAAGTCAAATGGACCGAAAAGAGCTAAGGTAAGAAGTGTAAAGGGCTATGGAAGGGGGGGGGGGGGGGGGGGGGGGGGGGGGGGGGTGGGGGGGGGGGGGGGGGGGGGGGGGGGGGGGGGGGCAATTGATAACAAAGGAGAAAAAAAAGTTCTGAAAGCCTGTCAGCAGAAAAAAAAAAATAAAAATCTTCATCTCGTACCCTGTTCAGTCGAGTCAAAAGAGAACACATGGCAGGGGGAGAATAGTAAAAAGGGGCTACTTGGAGAAAAATCGGGGGGGACCAAAAACAAAAAGAAAAATGAGGTTCTAAAAAACCCGGGGTCGTGGGGAGCGTGGACCGCAAGAATACGACGCTCGCTCTTAAACCGAGGAAGGGAGACCACGCACGTAAACCAGCACGGGGTTCACTCCGAATGGGAAAAAAAGAATGACAAAAGAATGCACACTTCTATGCAAGACAATCGATCGCTCATTCAAAAAAGGAAGGAAAGATGGGAAGGAAGGAGGAACCACGCGGGGGGGGGGGGGAAACGTGGGAAACGGAAAAAAGGGAAGGTGACCTGAGAATTCAAAGACTCGACGTTAAACAAGCAACAAAACAAAAAAGCTAGAAGGGGGAGCAACAAAGGGGACTGCACGAAAGAATAACCAGGAAAGAAGGTCAAAATACAGAAACATCCATCTAAAAAGCAGAGGTGAATGTGCCCGAGATCCATCGGAATATGAGGACAAAATAGGCAAAAAGCGACTGAGTAGAGGCAAAAAAGATCAACGGACAAACAACCTGTCACCGATTCAAAAAACCATTCAAAAAATGCAAAAGAAAAAGGGAATATGATGAAAGCCGAGCAAGGGTGCAAGAATGGGAAGGGGAGCAAAAAAAGACATTGACCGGGCAAATAAAAAAAAAGAGAGAACACCAGAAAAAAAGAAAGGGGTGGGGGGGAACAGGGAACATCGCCTGCTCAGGGATGAGTAGCACCAAAAACAAACAGGATGGAAAAGACAGGAATCTCAAGGGGGGGAAAAGAAAAGGAAAAACCTGCAATAGAAGCTCGAGGGGATAAAAAAAGAAACAAACGCAAATACAGAACTGACAGACTGATCAGGGGGGGGGCTGGCCGAGGCAAAGCAGCGGCTTACACAGGGGGGGCAAGATCTGTACTAGGCTAGACCTCGAAGGAAAAAAAAAGCAACGGGTATCATTTGAAAAAAAAAAAAAAAAAAAATTTCCGGCCAGTATGGCCCTAATTAACGAGCTTCGACTCATGGCCTGACCGCAGAGGTCGGGCAACATGAGCCCGGCTGAGGGGAGAGCAAGGGGGAACCTGAGCGGACATCGCTCAGGACAAAACCAAACCCTCCGCAGGCTGCGACAGGGGTGCGGGGGAAGGCAGTTTTAAAGGGTGTGAAAAAAATTTCGTCAGCAATAGCCAAAAGAAACTTTATGATAAGCAGAAAAAAAAAAAAAAAAGACAAACGGATACTAGTACAACAACGTCGGGCGAGGGTGAAAAGAATACAAAAAAACTGAGGAAATCATTAAAGGGCACTCGAACTATAATAAAAACTAGACAGAGGAGCGTAGGAATCAGATGAAAAAACCAGTGTAGGGGGCAGACACGTGATCCTCCTTAGAAGGGTCGGACTGAAAACAAGAAGAATTAAGACGGGGGGGACTGCAGGGGTGGGGGGGAAAAAGGAAGGAGAGGCTTGTCTACAAAGCAAGAAGAAAATTCGGGGAAAAAAAAAACTAGTTGCTTTCAATTTCAGGAAGAGCAAGCGGGAGGAGTCCGACTGCCGGCCACAGAGAGTCAGAAGGGATGGGGAGTAAGAGCGTTGACGGGAAACACTATTGGACAAGTCAGGGCTGGGAAACAACAAAGTGACTACAAACAGGGAAGGGGGGAAAGGACTGACGAGCGGACCAGAGTCAAAAAAAATGCGAAGTGAAAGAGAGGAAATGGAAAGGGGGATTGAAGTAATGGGGGGGTGCTCCTCGGTGTCGTGGAAAAAAAAAACGACCCGTCGCGTTAGCGTGCTATGAGGCCCATGACAAGGCTGGGGAGAAAACAAAGGTTGGAACGTCACATGGGAAAACACGGGGATGCAGCCACTAAAACCGGGGGAGTGGGGGAAAAAATGGAACGGGACAAAATCAGGGAAACGGGGAAAGGGAGTAGGGCAGCCAGCCGAGAGCGTACCACAGGCGACATTTATGGGCGTCGGCACACAGGATGTACTGGGGGGGAGGAGGGAGGGAAAGCGCAAAACGTACAGACATGGACAGTAGAATGACTCGAAAGAGTAAAAAATGCCTTCACAGTGAGGTGAAAAATCAGCGAGTATAGACTCTGGGAACAGGGGGGGCACCCGCGTGCTCAATAAAAAGACGGGCAAAGTTGTTCTTGTGGGGGGCCAGGTGGGGTCAAAATCAAAAGTTGAGTCAGACGTTGTGTGGGGGTTCAGAAGGGGGACTCGAAAAGAAAAAAAAGAGAGCGCGAGCGGGGGGTACCGGGACAAACAAAAAAAAAAAAAGGGGAGGGGGAGTTCACGGGGACAACGCGAGAATACCGGGGGGGGGGATCAAACTGTACAAAAGGGGGAACGGGCATGAGGACACTGACTGTCCATACGCATCATGAGGGAAGGTAAAAAAAAAATAGGCATAAAGGGAGTCAAATGGGTGAATTTCCGGGGGGGTGAACAAAAGGTGGGAGCAATGGGGATAAACAAACAGAGGGGAGGTCCAAAACAAAACAACCATAGGTAAAATAGTGGAAGAAAAAAACGTCTAGGGGAAACTGGCGAAAAAAGGGGGAAAAGAAATGGGAAAATCACCCTGGGCTCGGTCACCAAGAAAACAAAGGACACAAGCAAATGAGGGGGTGCGGGGACAAGCACGGCAGAACCGTCGGAAGGAGCAAAAAAAAAAACACACAGATGAAAAAAAAAGAACGTTACAGGACAAACAGGTTATATGGGAATTCTCTACAAAAAAAAGAAAGGGAAAAGTAGTTCGCTGTTAACGAAGTGGGAAGGAAAAAAAAAAAAGCGATTACGGGAGAGAAGACAAAGGAAGATAAAAGCCGAACACTCAGTCGAGACAGAGTAGAATGAAAAAGAAAAAAATGGGTGAAAAAAAATCGCAAGAAAAAAGGAGGGAAACAGTCTAAACTTATACACCGCATCTACACGCTTCCCGCAGGCAACTTAGTCGCTGAGACCAGACAAAAGTAAGAATTCAAAAGGTCCTGGCTATGGCTGTTCGGGAAGGTCAGAAAAAAAGTGCAAAAGTCACTGAGACAGAGGGTCACAAGAGATAGCACCGATCATCGCTACGCTGGCGAATTACAGTGGAAAACAAAGACGTAACAAGAGACAGCTGGGCAAAGGGGGGAAAAACTGGGAAAAAGTAGGACACCAGCACGAAGGAAAAAATAGAAAAAAAACCGTGGCACAGAAGGAGCCTAGAGACACGGAGACAGGGGTGCAGATGCAAGAAAAAAGCTGACATGAAAGACTGACCGGGGGGGACACATCGAAAAAGGGACTTTCGCTTCTTGGGGGAAAGCCGTCTGGGTAAGCTGGTGGTCACGCAGGTTTTTGAGTGCAGCAGTCTGGAAGAAAAAAAAAAAGGGAAACAGGGAAAATCTTCACAACAGGGGGGGGGGTTGCAAAAAGCAAAGCGTAAGAAATGAGAAAAAGAGACAACGAAAAAAGACGTCATTGACATATCATTGGCAGAGGAACAAAAGGACAGCGAAAGGATCTCGGAGTAAGGAACCGGGGCAGTATTGGGCACGGGTTCAAACACGGGGGGGGCAACTCGTTCCAAACCCACGAGGGAAAAACAGGAGTAGCACCACAAAGGAAATAAATGTGAAACTGCTGGGAAAGAAACGCACATAAACCCATTGTGGGGTATTATCCAAAAGGCCAAGAGGAAGACCGGGAGAGGGGGTCATGGCAGTAATAAGCTCTTTTTTCAGAAGGGGAGGAAACAGAGTGAAAACAGAAAATTCGTCACGCTGAGCCATGACGCAGAGGACGCGGAAACAAAGTCGAGAAATTACTTGAGCAGCACAAAAAAAAAAAAAAAACTCAAATGGGGGAAAAAAAACGGGAGGCATGAACATTGGCTCAGGCGAACTAGATGGGGGGGAGTAGGCCCCGGGGACGAAATACAGAGCAGACCGGGGGGAGAGTCGTTGTGGTAGGGGGAAACGGGAGGGACGATGCATGGGTGAGGGACAAGAAACAGGGAGGGTGGACAAAAGGGCTGTGCCGTCAGGACGGGCAGTTACGCGTTGCCCGGGAAAAAGGGGGGGGGAACTTCCAGCAAGAATGAGCCAATAAGAGGCAATGGGTGTTTCTGGGGAGTACATAAGGCAGCATACGCCCTTGCCATGTGGGGAAAAGAGGGGAAGGAGGAGGAGGGTAAAAAACCGGGTAAAAGTATGTTCAGTATTCGGAATGAACAGGTCGATCAGAAGTGGAACTCTCTGGCCACCACGGGGAAAGGGCGCGTTAAAACGTGGTGTCTGAGGAAGTGGGAGGAAGGGGAAAAAGGGAGTCAAAAAAATTTTGCGAACATGTACAAACTCGCTAGTCCCGAAAAGAGACAGGCTCAAGAAGGGGGTTAATTAATCTCTAGGTTGGAAGACTACAACAGGAGACTGAACACTCAGATAGGAAAGGAGCAGTCAACAAGGGAGAGTGGGGCGAAACAAACGATCTGGGGGACGGGAAAATAGTGAACAGGTGGAAAACAAGGAAAAAAACAAAAAAAAAATAAAAAATAGGACGCATGGGACGTATCAGCAAAAGAGGGACTTGAAACATAGAAGACCGTATGGCGGCATGGGGGGTGTAAAGCTGAAAGGGGGGAAAAAAGTATAGGAGCGACTGCGTTAGAAATAGAGGGGGAGCCGCGTTACTCAGGGAAGGGGTTTTCGGTTCACTGAAACTACTGGGGACACAGCTGGGCAGCGCTGGTGAACAAAAAAAAAAAAAAAAACGGGTCTTGCTGTCCTAGGCGTCATGAGTGTCAAACCACCGAGGGGAATTGCATCAAGACCTCCAAGGGGGGGTAGGGAGACGCGGGGCAGAAACGAGGGCAGCTAGCGCGGAACCGTGGAAACCTTTGTTCTAGGGTGACAAAGTGGGGGCAGGGGGATGGGGGGGGGGGGGGGGGGGGGGGGGTGGGGATGGGGGCGGGGAGGGGGGGGGTCAAGGGGTCGGTCATCGGGTAAAATAGAATACAAGCACGGTCAGAAGAGTAAAAAAGGAGGGCTGCCTACAAATAGCAAAACAAAGAGGAACGGGGTGCACATATGACGACAGCTTGCGCGGTAAAAGCAGTTGAAGGGGGGGACAAAGGGGTGCAACAAAAAACTTGAGCCGGAGAGGGACGTTGCTGTGGGTGGAAGGTTGCTTAGTACTATTTTGTTATAAAACAGTCGCCAACATGAAAAAAAAGGACGGGGTCCAATTTTCATGGGGGGGAAAAGAAAAAACTCTGGGCCGGACAGCAAGAGGAGACTGACATGAAGGTGGTCAACACGGTCAAGGGCATGGTATGAACTAACTAAGAATTTAAAGCCAGGTGTCACTGCCGTCACCGTCCATTTTGAGGGGGGAAAAAAAAGAAGATCTACTGCAAGATACCAGCTGGGGTAGTGGGGGGGGGACAAAGGGTACATAGCGGTCACAAAAGCTCGGTAGTTGCAAAATGGGGGGAGGAAAGAGGGTTGCCTTTTAGAACTCAAACTAAACGGCGGTGGAAAAAAGCTCGTCGACATGCAGGGGGCGAGACTGTCAGCAAACAGGGGGGCCTCTTAGAAGGGGAAAAAGGTTCGCCTGATAAGGGCTTTCAAAAGGAAAGGCAAAGGGAATCATTAGTGGAAAGAAGCGAACGGACTGTTCTACGAAGACTCTTTGGGCGGGGGGAAAAAAAATGGTGAATGGCCGGGTACAACAAAAAAGGGAGAAGGGGGGGAGAAAACGAGGCAGCAAAAGGGGACGCCTGTCCGCGCAGATTGCAGGGTGGGCAGTAGTCATAAAAATGCGAGTGGGGAAAAAAAACCAAGGCAACGGGGAAAAGTTAGGGGGGGGTCTAAGAGTGAATAACGGTTCAATAGACCGAAACAAAAAAAAAAAAGAAAACGGTTAAACGTGACCGCGGAACCGAAGGGGGGGAAGGAGAATACAAAGCATCGGGACGATTAAGGTGTAGAAGACACGACATGGGGAGAATATCTTACAGGTGTCGATGATCGGGGAAAAACAGGAAAAACAGCTTATTACACGAAAAAAACGGCAAACGTACCACACGAGTGGTAAATGGAAAAAAACTGAGAACGGGGGGTTATTAGGTCTGCTCTGAAGGGCAAAAAAAAAGGAAATTGCGGCACCCAGAAAATAGGAAGGGGGGGGGGGAACCTCGCTTGCGGGGGGGGGGGGGCTGAGCGAGTGGAGGACGGGGGGCGCGCTTGGGCGGTAAGCCCGGGGAGGGGAAGAAAGGGGGGGGTAAGATCTTGCGATAATCAAAAAAAAGAGTGGAATCTCTACACCTACCTACCAAAACAACAATGGATTAAATTCAGATTATCAAAAAAGGGGGTAACACGCTAGGATAGATATAGAGACAAAAAAAAAAAAGTAAAAAGGCGTGAAGGGAACGATCAGTATCAACGCTACAAATTATGACAGATGCCAGCAAGACCGCAATAAGGGGAGTGTAAAAAAAAAACAAGATCACCAGCTCTAAAACGAGAGTACCAGATGGGGCGGTCAAACGAACCTATAGAACGGACGCGAGCACTAAAAGGTGGGGGACGTGGGAATTGGGGAAAGGAACACCTTACAGGAGCCCGAGGAATCTTGGCGGTGGAGGAAAAAAGGGGGGGGGCTGGCGGGAGGCGCACAGGCAGCAGGCCACAGAGTAAAAAACTTACATCGTTAAGGGAGACAGGGGGGAAAAGGAAAAGGGACAGGACACTAAGTTGACCGGGGGGAGGCCGCGTTGAGGTGGGGCAATGGTTCTTGGGGAAAACCGGAAATGGGTCTGGGACATGCAAGAAAGAAGAGGAAGACATAAAAAGTCGACGTGCCTTGTTGCAATGGGAAAGAACAAAAAACCGGGGGTGATACCGGGGGGGGAAATTAAAAAAAAAAAAAGGGGGGGTGGCATATAAAAGTCAGTGTCCACAGACGTCAAGTAAAGGTAGGAAAGGGCAGAAAACAAAAACAGGCATATACTAGAGAGTCGCACAGAAGGGGGACGAGCTGGTTGCGGCAGAGACACCGGGGGGCCGCAGAACAGGAGGGAAAAAACCCCCTTAGTGGTTCGGAAAAGAAAGGCTTCGGGGGTCACAAAAACAACAAACACCCAAAAAAAAAAAACCCATACAGCGTGGGAGTGGAGGCAGTCAGGAAAAAAAAAAAAAAAAACACAAAAGGACCTGTACTCGAAAACAGGCGTAAGTCAAAAAAAGAAAAAAAAGAGACCGGAGAGGAAATGTCAAAAAGCGCAGAGATCTGAAGAAAAACGCGGGGGGGAAGGAAGAGGGAAACAAGCACGGAAGAAAAGGGGGGTCACCCGTCAGCGGGAAAAAGTTGCTAAAAAACTCAATTTTCAATAAGCGGGGGAATGTGAAAAAAGACATAGTTGAGAAACAGTGACAAGCAAAAAAAAAAAGGGGGGACTGGGTCCAGTAAACTCAGGGAGATGGAAAAAAAAAAAAAAAAAGGGGGGGTGTTGTCGGAGGGAGGATCGGGAACAAAACAATACGGTCTAAGGCGTTGGTCAATGGGGGGGGAAACAAAAAAAAAAGGGGGGGGAAAAAAGCACTGGTTAAAAAAAAAACAGAACAAACCAGGGAAAAAACCGGGCATGGGTAAACAACCTCGGGCATTGAGCCCGCATGAGAAAAAAAACAGAAAAAAAGTGCGGGTGGTCAGAGCTCAGTGATTTGAGGGGAGGGAAAAGGCTGGCGGTCGTCCTCATCGGGATGAAAAGAATGGGGAAGACAAAGTCAGCCTCAAGCCCCGATGGAACGCAAAAAAAAAAGGTGTGACAAAGAGGAAAGGGGTCCGGTCAGAGGAAAAAAGACAAAAAAAGGGGACAAATTATCATCATTCACAAAAAAGCGGGGGAAAAAGAGGTGCCTGGTAATACACAATTGAAAAACAAAGCAAAAAAATGCACACACAAAGACAAAAAGAGGGGAGTGGGACGCAAATGACGAGAAGAACGGCGGATTGACGAGGGAATACACAAGGGAATTCTTGAATACGAGAGGGGGGAAAAGAAAAGACACACGCTAAAGGGGCCAAAGGGAGGAGGAAGCGGGAGGGACAAGGGGTTCAAACCAAGGCAGAGAAGAAAGGGGGGGGGAAAAAAGAAGATGAAAAAGGAAAAAAAAAAGGTCAAAAGAGAATGGTAGAAAAATGGACATACGGGGGAGAGAGGAGAAAAGGAAAAAATAATTTGCACAAGGGAAAAAAAACATGGCACAAACCGGGCGGGGAAAGGCAAGGGGGGCTCAAATAGATAAAAAAGAAAAACCCAAAATTGACACGCTGAGAGACAAACTCCAGATCCAAATCGGAGAAGAAAAAAGAAAAAAAAAAGAGGGGGGGAAAAAACTCGCCCCTAAGAAACACGGCGGTGGAGGGTGGGGAGGGAAATACCGTTACACAGGCTTAAAAAGTGCAAAGGATTGCCAAACACAAGCAAAAATAGCCCACAAAGAGAATAAAGAAAAAAAGGTGTAAGGAGACAGGGAACGGCCGTGAGTGGGAAAGAAGACAAAAAAAGCGGAATAAGGAAGGGGGGACACGTCCAAGTGAAGGGAATTCAAGTAAAGTAAAAAACAAAAAAAAGAGCCTTGCTGTATTTGAGAGAAATGGCAAGGCGTGAAAAAAAAAAAAGGGGGGCTCTACGGTGGGCACTCAAAAAAACTTGATGGAAAAGACGAAAAGGGAGGGGGGGAAGGGGCTGGCAACCGACGTTACAGGAAAGGAAAAAAACAAACAAAAGATGACAGGAAAATGAGGAAAAGAAGATTGACGTCAACAATGGGGTACAATGCAAAAAAAAAAAGGTAAGGGAAAAGAAAAACAAGTAGAAAAAAAATGGGGGGGCACAACGAAACAAAAAATTGCAGAAAAGGGGAAGACTCGTCAAGCCTCTACGAAAAAAGGGAAGAAAAGACCAGCAAGAAGAAGGAAGCGAAAGGAAAAGGAAAAAAAAGCCTAACAATGAATAGAACAGGCAAGGTAAAACCAAAACGGCCCCTGTAGGGGAAACAGTGAGAAAAAGGGGCATACCGTCAAGCAGGAAATAACTGGCACGGATAAAAAATCGACAAGGGCGGGCCCAAGGAACCGTGGGGAAAAGAGGGGGGTAAAAAGAAAAAAGAAAAAAGACGCAAGGGGGAAAAAGGGGAGAAAAGAAGTGACAAGAAAGTGTCCAGTCTAAAACCAAGGAAGGGGAGAAAGGAGTAAAAGGAAAAGAAGTGAAGAGGGAAAAGAGGTCCCCCAAAAAAAGAAAGGAGAGGTTGAACAGCAAAAGTAAAAGGAGGAAAAGAAAAAGGCATGCCAGGGACAAAAACAAATAAAGAAAAAAACTGGGTGCGGAATCGTGTCAAAAAAAAATGAGGAACAAAGAAACCGTAACGAAGGTTGGGGTAAAAACACTGGGGTCCCGTGGGCAAAGGGGAAATAATGAAGGTGAAAGGTGAAAACCCAGAGAAAAAGGGAAATGGAAAGGGGGGAAGGGAAGGGGGGTAAAAGGGAAAAAAAAAGAAAAAGCGGTGTAGAGGACGGGGGAGAAGGGGGGGAAAAGGGGGAGAGGAGAAAGGGGGGGGAGGAAAAAGGTCACGGGGGTGGAAAAAAAAGACTGCGGAGGGAAAGGGGGGTCTGTGATTGCAAGGTGTACCGAATAAAATGTTACAAAGAAGGAAGCAGGGGGGGGAAGGTGGCCGCAAAGGGGCCCAAGGGTAAAGGGAGGGAAGAAGGTACAAACAAAGGGTAGGGCATCACTACGGTGTGACAAAGCAACATGGAGAATAGAAAAAATGAAAGGGGTGGGCAAGAAAAGGACGAAAGGGAGGAAAAAAAAAGGAAAATAAACAAAAAAAAAGGGGAAAACAATCAAAAGAGGGAAAAAAAATGGAAGATAGGAAGGAAAAAGTACACAACTCTGCAAAGGAAACATTAAAAAAAACACAGATCACAAAAAGGAGGCCCGAAAGCAAAAAAGTAGAAAGGCCGGCGAAGAAAGGAAAGGGTGAAGAAATCATTTGGATCGTACAAAAGAAAACTGACTGACAGTAGAGAAGACAAAGATAGGATGGTCCAGGGAAGGGGAACCGGGACCAAAAATATCAAGGGAAATATGAAAAAATCAAACGGGGGGGGATGTGGACAAGTAAATGGAAATACAACGGGGAAAAGTGTTCTGAGGGGGCGAAAAGCCTTGTTATGTCAAAAACGGAGGGAGGGGAAAAGGAAAACACCCAGAACAGCTATGAAGGGAAAAGGGAAAAGCAATAGGAAGGGGAGAACATAAGAGGGAAAAGAAAAAAAAAGGGGGGAAAAAGAAGAAAGAAAGGGCAATGTCCTGTCAACGAGAGGGATATCAAACGGAAAGAAGCCAGGAGACAGCGATAAAGAAAAAAGAAAAAAGAGCCAGGGCGGGGAACGGACGAGGTTGTAAACCGGCAAGGATACCATTACACACAAAATAGAGACTCCAAACACGGGAGACCAAAACAAAGACGTGCAGAACATATGAAATTGGGCGGGGAGCTAAAAACACGTTCCTGGGGAGGCGTGGGGGGGAGGAATAAAAGGATGTAAAAGAATACAACGGAAGTAAAAGGGGGGTTTTTCACTAGGGGAGGTGGGCCGTTTCAGGTGGAGTATGAGAGTCACATGGGTGGGATGGTACATAAACTTTACCGGAGGGACCTTTGGTTCCCAAAAGAAAAAAGAGGAAAGGGGGGGGGGGGAGGAAAAAAAAAAAAGCCAAAGAATAAAACAAGGAATAAAAAGGGATAAGGGAATGTGCAAGAAAAAAAAAGGCATGGGGGAAAAGCGTAATATGGTGTCAGCACGAGGGAGAGACTCGTAGGGGTCATCGGAAAGTGAGGGGGGGAAAAAAAAGGGGGGGAAAGAAAAAAAGAATAAAAAGAATGGGCGGGGGGAAAAAGGGAGGTCGGAGTCGAAAGAGAGGTGGAGGGAAGGAAAAGGAAAAAAAAGAAGAAAACGGGGGGGAATACACAAAGGGTGAACAGGAAGGTCCACAAAGTGGAGAGGGAGAGTGGGGGGAGCTCGGCACGTAGGGGAGTGGGGGGGGGGAAAAAAAGAGAGGGAAAAAAAAAAATGATCAAAAAGAAAAAGAAGGGAAGTCTTGGGAGGGGTGGAAAGGGACGAGAGAAAAAGGAAGCCGCCCACGGGATTGAGGAAAAAGGTAAAAAGGAATTTAAGAAGAAAATAAAAGGGGGTCCCGGGGGAAAGATCTAGGAGCGTTTTAAACGCAAACAGACGAGAAACAAAGAGCGTGACACTCTAAAAGGAAGGGAAAAAATCGGTGCATAAAAAACGGGGGAAAGTCTGAAGGAAAGGGAGCGTGCAGCCATTGCCGGGAACGGACTGCCAACAGGGGGAGGGAGGTGGGAGGAACCTTGTTGTCATGAAAACGGGGGGGCATAGACCTTGTGAAGAGGCCAAGAACGGTGAAACGGGTGGGAGACAGGGAAAAAACCGGGGGTAATGTCGGTTGCAACGAAAGGCATAAGAAGGAAAAAAGGAACGACCATAAAGCAGTGGGCATGACCCTATAAGGAATCACACAATGGAAAAGGGGGGAGAAGAAAGGCTGGGGAAAAAAGAAGGACACAAAAGGTGGGCAGTGTTAAAGAATACAAATGCAGGTGGGAAAAAAAAGAAGCGGTGGGGTCGTGTGGGGGACACACTTCTATGAGGCCGTAAAACTCCAACAGAGGGGGAAGAGCGGTAGCAAGGGAATAAAGGGATAAAAAGGGAAAAAACTGAGGGGAAAGGGAGGGCACAGCAAAAAACACAAGGGCGATCCAAGTAACGAAAGAAAGGAAAAGGGGCCAGAAAATTGTTGTTGTGGTCGCAGGGGCAAGAGGACAAAAAAAGGCCACATAAAAATTCACGAAAAAGTAGGGAAAAAAAAGGGGGCAAAGTCTTGACAACGGAAAAAACAAAACAGGGTGAGGCGGACAAAACACACGGAATATTCATAAGAGGCAAACGAAAGGAAAAGGAGGAATTGAACGCCCGTTGAGTAACTCGGGGAAAGGGGTAACCAAAAAGGGTCGTAAAAAAAGAGGGGGGGGGGACCAACATAGAAAGAAAAAAGGGGAAGGGTCCAACATGCAAAGAAACCTCATTAAAGAGAAGGTAAGGGGGAACAAAGAGAAGACTAAGCAAGACACAAACGTAAAAACAGAGAAAGCGCGACCGGCAGGAAAAAGAATAAAAAAGGGGGTACAGGCTCGGGCCAAACCATGGGGAACGAAACCCGAAAGAAAGGGAAGCGGGGAATCCCGTCGGAATTGGTAAAAAAAAGGGGACAAGGAAAGCCCCGACGTAAGTCAAAAGGTGGGAAGGGGGTGGCCGGAGCGAGTGAAGAAAACTCAAGGAAAAACAGGGTCAACCCTCAACGGGAATAAAAACAAAAAGGACAGGGGGGGAAAAGATCATCGTCCAGTCAAAAGGACCGGAAAGGGAAAGGAAGTCTCCAGGGGAACCGTCCAAAGTCAGAGGTCGGTATCACATGGACTTGAAGGCGGACGATACGACGGGCTAGGCTGGGGGAAAAAGAAGATCAAACGGGCCTTCTAGTTAACCAAAAAGGGGGGAAGAGAAAGGGGGAACCAGGTAAAAAAAGGGAAAATCTCAAGACGAAACGGAACACAAAGTGAAAGGGTGGAGCGGAAAGGGGAAAGGGATAGACCAAAATAATCAGGTTCACTGGGGGGGTAAAGAAAAAAAGCCAACGAACTGACTTATAACCACAAAAAGGAAATGGCAAGTCCTGGGTGTTCAAGCTGTGATGGGCCAACGAAAGGAGGGGACGGCCGCTACCGTACGGCCTCCAAGAAAGAAGTGTGGAAAACAAAAACCCTGAGGAGGGGAGGGGAGGTTACGTCACAAGGAAGAGAACGAAAAAAAAAGTCCAAAAAAAAAACAAACCGTGGGCGGTAAAAAAGGAGGGGGGGAAAAAAATAGCCCGTGAAGGGACCATGGGGGTGGGCAGAAGAAAAACCAGATTGAGGAAATTGAAACAAAAAACAATGGTCATGGGGTGGGGGGAAGGGGGTACCTTGGCTTTACAAAGATAAGAAGGGGGGAAGGGAAGCGGTGTTTTTTGTGGTAGGGTGCGTAAGGAATCGCCGCGGACAGCACGAGAGGATCAAAAAAAAAAAAAAGGAACGATAAAGTGATCGCCCAGTAAAAGGTGGGGAGGGGAAGTTGTTGTCCAGGGTACAGAGGAAACACAAAGGGAAGGTCCAAAGTGTGTGGGACCGACTCTTGATGAAAAAGCCTAAAAAAGAAGGGGAGCAGCGGTCTGGGAAAAAAAGTCTGACGTGCGAACGGGGGGGAACAAATTGCGAAAGGCCCGAACAGGCAGGCAGGGAAAAAAAACAAGCTCAGAGAAGTTTACGCGCTACGAAGAGCGGAAAGGGGAAGGGAGGAACAAGATAATCACAGGAAAAAAGGAAGGGGGAAAAAGTTGGACGTCGCGGTCGAACCAAGGGAAAAGGATCACAAGGGCTCAGTCGCTAGAAAAAAAAGGGAAAAGGAGGAATGAACCGCCCAATGGGCGGAAAATGGGGGAGGAAACCCAAATAAGGGGTTGAAGACCGGGTGCCGACAACCAACCCGCAACCAAAGAATGACCTGGAAGGAGCTGGAGAAGACGGGGGCGAATTCCCGACCAACCAAGGAAGAAAACCAAGGCTGCTGCGTAGGGGAAATTTAAAAAAACCGGGGTGAACGCGCGGAACTGAAAGGGAGGAAGGAAAATAACACGAACCCCAGAGGACAGTCAAAATGGGAGGGCTCAGAAACAAAGCGACAGTAAAGAAGTTGGAACAAGAAGAAAAATCAAACAAAAGGGACAAATAAGGGACAGGGGACTAAGGGAGGTAAGGGGGAACACGAGGACAAAAAACTACTGGGAAAGGGGAGAAACGGGAAACATGGAAAACCCGTACTGTACGAGAATACACAAAACATGGGGAAACACGGATGCACGTGCAAAAAGGGAAAAATTGACTAAGCGCGGTACCAAAAAAAAAGGAAAGAGGTCAAGACCGGGGATTTGAACCCAAGACACCATTGGCATGAAAAAAAAAAAAAAAGGAACAGGCAGTCATCAAGCATCCTCAGAGGGGGCGGGGAGCAAAATGTAAGCTTGAAGGGGTTCAGGGGTCGGCATGGCTAAGTGACCAAGGGGGGAAAAGGGGGGAGGACAGACGGCCAATGCCCAGGGAAAATCATAGGTGGGCG
>Ga0179591_1243334_pt1 | contig 16493 bp, 26 predicted proteins | sample CZOMad2_1_08_16f_FD_182891 | JGI IMG/M metagenome (GOLD analysis project Ga0179591, IMG submission 182891) | Vadose zone soil fungal communities from Angelo Coast Range Reserve, California, USA - CZOMad2_1_08_16fungal (PacBio error correction) | ecosystem: Environmental > Terrestrial > Soil >...
CTAACCGACGCGGATCCCTGCCAAACGCGGGGGGAGGCTCAACAAAATTGGACCACAACTTGGAGAACCATAAAATCTCGATAAAAAAACTCGGAAGATGCCCCCGGTGAAGGACTAGGGGAAACAAAACCTTAGAAGGCCCCGACGGTTAAACACCGAACAAAAAAACTGGGGGAAAAAGCAGCGGTCTCTCAGGAATTATCTTTGGACCTGGTCCCAAGAGTGGGGGTAGAAAAAATAGTTCAGGGGAACAGAAACAGGACCCCAGCGAAAAAAGCCCCAAACAATTTAGGAACCAGCATGAAGGCGATTTGCAAAAAAGAAAAAAACAAGAGCGGAAAAATAATGCCGGACCCACGAAAAGAGATGAACACGTGCGAACTAGAGAAGTCTGCTAGGGAAACAAGCAAAATGAAGAGAAGCCGCGATAATCAAAAAAACCCCAAACCATAAAAAAGGGAGCACGAAAATTAAGAAGCTAAGAGTTGTTGAAATACCTAGACAGGGGCGGAAACAAATGCACACACAACCCACCATTGGGGCGCAATCGCGAGGAATGTGAAGCCTGAAAAAGAAAATCACGTAAAGACGCCCAAGCAAAACAACCAAGGGTGAAAAAATGAGAACAAGAATCAACAATCGAAAAGATCAGGGGTTGGGGAAGGTGGTAGAAGACCTTTGGGGATCAAACAAAAATGTGGCAAGAAAAAAAGGGAGAAGTCGTTTTGGAGCACCAAATAACATAGTGGACGTTTCTATGTTGCGTGCAAAAAAATATCCCAGTTCCAAAAAGCCGGGGAACGAGATGCATTGCTCATCAAAAGAAAAAAGGTAGGGGAGGTGGGGGAGAGCGGGACGTTTGGGCTGGATCTATTTTTCTGAACCGCAGAAGGGGCCCCCCTATGAAGGAGTAAAAAAAAATGGAGTGCCAAAATACGCAACGGGGGAAACCTGAGGAAGGGGGGCAATTAGCCAAACAAGGAAGCGAAAAGAAAAAATTAAAAACAGAGGAGAGAACAGCAAGGGTAAGTAATTTTGCAAAGAAAAAAAAAAAACAAGCCGCCACTGGTACAGAACCATACAAGGGTTTGCACGCAGGGTCGGGGCGAAAAGCTGGAGAAAGAGTGAGAATAGAGCGCTACAAAAAACAAGGGACGGGAAGATCATCGAAGGGGGATAAGCCAGCCCCCCAGTTTGGGGGTTGGATGAGGAATGAAGGAGGGCAAAGGGGGGGGACCGGGGTTCAGCTCAGGATCGGCAAAAACTTTGCACAGAGAGAAAAAAAAGATCAACACCACATACCAATCTGGGCTACGGGAGGGTCAAAAAAATCAATCAAGGACTGGGTCCTTCACTCGGACTAAAAAGAAATTCGATTCGAGGTTGCTGGGGAAGGAGTACGCGTGGGTTGGGTTACATGGCGCGGCAACAATTCAAAAAAAAGAAGAATAACACACCCAAATTCTCGTACAAGTCACGGGTACGGGAAAAAAATCAAGAAAAAAAAACAACGCAAGAGGCGGTTCAAAGAAATGTTGGACACAAAGGAAGGAAGGGGAACGAGCCTTTTGTCAGGGCTAATGCAAAAGGGAATGGGGAAAAAGGGGGGATTCCAGGGTTAGTGGTAAGGGCCAAAAAATTGAAACACAGTCTCGAGCTCGGGGGAGTAGAACACGCTTACATCGAAGCAAGCTGCAAAAGGGTGCTGAGCTGAAAAGGCGGATCGGGACTTGAGATGCGCCGCATTGACAACCAGAGACTGGATGACGATTTGTTGGAAGAGATTTGGGTGGGAATCAAGCGAAAGGACCAGAGTTGTATGGTTGGATGCCATTTGGCTCACAATGTATTTCCAAGTCAGGGTGAAAGAACTTCCAAAGAGTGAAGTGGTATCAAAAGTGGGGGGTGGGTTGTCCCCGGGGGGGGGGGAAGAACAGAGAGCACTTACTCTAAAAACTCAGCTTGGGTACCAACAAATGCTAAAAATGTAAAGAAGGAATTCAGCATTCCTACGGGAAAAGCGGCCTAGCGGGAGAAACACTGTATGACAGGGGCGAGAAATCACCTTCAAGTCAAATACTGAAGGAGCAAAAGGGAAGGGCCACAGAGGTCAATGTCACAAACAAAAAGAGTAAAACGCGCCGGGAGAGGGAGGGGTTGTTCATGTGGGAAGGGGATTCTGGTCACGCTGCTTCAGCCCGGGAAGGGGTTCAGAAGGTCCGGAATTCGTTCCGGGAAAAAGAGAAACTGAAGGGTTTTGACTACAGGGGAAAGGGTGCCAAGGGATTAACAAACAAAATAAGGAGGAAAAGGGTCAAGAATGGGATCATGTTGAAATTTTCAAAAGACGTCAGGAACAGTGGGGGTTATGTAATTTAGGTGAAAAAATTTCGTTTCGCGTGGCGGTGAGCGTCAGTACCAGTCTGGATTGTCGTTTGGCTCGAGTTAGGCCAATAAGAAAACATACCCGGTTTGTTGGTTGAAAAAAAAAAAATCCATCCTAGAAGCAGGGAGGGGTGCGAAGGGACTCATGGCGGGACAATGTACATACATAAGTGTAACATTAAAATGAAACTAACTACCCAAAAAAAGATAGAATAATTTGTTGTATATATGGGGCAATTTTCCTAGAAAAAAAAGGAAACAACTTGAGGGGCCTTTATCACTTAGAAAAAACCAAAAGTTCATGGGGAGAAAGAAGCCCTGTTTAGAAGGAAGAGTCGTCCACAGAACGTACAGGCGGGATGGCGTGATAGTTTTACTCGAAAAGAAGGGAATGCTGTCGAGAACGTTGTGGTGGGCAGATTTGGCCAAAGACGGGAGAAAAGGGGTCAAAGGGGAGGCTCGAGCGGTTGGTCTTTTTGGGAAAGAACAATCCCACAATCGGGGACGGTCGGTGCGGCAACGGAAAAAAAAATCCTGGCCCGGGATCTTTGAGACTGAAGATTGGTCCGCGACCAGATTCACTGAGACCAAAGGTACATGTTTCGGAGGTAAATGTTTTAAAGGGTCCACGAGGCACCGGGGAAAAGTTGGAGGGAACCACCAAGAACAAAGAAGGGTGCGAAACAGGGAAAATGAGATATGGGATAGCGGGGACTCCACTGCAATGGTTAGAGGGAGAGTGGTTGAAAGGGATTGGACAAAACACAAAGGAAGGAAAATACGTTCCCAGGGTGATTACGGGAAAGGGAACAGCGCAGGAAACAAAGACGGCGAAGAGTTGGATTGGGGTTCAGGGAGGCGGTAAAAGCTCGGGGTTAAAGTAAACGAGGCAAGAAGATAAAGTTTCAAGCTTAAGCTGACTGGGACGAGTTAAATTGGTTGGGGTTGGTGGGTTGGAGTTGTGTCTGTCCACCCAAAAAAAGGTCGGTTTGCCAAAGGAGTGGGTGGGGAGTGAGGTAGCTGCACATGGGAAAAACGTCTTCGCCCCTTCAATCTGGCAGGGGGGAATTTAGTCAAAACGCTCGACTCAATCCACGGGAAGAACAAGGAGCGAGGGTCACTGCTTGAAGGATCCAGTTACTTGACAAACTATAAAAAAGGGTGAAGAAAGAGCATGAAAGGAGCTTGTGAATTTTGGGGGGGGTGTGCCAGTAGGCCATTGTTGGGCTTGGCGGAGTGGTCAAAAAACCTACATTACCGTGGGGGGGGAAAGTACGATCAGGTCCCAGAAGTACCTGAGACCGGCCTAACTGTAGCTGGGAGGGCCAAAAACATGTGGGGGGGCGACGGGAGTGGTGTCGACCGAAAAGGAAAGGCGCAGACATCACTCAATGTGTTTTTAAGACCCTTGGGATACACTCAACGAAGGGGAGTTGGGGGGGGGGAAAACGGCGAAAAGGAAGTGCATTGATGTTGCGGGCCAATGCCAAAAAGAAATGGTCCTCTCAGAAACTGGGGGGGAGGCAATTAGAATGGGTTGCAGAAATGAGGTAAGGAAAAAGACAAAGGGGTGGTGGTCTCAGAAGTGATTCAAAGCGTAGAATTGGGGGGGAAAGGGAACAAATTCAATACCGGCTCCCCGATAAAGAAAAAAGCCTCACCTTTTAGCTCAAAAAGTAGACGGATGATGGCGAGGGATAAACATCAACTTGAAGATGAAAACAAGAAAAAAGGAGGGTGCAGGAACCGTGCGGAGGGAGAAAGCCGACATAAAGGGAGGGTCAAGCAAACTCAAGAGGGTTTGAAGGGGTGGTTCAGCCCCAAGCAAGACTGAGAGAAAAAAAACAAGCACCAAAAAAAGTGAAAAAAAGGACCAAATTTTCACTCAGGGGGGGTAACGGGGAAAAAGGGAACATGGACTGGGAAACTCGCAGACCCTCCACACGTTGGGTTGTCGTAAATGGGGGACAGCCAAAAAAGCCAATCAGAGGGGAGGAGGGGAAAAAAAACACAGTGAGAGAAAAAAGGTTGAGAATGTTCCTGAAAGGAGGGGCAGAGGAAAGACAGAACTAAAGTTGACCAAAAAGACAAGTTTTTTTTTTTCGGCCGGGGAAGCGGCCTGAAAACAAGAAAAAAAAAGAAGAAGGAAAAGGGGTAGACAAGAGAAGTTGACTGAAAAAACGTATTTCACCTAACATGTCTTAAGAAGGATAAGAGACTGAGTCCGAGCAGGAAAACGGGGACCCTAAGTGGGGTCCAGGTTCGCTGACCCAAGGAATAACTAGGTTAAGACTAGGACAATTGAAAGGAAAGAAGGGATCGGGAGGCCAACGTTAAGTAGTTGCGGGATGTCAAAGAAGAAAAAAGGGGGGGACGTTAAAGTTCGAGAGGACAGAAAAAACGAAAAGGGCAAGGATGGAAAAAGAATACCTCACGGAAAACCCTTTCGACAGAAGACAGCTTACTAAACCGTTTAAACCGTTTAAAAAAAAGGGAAGCCGATTTGGTTTAGAAAGGGATGCCGTGATCCTAAGATAAGCAATCGTGGGGTACAAGGTTTGATGGCGCGAAAATGGGGGGGGAAACGCCAGCAACGGCAAACAAGGGCGATTGCAGAAGGCCCAAAGAAAGGGGAGCTTGGGACGGTAGTCAGACGGGAAAAAAAGGTGAAAAGAAGAATTCCACTGCACAGCAAACTGTCTTCTAATCGGGAGAAAGAGAAAAAGGGGATTCGAGGCCGCAAGTCAAGGGCTAAAAACAAAGTGGGTTACTGCTCCAAGCGTGGTGTCGGAAAATGGAAAAGGGGTGACAGAAAAAGAGGGACAAAAACAGGGGGGGGAATTTTGCTCAACGTGTTTTCCTAAAGTGAGTGTTGTGGCATGGTAGTTGTGGGGGTTTTGCAAGAAATTGAAAGAAAAAAAAGGGGCGCGGACCAGATTGTCAAAGGGCACCACTTTTGACAGGACCAAAACAGAACTAAAAAGTGTTGAGTTCTTAAATAACTTTTGGGGGGGGAGGGCTGGAACCGCCTCATAAATAATAAGGGGGGCGGAAACTAGCATGCTCAACTGACTCGCATCTTATGCTTATAAGAAAAATCCTTTTGAAGGAAAAATAATTTTAGATGAGTGGGTATCATTCAAACGTGACTCAAAGCAGTCCTGCAAAGGAGAGGAGGTTCTAAACATTAGACAGATGGTGGGCGTCTTTAGTGAAAAATTTCTCAACTGGTTTTCTAGCAGTTAACTTCGTTGTTCAAAGACCGGAATTGAACTAAAAGAGGCGGCAGCACCACCCAAAACGAGTTTGTGATCGAGAAAAAGGAGGTCGAAAATTAGAAGAAGGATGGCCTACAATTTTAAGTAAAAAACAAAACAGGGGGAAAAAAGGGAAAGGGGACATTGCCAGGGAAAATTTGTCACACGGTCGGTTTAAGGTTGTTCCGATGTTCAAAGATAGAAGATAGTGTGTAAGGCAAGGGGGAGACAAATGATTGGAGGATAGGATGACCTATTTATCACAACCACAAGGGGGACGTACGGGAAAAAAACTTCGCCAGGACAAGAGAACCCGAACGGTGTTTTCCAGTGGGTAACCCAGAGCAGTAAGAACAAATAGGCAAAAAGGCGGGGGCAACAAGAAGACCGGGAAAAGGTTGGGAACTTTCAAAACAGAGAGAGCTGTGTCAGCTTCTACGGAGTCAACCGAGGGAGAAAGGAGAAAATTAGGGTACACATCCAAGTCAGCTTACAAAAAGGTATTAGGGGAAATCAAATAAGAACGAGGAAAGGCGGGGAGCAAAGTGTTAATTTAGGGTTTTTCAAACGAGATTCACCCAACAAAATTAACAAAAAAAATAAACCTTAAAGGGGAGAGGGAAAGACCTAACAGTCCACCATCAAGGGTCCACCCATAAAATAAGAAGAACGAAGGAAGTAGAATGCGAAGAAGGGGCAAATGGAGATAGCAAGTGGGGAAAAAAGGAATTTCACTGCAGTGGAACCCAGAAAAATCCAAGAGGTCACCTGATTTTTATGGAAGGCACGGGGGTGAAAAAAGGGGGGGGGGGGGGGGGGGGGGGGGGGGGGGGGGGGGGGGGGGGGGGGGGGGGGGGGGGGGGGGGGGTAAGACCCAGGGTCCAGCAAAGCAAGATCAAAAGAAAAATTTTGGGGGTGTATGATTGGTACGGGGTTGGTAGGGGCAAACATCGGACACCCATCTACAGAGGAGGAGTGTCATTACGCTTGGCAGTCATGCCATTTCAAAGGAAATTGAGGGGGTAGGAGGTGAAAAAAACCGTGGTGGTTTTGGGACCATTGGTGGCGTCTAGGAAATTACACAGGATAGAAGAACCATTAAATTATGTAGGCTGAAAAGAAGAAGGGAATAGGCAGAACGTTCAACAAGGATGGAACGTTTTGCAAAAGCGGCTCAAGAGCGGAGGTGCGTGGGGGGGGGGACATCGTATCAAGGCCCCAAAATAGAAACCTTCACGAAAAAACGGAGGACGAAAGATCCGAAGTGGGGGTATCAAGTAAGTAATCTGAACTGTCTGGTGCGACAGAGAGGATTGATCCACTGGGGGTCAAGGTGGGTCCAGATCGGGTACATGAAGGGGTGGAACAAAAACACATCACGAGGCCAGGGGGCTTTCAGAAAAATTGATATAAAAACGTGGGAACAGATTCTGCCAAGTGGAAAAAGGTTTGTTCAGTCTTTCAAACTACACAAAATTGAAGCGTTGGGGGGAGGGAGGGATTTGAGCGTGACTAACAAATCCAGTTCTGGGTAAACCAAAAAAGTCTGGATTTGGTCCAATAATTTTATAAGCAAGCAATACAAGAAAGAAAGGAAGGAAGCAAGCAAATAAGAAAACAGTGGAAGGGAGTAGAGCAAAAGTCAGAGAAATGGGCACATCCGTGCAAAGGATTGGGGTGAGTTCAAGGGGGGGGGCAGGGAGCCTACAATCCGCTGAATTTGAAGCATAAGATGACTGTAAAACACTGGAACGATAAGACCCAGAAAACGAAAAAAAAAAGAAGTCAAGCGGAAAAGGGTTGGGACCGTTCATGGAAGCCTTGAATACCGACGGGGAAAAAAAAGGGGGTGAGAATGGAAAATAAAGCTACAAAACATTAAGGCAGGGATTGGGCGAAGTTCAAGGGGGTTTTGACCGGAAGTTTGGAAAAAAACTCGTGAGGAGAAGGGATTTCTGAAAATGAATGGGAACAAACGTGAAACAAGAATTTCTCGAAGTCTGCCCCAAACGTGGAGAAAAGGAAAAATTGGGAAGAAAAAGCGCACATCAAAATACAAAATCTGGGCAAAGGGAGTGACAGTGAAAAAAAGGAAGCTGGGGAGGGAAAGAGTCTGCATGAGAGATCGCAACTAAACAAAGGGGGGAATCAGCAACCAGGTGGATCATGGCACAGGTGCGCAGTTTAATAAAAAAAAAAAAGAGGGGGGGTTGCAAAGGACGTCGCGCAAGAAGACTTGCGGTTCAAGCCCCACGAAAACCCGATGAATCACCGGGGGGGGGGAGCAGAAAGGGAACCATTTGCCCAGTAAAAGCTGGCCCGAAAAAAGGAAAAAGGGCCGTGGTCACATTCCCGTCAACGGGAATGAAGGGAAGAAAGGTGAAGCCAGAGTTTGGGAATAAGGGGGGAATCCACTATTAACCCACGCGTGGAACGAGTGAAAAAGAAAACGTCAAAGAATGTCAAAAGTAAGTTGTGGGAGATAAGAGGTAGGATTGAATTAGAGGGCACCTTCCGGAACAAAAGCTTTGGGGAATGGTGTGTTGTAAGCTTTTTGGGGGGGGGGGCCTGAAAAAAACCGGTTGGGTTGGGGGTTTGACAAGAATCGTGAAACAAGTCTTCCAGGAGGGAAAAGCCGTTCAATCTAAAATTGCAGAGGGGAAAAATAATGGAAGGTCGTTGGGTTGGTCATCCGGTCTGAGGTCTACAAGGACGAATAACGCGGGGGTGAAAAATGTAAGGTTTGAACGTTTCGGCAAAGAGGGAATGACTGGAACGAAGTGAAAGGGGAGCTGGTCGTAACACTGAGGGACCATCAACACAATGGGTGAAAGTACGTGGGGGGCAAAGAAAGGGGGGGGCGCGCCTTGAGAGCCGATTTAGGTGTAAAACAACGAAAAAATAACACGCACACGTCCATAAGGGAACATCATAAAGTGGGGTGTAAAACTGACAGCAACGAGGAAAAGCCTTGTCCTTTTATCAGAGGGGTTACTCATGGGAATGGGAAAGCCGATTTGGAATTGGGGGGGCTAAAGCAATTTCCGGCAAAAGCCCGGTGGGGAAGAAAAGGTAGTAAAAAAAGCCTCAGACACTGGAAAAAAAAAAGGTGGGGAGGAACAAGGTGTGTTAGTTAAGAAATGAACCTGTGGGGGGGCTCCTATTCAAGATGAGGAAGGCGGAAAGAAACCTTAAAGAACGTAGCAAAATACAAAGGGGGGGGTTGAAAGACCACCTCAGTTAATCAGCGGAAAGGAGTTGGACAAGGAGGGGGATTGCTCTGAAGTGTCCAAATACGGGGTTTTAGGGGAGGTTGCGCGTCAAGCACAGATGTAAGGTTGGCGGCAGGACTATGTTTGGGTCGTCCTCGACCTCACCGGGGGGGTGGTTGATAGGGGGGGGGAATTGAGGGTGGGGGAACGTAGGAGGGTCAAAAAAAAAAAACCAAGGGGGGGTAGCGACGCATTGGAAATGACCGGGAAGGGCACATGGGGGGAAGAAAAAAGGGGCGGGAAAAAACGGCACGACTGAGGACTGAATCTAAGGGGGGCAAGCTGTACAGGTTCAAACACATACATAGAAAGGGGAGATCGCGCAGGGATGGGGTAAAAAAGAGGGAGACTTGAGAAAAGAAGGGGGGGTTGAAAACACGAGAAAGTACAAAAAAGGCCCTGATCGGGCGATCAAGGGACAAAGGTCAAAATTTTGACACTCGACTACAAACAGCAAGTTGAGGAGAAACCGTTCAGAATGGGGTGACTAATTCTGACCAAAAAAAGGGAAGGGAAAGAGAGAAAGATAGAAAACGGAAGCCTGTCAGGGAACTTGCTTTGTTTGGGGGGGGGGAGTCCGGAAAATGGTCCAAATACGGAAACATGGACCAGTACGGACAGGGAATCTTCCCATGGGAAAATTCTCACTGGGGAAAAAAAAAATAGGGAATAGACGAAGGGGGAAACACCAGCACGACCTGAGATCAGGGATCGCATCTTAAGGTGACCTGGACCAGAGTTGTGAAAGACGGTCAAAGACCTGACAAAAAGTGATGGCACGACAAGGGGGGGACAAAGCATGCCGGCGATTTTTCCCCATGAAGAGGAAATGAAATGCAAAGGGAAAAAAAAGGGTCAAGAAAAAATCAAAACTAAGGGCAATCGAAAGGGCGGCAAGGGAAATCCAAGACTGAAGGAATACGAAATCCGAAGAAACAGCGAACAGAACAAGAAGAAAGAACGACCGGAACAATGAGAAGAATTTTTAGCATATAAGTGCTTTCTCTTCAAACAAAGGTCCCTCTCCAGAAAGTTGAACCGGGGAACTTCAGGAGACGGGAGGCAAAAAAACACCATTTTCTCTCTAAACAACAAGAGAAACGCAGGGGGGGGAGCATGGGGGTGTGTATAAGTAAAGGGGGGGGGGGGCAGAAGGTGAACGTATGGGGTTGGATCTACCTAACTGGGAAGGGGCAGGCAACAAGCCCATTGATAAACCGAATGAGTTCAGAAAAAAGGATAAAGACGAAAGCGGCAGACAAAAAACCCTGTGGTGGGTCTGACTTTTAGGTTGTGGGGTAATCAGGGGGGCTGGGAAAACAAATAGATGCAACCTAGGGAAGAAGGGGGGCCCATTTTTGCCAAAACAATGACGAGGGTAAAAATGAATTGAGGGGATGAAGAAAAGAAAACTAAAGGAAGAATGTGGGACGAAAAGAAAAGCCAAATAAAGTTTCGCCTACTTTAAAAAATTGGGGGTCCACGGACACGGCTTGGGCTGGAAAAGTAGAAATCACCGGGGGGGTCGCAAACCAAACGAAGATCAGAACTGGTGAATTAACCCCAGAAGAAAAAAAGTGCTAAATACGGGCCCTGGTACTGAGGGGGGACAGGGAAAGTGTGAAAGCCATCTTCAAAAAGGTGAGCAAGGCAAAAAATAGGAAACAGAAGAGGGGGTGGGGTGGAGAACGCTAGACACAAAATATAATGACCGGAACTAGCACGTAACTTTCCAAGGAAACGGAAAAGAGCAGATGTCGGGGGGAAGAGGACGCAAAAGTTGTTTCGGGGCGGCCATCAACCCAACTGGAGACTTCAATTCCACTGGGCGGGGGGGTGGACGAAATAGGGGGTAAAAGGATTGGGCCAACAGGAAAAAGAAGGGCACAGTCACTTATTGGAGTAGGGAAGCAAGGAGTAAAAAACAGGGGGTTCCTTAGTGTCAGGTGCCTGGAACAAACAAAGAAAGGGGACGAGGTGAAAAAAAGGTAGGGAAAAAAGCCACTGGATCATAAAAATGGAGAGAGGTATCTTTGAAACTGTCGGGAGAAGGGGATATATTAAGAGAGGGCAGGAAAGGAAACGAAAGGAAGCTGAGGCGGGGGGGTTCCTGGACGCATAACAAAAGTAGGGTTTGCGGGCTTCACAAAAAATGGGGGTCAAAGAAACGTCCTGGGAAACGTAGAGGAAAGGGGGGATCAACGTTGGGTCACCAGGGTGAAGGAAAAAGCCAGTGGGATAGGGACTGCAAAAAGCCAAAGGCCAGGTGGGTTTAAATCCGGACAAAAAAAGAAAGACGATTTTCTCCATGTAAGAAGTAATTCCTGAAGGTTAGGATGTATGGAAAATTTGGAAATGCGTAGGAAAAGTCGAACGCAAGGTGGGGGGGAACTTGAAAGAACAACGCCCGACAAAAGAAGGGAAAAGGGAGTTTGGTTTTTTCGGGGCAAAAGGGAGGAACTTCTGAAGAGTCCACAGAAAACTTTCCGAACAGCGGTCGCAGGCCGTCACAGGGAAAAAAAAGGGGGAATGGGGCGCGGCGGGACCCAAGGGGGAACTAAAACAACCCTGAAGATGGGAAAAGCTGAAAGAGTATTTGGGGGGAACAACTATTAAGGGAAGGGGTAGGGAATATTGTTTTGGGCCGTCTTTGCGCCCCGCAAAAGTAATCGTAGGAAGGGAGGTTGTCTTGATCATAAAAATTGGTTCAAGCAAAGTGGTGTTGTGTTGAATCCAAGGACGAAGGCAGTGTCGAACTGGGCAGAATCCGAATGGAAAAAAGTAAAAGAGATTGTCGATGGGCAACAAAAATAAAAATACAGATGGCCCATCGCGAAAGAAAAAAGGAGGGGAATGGGGAAAAAGCATGCGCTTTCGGACAACTGAGGGGGGCATGTTAAAAAGGAAAACAAAACCACAGTCAGGGGAAAAATCAGCAAAAGGGGGGGGGGGGCAGAATAGAAAATTAGTTCGCCGGTGAAAAGAGGAAGGGTTGGGCGGGTGTGGTAGGGCAGGCGTGGTCGAGGCCGGGGGGGAAGGAGTGTTCATGGGGGAAAAACGTTCGACAAAAAAGGCAGGGGGAAAATCCGAAGCTGGTTCTGCGTCTTAAAAAAAACTGGACCCGTTGATTACACCTTAACACATAAAAGGATCACAAGAAGTAAAAAAGGGGTGGAAGGGAGGATAAAAGGTTAAATAAGGTCCGACAGGAAACAAAGGGGTGTTAATCGAACACCACAACGTTTGTAGAAGAAAAGAAGGACATAAATGAAAATGACGATAGATAAACAAAGACGACTCCAAGAAGGGGGTCGATTTGAATGTTGGATGCTACCAAAAGCAAAGTACGGGACAAGGAAAACTTCCTGCGGTGATTGGGACCGGACGAAGGGGCGCGGGGGGAAATCCAAAGAAAACGACTTGGTGCCTGTGGGCACTGGGGGCGGCGTCCAACTCTTTTAACAAAAACATAAGAAGGGGAAGGTCGCTAAAGCGGTCGGGTTTATGGCGTCTGGGGATGGTTTCGGGGGTACAGGACGGGAGGGGTAGTAGGTATTTTTGTGGGGTGGAACGGGAATAGGATAACGGCACCTTCCTTGATAAACCCAGGCTGCTCTCCCGGGGGGGGAAATTCTTAAAATGAAACGGTACCGGCCGGGCATCCATAAGGTAAAACGGGGACGGTACGCTGAAAAGAGGTTGGGCAGCTCCTGGTGAGTTGAAGAGGAATGGGGGGGTTTGGAGGAATCCCCACTTTTGTTGGGGGGGGAGTCAAGGGGGACATGGATTGGGGGGGTTTTTGACTCACACTACGGGGTCAGAAGAGGGGGGAGGAAGTACCAGCAAAAGTCAACATGAACTGGGAAAAGGCTGGCCCAAAGGGGTGTCTACTTGGACAAGGGGGTGGAGACGAAGAAAAGGCCAGAAGGTAGCAATTCCCAGGTGGGGAGCAACAAAAAAAAAAAAAATTGAAAGAAAACACAAAGAATCGTGGGGGGGGAAAAAGGACGACCAAAAGAAGTGACACAAAGGAAATTGGCAAAAAGCCAAAAAAGAAAACGTTTGTTCCAACTAAAGCAAAGGGGGACAAGGAGAAAGTTCGTAAAAACCAGGTCTGAATTCACGGGAAAAAGGTTTTTTGGGGTGGTGGTAAAGGGAAAAGTACATTTCTACTTGGAAGGGGTTGCCCTTTGTTATGGTTTGGGAAAAAAATAAAGGAAAGGGGGGATAGACAAAAAACCGTTTGGGATAAATGAACTAACCGCGAAAGACCTGTGGGGTGCGCTAAAAAACCTTAGCGGGGAAATGGTGGGCAGTAAAAGCAAAAATTTAAGCCCACAATAAAAAGACGAAAAATAATGTTCAGGAAAGGACGAAGGGCCGAACTAAAAACGAAGATCCCTGGATACTTGATCAGAAAAAAAAGGTGTGAAGGGGTACCAAGGGGAACAAAGCAAAGATCTAGGAATCGGAGAGCCCCAATAGGGGAAAGTAACCAAGTTTTGCAGGAGGGAGGAGGTGAAAGGAACAGGGGCCCTGGAAAGAGGCGCGCAATCGGGTTTTGGCGTGGACAGGTTGTCGCAAACACAAAAAATACGCAAAAAATAAAAGGGGGGTGATTAAAAACAGAATAGAAAAATTGAAAAAAAGTAAGAGAACAATTAATAAGTAGACAAACCGGTGCTCAGCACCCAACAGAGGGTGTTGCAGGTTTGCAAATCGGACCTACCAGAGGGAGGCAGGCAGGGGTCACGGCACAGGGACATACTAGCGGAACCGCAGTGATGAATAAAGTGGCAAAGGGGGAATGGAGGCGGCCTAAAGGGGGGTGGGGCCCGGTGGGGTCGTCAAAAAAGGTTGGGGGACGCCAAGAAAAGTGTATGTTGAACGAAGAAGGGAGAAAATGGGGAAACAAAACCTCATCGTACCGGAAAACGCCAGGACCAAGGTTAAGGGTAGGGATGGTCGGGAGAAGGGGGAAGCTTGTAGCGAGAGAAAAAACAAAGGGGAGGATGAAAATAGAAAAGAGCCCTCACTACCTTACTCGGAACATCAACGGAGGGAACTAAAAAAACGTTTTTTCCTACAAGAAAAAATTTTGGTAGATGGGGGAAAGGTGATCTAGACGTCAAACCGGGTGCAAGGGAACCTTGACGGAGCCCCAACAGTCGGGACCAATTGCAAATACGACGCCGGGAGACTGAAGAGTCCAGAAAAGCAAACAACGGGGGGAACGGCCTCAAAAGGAGGTCCAAAAGTCCTTAACTAGCATGGGGCATGGGAAATATTCTGGGTGTGCCACGTGCAAGACAACAAAACTGTTTCTTCGAAAGCGGTCGGGGGACTGAAGGGAGTAACGGACAACATTTGGTAAATTTGGTATCATGGGGGGTCAATCATAATTCAGTTGTGGTATTTTGGGCGAAAAAAAAATGGGGAAGAAAAAAAAACGATCAAGGCGCACGGAGTCACAATGTTAAGGTCGCCCAAAAAAGCCAGGCAATTTTCGTCTCCGGGTGGGGGAACGGGGTAGCCAAAAGAAGGGGGGTGGGTGGAGTGAAACCTGCAAAAATCTGGGAAGGCGGAACACGAAAGTCGGATACGGGGACGATCGAAGATTTTACTAAAACAATAGGGCGAGTGGGGGGGGGGATCGTGGAAGGGGGACTGTGATCAGACAAAGTCTCGCACGGTTGGCAGAAGGGAGAGCAAGTTGACTAATTTACAACTTGGGGGTGAGAGGCAAGGGGTCTGGAGGTTGTTGGGAAAGTGGGCCAAAAGGGACCGAAGAAAAAAAGGCAGAAAAAAAAACCTCAGGTTGTCTCAGAAAAACTGGAAAGGTCAGGGGGGTAACATTGAGATTCATCACAAGTAGGAAAGGAAAATCTGCGGGCCAGTGGGAAAAAAGTTTCTTTGGGCGACCCAATTGGACAAAGGGATGATCTGGGTATCAAGGGGGCTAAGCCAAACTGAAAAAAAAGTAAAATTGAAAGTGATGGCAATAACACTGGATCTACACAAACGTGACGGGCAAAGAAGAAATCAAGGGAAAAGCGGGTTTGCAGGGGGCGACCAAAAGAAAAGATGGTAAACGTAGGAGTAAACAAGAAGTCCTCACGGTCCGAACGTGCAAAACCGAGGGGAAAGACGAAAAAAAATCGCTGAAGACAGAGGGGTTAAATAAAGGGAGGCCGAAAGGATTGAACACTCCAGAACACTGTCCAACTGAGAGTCTAAGAAAGAGACAGAAAACGAGAAGGAGGGAGAAAAGAGGGGTGGAAGTGAGACTTTCCGAGCTCCCCCGACAGAAACCAACCACACCGCTGGAAGCAAGGGAAACCACATGAAAAATACCCAAAACAAAAGAAGCCGAACGCACAGGGAAGTAACTCTAAGCGGGGATCTTTCAGGAGGGGGCAACGCGCCCGGAAAAAAAAACAAGCAATCAAGCGGATTTTTTAATTTGAGATGTCCCCGGCAAATCCCGGGAAGAAAACGGTGCGGATGAAGGGGGGGCACACAAAAAAACAAGAGGGGGCACCCAGGAGGGAAAAAAAAAAAAAGACATAGCTCAGTCGAAATTTCCAAGGTGACAAAGGACCTTGTGGGTTGGAGAAAAAAACAGGGTGGGGAAAAGGGGGGGGGAAATGCTCATAGAAAACTGAGAGGGGAAGAGAGCAATATGAGGGGGAGGGGGGGGGGGGGAAGCGGAATAAACGGGGCAGGAGTCCAGTTAAAAGCGCCGGCTGTTGGGGGAAAGACCGGAACATGCTTTTTTGCTCACGGGAAGGGTCTGAAATGGGAAAAGACCATAATCAGGACTTATACTGCAAGGGAAAAAACTAATCAATAGCTTCCTAAGGAGGAAGAGATTTTACGCAAAGGGTGGGGGGATTAGCCATTGTGGCAACTCCATTTGGGGGGACCAGGACGGATAATGAACCTGAGGTTGCTTTCGAGAAGGGCTAGAAACCGGGAACAGAGGCTACGCGAGGGGGGGGGAAAAAAAAAAGATGGTTGTCCAAAGTTCTTACGTTCGGGAGCGGTTGGACATGAAAAGAGGGGAAGACACATGCAACACGCGCTTAAGGGAAAAAAAAAACGGGAATTGGAGGGAAAAAAAACCGGCAGGGGTGATGAATCAAAAGATAAAAAAAAGACAGGCGAGCAAAGAAGGAAAAAAAAGGGGAAAGGGATGAAAGGAAAAAGGTTCGCAAAAAAAATGAAATCACTTCAACGCAAACATGGGAAAGGGGGAGGGGATTGGGGGGGGTGGTGGAAAAGTCAATGTCAGGCACCAAGGAGAAGCAGAATTCGGTGGGAAGGCCGCGAAAACGCCGGGGAACCGGAAGGCGGCAAAATAAAACAGAAAAACCTCCAACCGTTTTTCCTGGTGGGGGGGGGGGGGGGATTGCAAAGAGAAAAGGTCAAAAAACGACGCGAGAAGGAGAAAAAACATACGAAAGGGAAAACAAGGACCCGAAAGGCGAAGGTCGTGAAAGTTTTTCGGTGAACGAGGTTGGGTGAAAAAAAAAACAACCAAAAAAAAAAAAAGCAGGGAGAAAACTTAGAAAGGACA
>Ga0179591_1389920_pt1 | contig 16492 bp, 11 predicted proteins | sample CZOMad2_1_08_16f_FD_182891 | JGI IMG/M metagenome (GOLD analysis project Ga0179591, IMG submission 182891) | Vadose zone soil fungal communities from Angelo Coast Range Reserve, California, USA - CZOMad2_1_08_16fungal (PacBio error correction) | ecosystem: Environmental > Terrestrial > Soil >...
GATAAAGAGAAGGTCCAAGCTTAATAGAAGTACAACGCGAGTTCGGGTTGACTTTTCCCGCAGAGTTCCTTTAGCAATTCCGGTGAGAAGCGGTGTGCCGAAGGGGTCGCTGTCTACTGACACGGGGGAAAAATCCTCTCGCAACAAAAACAAGATAGAAAATTGAGCTCCTACGTGGACATGCCATTCTCAGAAGCGCCCGTCGGGCACAAGGGGCAGAGCTCGTAGAAAGATCACCAGCAAGCCGGGTGAAGGTTGCAGGAATCTCTATCGCGGCTTCACCGATCCAGCCGGTCCTCTCAGGGGGGAGACAGGGGTGTGGAAAAAGGGAAGTTAAAAAGGGCGAAGAGGAAGCATAGTCAGGGCTGAGGGCGTGGACGACTCCCGTCGTACCTGAATGTCATGCCGAGGGTGCGCCGGTTCTTGACGGGACGCCGGACTTTAAAGGGAAAAAATCTATAAGAAGGTTCCAGGTGGCAAGGACGCCGCCGCAGAGCGTGAAGTGAGGGGAGAGGCCTGATATCTCCAGTCCGGAGTCGACCGCCTCAACCCGAGGAAGACCATCATGCCACCGCCCAAAAGAAGCCTGCGGACGTAGTACGGCAGACGAAGACAAAAAGAGAAGCGTCCTCTTACGTCGGCACGCGCCAGCACTTCCATTTCGGGATATTCCAACCCTAAAAAGTGCCGAACATTACCGGAGAGAACTGCTTGGGTCCATAGCCGCCGGGTCGGTCAACAAGGAAAGGTAAGGGGGGCCGACTACCGCCTGAATATTTCCCAAGTCAAGGAAAAACCAGGGTGATCTGAACGGGCCGGTACGAAAAGAAGGTCTCGGATCTTGTCAGTTAATAGGTTTAGGGAGCGTAAACCGCACGTCTTCGCGCGGAGGAAGGCGTTCAGAGACGGGCATCTTAAAGGACGAGCGAGGGAGACACGCCTGAAAGGGGGTGGGCGCAGCCGCTGTATTATTTCCCGGAAGGTCTCCCGGGCATGCGACGGGAAACAAATTCCTCTTATGAAGGAGAGTAGTGGGAATCCTCCGAGGGGTCCCCAGAAGGCACCTGAATCAGCACAGACGTGACGTAGGAAGTAAAACTTTAAGGGGAAATTTTGGGAAGGTCACGACGATTCATGACGAGAGAAAGAGACACGGAGGCCAGCTGGCAGCGGCCTAGGAAAAGGAATGTTTGTCCGCTCGTGTGTGGAAGGAAAAGGTTTGGTATCACTCAGGAGGGAGGGGACGAACATAACTGAGACGACACCCGCCGTGGCTGGGGGGGCCATCCGGGCCCTCCCCAGGGGGAAAAGCTGTATTTGATACCTCAGGGCTCCGGCAAAAGGGAAGACATGAAAAAAACGTCCTTGTGTCGTTGTCCACATGGATTATTAGATTCGAAAAACAAGCATTCCGGGGGGGTCAGTCCTCTATCGTGACCCTGGAAGGAGAGGGTATTACCTAAAAAGAAGCCAGTGGGAAGGACGCATCGCCCCCCAACTTGCTCGGCCCAGGTGATGGGCAGCAAAAAAAAACGTCTGGATTTAGACCTCGAGGGGGGGGGGGTGTAATTTCCCGTGAGGGGCTCTTTAGAAAAGAATAACCAGGGGAAAATTTCGTCCGAACGAAAAAAAGGCGTCGCACCCGCAAAATCAGGGGAAGACGAATGGTCGAAGTCGTTCCCACGACCGTCAACAAGGTTTAAAAAAGAGGGGAAAAGAAGCTCATCCAAGTCTCGTATCTGAGTGAAAGGAAAATCGCAAAGGTTCGCGGCCGTATGCACGACGAGCGCCGCAGCCCGTTCGATCGCGATCGCACATCTTCACAAGAACGCCATCGCGTGCCGGCACGTGGTTTATGGAAAGGGGGACGTGGCGTTCACGGAAAAGTTAGATAATTACCGACAAAAACCACAACGGTCACCCTGCAAAACCCAACCCCCCTCAGCCGCACTTAACGAATTTCCCGCCACCTGTGCAGGGGGGAGCGGTGCGGGTCTCCCAAAGAAACTTCGGGAAAATCCTTGATATGTAACAAAAACGGCGCCACCACGTCACGCTCGAGAAAAGACGCTCGGTTGGAAACCCGGGGTGAACAGTAAAAAATCTATCCGAGACCCCCTCTTAAGGGGAAAAAGATAAAAAAAGTTACCTAGGAAAAGGAAACGCCGGGAAAGAAGGAAAGGGCTATCCTTCCGGCTAAAACCGCTTCTGTTCACAGAACGGGAGAAGGAAGCGACCCTCCAGCCACTCCCTGGCAAAAACTGCACTACTAGAAAGAAAAAACGATGACCTCAGGTCGGCGCCATCTTTTAAAAAGAGACGCAAGCCAGCCGGTGTTGGTTCAAGAAAAAACAACTTAAAAAAGGGAGGAAAGAGAATCCGGACCAAACCACCGGATGTAAACCTGCGGCGGTTCGCGACACAATGAGGACCTTTGCAAAGAGGCATCGGTAACTAACGAAGAGACTGTCGGGAAAGAAAAAGTTCTTTACTCAGCGAAAAAAAGGGGTGACGTGACGAGGGGGCGACGCACTGTCTTTACTGGAAACTCCCGCTGGAGGGAACACGGTCCCGATGGGCTCGAGAAGGGCCGCGGGGTCCTTGCGAAACCTTTTACACCCAAGGGGGAAAAAAGAAACTTCGCCACTCTCAGCGCGAAGTGTTTGGCCTCCTACTAAGGGATTAACTAGGAGGATGCCCTACTACTAGCATATCTGGGGAGAAAAGGTTCCGGGGACCGGGGGAAAACTCAAAGGAAAAGGGAAGGGTGGCGGAAACGCGAGATCTGAAGGACCCGCGCGCGGGCATCGGCACGTGTGGCAAAAAAAGGAAGTTCGGTACCCGGCCGCACTGGGGGGGTTTCTGCCTGATGACAGGGAAGGAACCTCTCAGCACAAAAAAGGGCTCACACAAAAAACCGAGGAAAAAAAATGGTGACCCGATCGCGATCGGGGGGGACCGGACAGGCTTGCGCTCGTAGGCTAGCCGAGACGGGAAAGGGGGGCGTCGATTGTCCCGGGTACTCTTCGTATGAAGACTGCTAAAAGAAGAGAGAAAGGTTCCCCGACAGGGGGAAAAAAAAAACAGTTCATGGCGCAAAAAAAAGAAAAACCAAACAACCTGATGTCAGGACAGGAGTTCACTAACGCCGAGGTTCACCCACCCGAGGTCGCAACGAGAAGGGGAAAAAACTTCCGCGGGAAAGGGAAATAAGAAAATCTCTCAGCTGAAAAAAGGGGCCGAGCACGTCGCGGAGGGAAATAAGGGCGGGCGCTGCGCGAGTATAGAATACTAGAGGAGGGAGATAATGCGGTTCCTAAGAGGGGCCGTGGTCCGCTCAAAAACTACTGAAGAGGGGACAGTTCTCCACCGAAGAAGGGGAAAAGACAAGGCGTATCCTGCGTCGGAGGGGAAATCTGCCGCCGCCTCCCGATGAAGAACGTCCACCTGGTCTTCGGAAAGAGATCACTTGGGCTTCCTCAGGAAAAGGAAAGAAACGTACATCACTCGACGCAAGAAAAAAAACCAGGCTCTTCAACAACTCGCAGAGAAAGGTCGGCCGCCCTGGCCGAAGGGCAGCCGATCGTGAAACGTTCCTAATTCCAAAAGGGGAGGCCTATAACTTCACACCGATGAGAAAGAAGGAACTTTCTCCTGAAGTCATCGAGATAGGTTCGTGTCCTTGCGGGATCAGGGCATGGACCTATGGATAAAAAAAAAGGTCATAAGAGGGCGTCGTTCACAGTGAGCAAAGGGAGAGGACGTGCCCTTGCCACCAGGAAGAGGAACGCAACAGGAAAACAGTCGGATTGTGCCCCGAAGCGCCTCGACTTCAAAATACGGAGAGAGGATGAAGGCTGTACGCCTTCTCTACTGTGTTTCTCAAGAAAGGGTAAGGCAGCGGCATCCGCTGAGAAGGCAAGAAAAGAGGAGCCGAGGGAGGACGGAAAACGGTCAAGATCAAGATACACTTGACAAAAAAAAGACATTCATCATTCTCGGAGGTCCTCGGCGACGAAGTGGAGTCGCTCGAACGTTCGTGGGTATGGAAAAAAGACCGGGTCAATGGGAACCGCCTCATACAGGACGACGTGCTCTGGGTTGGAAGCTAAGGGGGGAAATCAAACGGAAAAGTCGGACTCTGGGAAGGGGCCTCCGGAAAAAGTACAAGGGAGGGGGTAGTAAGGAAAAAAGACTTATGTGATGAACTTCCTTCAAGGCAAGAGGAGGGAGGGGGACGCGTTCACACCTAGTGAGGGCAGGTCGCCTCCCTATCCTGAGAGACTCAGAACTCACTTAAACGGGACAGTCCCAAAAGTTCCATGAAAAAGGGATCTCGGAGGGAAAAGGGACGACGCAACCCGAAAAGGACTGCTTTATCCTCCCCGGCCTACCGCCAGAGAGGAAGGCCGTTACTTCCGAATTAGTGAAAACAAAAAAGGGGCCGAGATAGTACCTCACCGGAGCGTTGCTCCCCCACCCGGGCGCGTTCAGAGACTGACGCTGATCCATTTGGAACTAATAGAGACGGCCAGCTCGCGTTCGGGGGAGGGAAACTCCGAACAATTACGAGGACGTTCATCTTCAGGGGAGTAAAGGCGTGTGATCCACGTGATGAACGAAAGAAATGAAAAAAGAAGGTGAATTAAAATAGGGGGGGGCGTCATCACTTGGACCGGAATTCAAAGCAAACGGCACCCCCTATGAGAGGGACAAAACTCGGCGGGACAATTCCGGAGCACTAGATCTTTCCGTGAGATAAGATCGCGGCGGCACCGGACCTCCTTTCAAAAAGGAAAACGCCCGTTTGGGGAGCACGCGGAAGGGAGGTTCTGTAAAGCTTAGAGTCCAGGCGGCAGCGTTTAAACGAGCCAGAGAAAGTAGGTCTGCCTAGTCCCTTGCAAGGGGTCGGTGCGGAATGAAAACGACCTACAGGGGAAAAAAAGGAAAAAAAAAGGAACTAGGGGGGAAGACTCACTGGGAAAAAGGGGCCTCATAAAGCGTTCAAGGAGGAGAGTGCAGGAGGGAGGCCCTTCCATATGAGATGAAGAAAACCTCATCCACTCGGGGAGGAACCGGCACCGCTAAACAGCGAACAAAAAAGGGGGCCGAAACATCCTGCTTAAGGAAAGGGTAGACCGCCGTGGAAGCGTCACGTAAAAGAGACGTCTGAAGGAAAAAGAGAACAACCATCTCACTTCTAGAAGGAAAAGAGTGAATCACAGAGAACATAGCACAGCCGGAGAGGGAAGAAAAAAATCCAGAACTCCCCTCTCAGAGAACCCTTCCCAGAAAAGAGGGAAGAATGTTTCTCCGATCTGATCTTGACAGTGATCTGGCCGGACACACAGCTCAGCAGGGGAAAAAAAGGAAGATCCATATCACCTGAAATACTCGAAAAACTAATCCTAGAAGGGAAGAAAGGTAATCCCACATGGCGACTGAAAAGGATATCGCGTATCCGGTAACTAAAAAAAATTAAGGAGAGCCTCCCGGATCAGGGAAGAAGGGAAGATCTCCGGGAAACGTGAAAGAATGAAAAAAACTCTTACATTAGGGAGAAATATGTCCAGCCTGATGCACATTGGGAAGCGGCCCGCACCTGACCATCACCATAAAACTGGAAAAAAAGGGGACCGAAGGGAGCATCGTGTCAAGAATCTACCGCAGTGGAGGGGAGCTCTCCCTTATCAGGGGACAAGACCATCTTTCACTCGGCGGCTACTTCATTATGGGAGCTAATTTTACGAAAAAAGTGGGACAGAAGGAAGTGGGTCACGGGGTGGAAAAAAAACGGTGGGTCGCATAGATGGCAAAAATAACTGATAAAAGAAAAACGCCGTCGGTCACTGAGAATTAAAAAAAAGCCGACCGTGGGTCTTACCGGGGGGAGGGTGAGGAACTCTGCCGCTTCTGAGAATAACATGACCTGACTGAAGACGAAGGTCCTTTGCCCTTTCGTGGAAGGGGGAGAAGGAGGAAACCGAACCCGAAAGGGAAGGAGGGTGTACTCCTTTTGAAAAAGGAAAAAGAGAATACTCCCAAAGGCGCTCATGTAAGAGCAAACCTCCCCATGGAAGCGAAAGACTCGGCCCAGTTGATTGTCAGAACGTCTTGAATGAGAGAAAAAAAGCTGATGAAATGCAGATCAGTAACGGGGGCCTCTTGCTGGGGGGAAAAGAAGGTCCCTCAGAAAAAGTACTTCGGCGCGAAAAGAAGGACCGGGTCAGAAGGAGGGGACAACGCCGTTCCGGGAACCGGGAGAAGAGCAGAGCACTCGCGGCGGCTCGGGATAGGGAACGAGCCAAATCGCGCCCGAACGAGAGGTCCGGTCGCCTACGCCAGCAAAAGAAGCGATCCTTGGGGCAAAATGGAAAGCCCTCTGCTCCTTTCTCCGAAAATGGGTGATTATCGGGATCTGTCACTGCAGAAAAAGGATTAGGCTGGAAGGTGACTAACAGAAGGGGAAAAAAGGGGAAACCCTTGAAAAAAGGGGTCACGCGAGGAAAAAAAAACCCACCAGGGGAGAAGGAAGGTTAGCTTTTCGGGTCGGAACGGGAAAGCGTGTCCCCGTCCTGAAGGGTTCCAGGAGCTCAAAGACGAACCAACAGATATGTCAGTAGGGAAAAAGGGGGAGGAAAAAAAAATTCACGCGATACTTTTGTTAAAACGGGTTAATCACCATCTTAGCAGAAAACCCAGAGGAAGGGGGTCGTGAGCCCATCTTTACAATCGGTAAAGACTTGAAAAAAAAGAAGTGAAGGTAAAGGGAAACTGAGAGGAAGACCGCGGAAGAGGCCTCGAAACCGCCAGCAAACCGCTTCAAAAGCAAGTAAAGAAACGCCCCGCAGCCCACTATGAACCATACTCATCGTTGACCACGAAAAAAGCATGTAGCAGAATTTTCCAAGAAAGCAACAAAAGGGGACAGGAGAAAATCTCTAGAGAAAGAACATGCGGGAGAAAGAAAAAAAGCCTTCGAATATGGGGATGCAAGCGGCTCTTACACTGCTTGGGAGACACCTGAAGGCTTGATCACGGTCATTGGGGGGGACAAGGAGCAGGGAAGGTTTAGGAAAAAGGCTCTACGGGCGGTGAGAGTTATCACGGGGGAAAGACCAATCCCTATGGGCAGGAGAAAAAAAAGCGGTGTCTTCGTCTCTATGGGAAAGCAAGTTACACCCCGATACAAAAACTAAGGGCTGAAGCGCGTGACGGGGTTTGAGGAAATTCACCTAGAAGCATATCGAGCAAAAAAATACGTTGCCTTTAAAGATGAAGGGGGAGAAACCGCACCGTCTACCCTCAAAGTCACCCTGTGGTTTTAAAGTTCGGGGATTAAAAAAAAGAGCTGGGCTCGATCAAAAGGTGGCCAGCGCCAACGAGGAGCATCTACCGGGTTGGAAGACTGCAATGCTAAAAACCATTTCACACGCATCAAATAGAAACACGAGAGGACGCTCAGGGAAGGAAGGGGGGGAGTTCGAGAAGAGGAGAGCTATCAGAATCCGGGCGGCGCGATCTACACTATACGCGACGGCAGAAGGAAGCGGGGGATTTGGGCCGTGGGGAGGGAAAGAAAACTCCTCGGCTGCGGATAATTCTCTAACCAAAAAGGCGTTGGCACGACTTAGACAATCGAAGGGGGGGAAGGGGGAGCCTGAGGGAGGGGAGACCTCCGAGGGAAGGAAAACCGCCTATTTCATCACCGAGCGTTCTACGAAAAAAGGTCCCTCCCTTTACTTCAGCGCGTTCTCCCTACGACCGGGTAAGGGGAGGGAAAACACCCCTGAAATCGGGCAGGCACAGGGGAGGTCGAGATCAATACTTTTCAACTGGGAAGGCTTGTTCTCTATGCGATTGAAACGGCAACTTTCAACCGGGTCACTCATCGATAGGGAACGAGAATAACCGGGGGAAGATTAATCCGATTAAAGGAAAAACTAACGGCCATCTTTCCAATGGAAAAAAAAAGAAAAAGAACTACGCCGTGCTCTGACGGTAGCCAGCGGTACGAACCTGTCAATGGGAGAGGGGAAGGTGAAAAGGAAAGGGAGTAGATCATTGGGGAGGAAATCTTCGCCAGAAGTACGGCAGCAGTGGGAGAAAAAAAAAACCTTTCTCGGAAAGACCCGAAGACCATCATTTCCTTCTCCCGGCAAGATGACCGAAGCCAGGGCCCCGAGAAAATAGGGGAGATGGGGGGAGGACTAATCCGGAACGTTCGGAAAAAGCTTCCACCGATTCGCTCGGAGGAAGGGGGGACGGTGAGTTTCTAACTTGACTTGAGGGGCTCATGTGCTTGAGGGGAATCGGAGAAGACCTCCTGCGAGAAGGGAAGCAAGCGTTCATACTGGACGAGGTCTTCACTTTCGCCATTGACGTGCCCGGTCACAATGAAGGAAGTCAGGAGGGCTAAAAAAAAAAAGGATTGTGGCCGCTAGGGGGGGAAAAAGCTCTCACTCGAATTACCTTAATAAGAGGGTCCTCGGACTCCTAGTACCGAAAGAGGAATCTGAATACAGGGGGAGGGATCAATTCAAAATGCCTAGACCACTCCTCTAGCCAAGCTTAACCGTTGGACGGTTCAAAGAAAAAATCGGATAATAAAAAGGGACTTGGGGGGAAAAACAGAAAATTTCTGCGTCTGGCTAGGGTAGGATGGGGGTCTCTGACGCTAACGGCAAAAAACTCATTCGATCCTGTTCCAGACTCCGAGAGGTACCATCGGACGCGCTGGTTGAAAGAGGCGGGACGAAGACGACCTGACGGCGGCGCATGACGTGCCAAGGGGAAAAAAGGCGAGGAGGGTACAGGAGAAGAGGAAGCCTTTGCTGGGGGGGGGAAAAGACTTGTCCCAGGGGTGAAAGAAATCAACCGAGCTGCGGTTTGTCGGCTGGTGGCCTGGGCCTGAACCTCCTTCAATGGTCTCAAAAACACAACTGACGGAGTCCTTCAAAGGGAAAATGGTAAAAACGGAGTCACCGGGGGTTCACGGCACAAACTACCCGTCCGGCTGGCGTTGGCCCGGCTGCACCTGGCCTGACTGGGAAAAACTTACCAAGGGGAAATCACTACGAAGGGGGGAACCGCGAAAACTTATCGGGCCGAAGCTTGATCCCCTACCCTGTACATCACAAGGATCCCCACCATGGCCAGAAAAAAAAGAGGAAAGGCGGTCAAAAAGAGTATCTGCGCCATCTAAAAGAGGGGTTATCGATTCCCGCCGAAAAAGGCCGTATCAATGCCGGTGGAAAACGGTGTTGTCCGACGGGGGAAATGAGTCTGGGGAAAAGGGGGGGGGCAATGAGGAAGCCATCAAAAAAAGGGAGTAGGCGAAAGAGCAACGTGTATCAAAAGCAGAAAAAGCTGCCCTTCGGCACCCCAATGAATTAAGCCCTTGCTCACTTCAGCTCGGGGGGCACCACGATCCTACGGTAAAAAGAAGGAAGGAAAATGGCTCAGGGAAAGCGCCGGTTGGTTTGGGGGGGGATCCCGCTGCCGCGTTCGTGCGGCGAAGAGCATATTCATAGGGAGGGAGTAACGCTCGAAGTCTGGACCAGAAGCAGGCCAGGAAGAAAAGGCGGATAATCCTCAGAGACGAACCAGTCGACTCGAAAAAAGGTTCATTTAAAAATGCCAGGTGCCTTATTTACTCCTCCTCATCTGGGGAGGGGGCGCAGTGGGCCGAGGTTATTCCACAAAACCCACACCCCACCCATCGACAGAAAGCAGCAAAACGCGGTGTGCCGTCCTCACCTCGTATCTTGCATGAAAGGAATCCCCTTCCGAGGAAGCTGAAGGGAAACCGTAAGAAAAAAAAAAGACATCGTGTCGTACGGCGGAAAAGAGCGCAAGCCTTAGGGAAGGAAGGAAACCGCTAGAAAACCACGCAGAAGGTCCGCGGAGGGAAACACTTACCCTTATCTGCGTCGGGTCCCTAATCCGGGGAAGGTCCGACTACCAAGAAAAGTCCAGAAACTCGCCTGAGAAGCTGGCCACGTAACCTGTTTTCCCGTGACACAGATCTCGATAGGTGGGAAGAGGGAAAAAAGGGGTAATGGCGCTTTGAAAAATCCGCTGTAAGGAGAGAGCAGGTGAAAAATGCACGTACACCGGCACAGCGCACCCCTCCTGAGCAGGCAGTGGAGAAGGCCTAGCAAGCTTCTCGTAGGGCAAAAAAGACGTCAGCGACTTAGAAAAGGCACGCAAAAGGCTCAAAAAGACCCTGGCAACCGTCAATCTCCTTGCGCCCTGGACCCGGCCAGAAAAATCACGAAAGGACGGAAAAGGGGAACTATACATAGGAAAGAAGGAAGTTAAGGAAAGGGAGGCCAGCAAACAGCAAATCCCAGTCTAAGTGCCGGGGCCTCTTTCGGTCATCTGGAAATACGCCCGAAATCAACGAGGAATGAGGAAGGTCGATCAGAGAAAGGCGGCGGGAAAACCCCGGCGGAAGATTGTCACTTCCAGGGCAGGCGACGGGATGGTCGAGCCTGGTGCCTCTCCCGGGGGAACTTCCGTCGGTCTTGACTTGTTGAAGGGGGGGCAACTCAAAAAGGAGCGAAGAAAGAAGGAAAGGCCATAGAAAAGTACCTCTGGAGGGTGAACCAAAAAGAAAAAGGGCCGTCTTCTTCAGGATGTCCTCAAAGACTGCTCCGCCTTGTCAGGGGGGTGTAAACGGGGAGGAAAATGACGAAATGCAGGGCAGAAACTTTTGCTTAAGTTACCCGTGGGGAAAGTAGGAACTCAACAGAGAAAAAAAACCATTTCAACGTAGTCGCTCTGTACTAAAAGGAACAGCTCCCTCCCCATGGGGGTGCTCCGCTACTGAGAAACGGAGAGGAGAGAAGGGCTTGAAGAAAGCTCTTGGGGGAAAGAGGGTCTCGTGAAAAGCGGTTCTTTACTCGGGCAAACACCTTTTAAAAAAAAAAAAAAAAAAAAAAAAGCATAGAGGGAGGGAAACGACCCGCAGAAAAGGAAGAAAATGCACCACAAAAAAAAAAGTCCTAAGGAGTGAGGGGGAACGGATCACGCCGAACATCTCCTCTTCTTCTCGTATCTATGGAAAAAGGAAACCATCGCCGCCCGCTTAACAGGAGGAGAAAAGGAGTGCACGCCTTCGCAAAAAAAGAAAGGACGTTTCGGGGGTCACCATTGAGGAAAAAAAATCGCTCCGTTCTCCAGCAGTACGGCACGTTTTTTATTATCAGGCCTTGGCTTTTCAATTACAAAGTTGAAAAGGGGAAAAATAAAGGGAGGCCGGTTACCTAACGGAGGGCCACCGTCCAACCTTTCAGAGAGAAACGCGCATTAAGATACTCGCCTTGCAAAAAAAAAGGACGGTGATGTTCTCGTTGGCGGACAAGGCCATCTTTGAACAGGGAGGAGGCTAGATTATCCTAGCCGAAAAAAAGAAGCAAAAACCAGTCAGGGAGAAACCGAAAAGGAGCTAGATGGAAAGAGAAACTCTGGGGTGTAAAAATGAACCACTAGCCCGAAACCGCTGCGATTTGTTTCGGAAACGGGTCGGTCCCTCTGATCACAACGTGAGCACAAAAATCGTAAAAAAGAAAATTAAGAAAGAAAGACCCAGCGGGAGAAAAAAAAAAATTGCAGAGATGCACAGGAGAAAGCCCTCCCGCATCCAACGATGACCAGGGACATACTTTTTCCTGCTACCAAAGGAGGTCCGCCCGCATCCTGTGGTTTTCCTGTGGGGATCGGATAAAACAAAAAAAAAAGTCTTGGAGGAAGAAAAAAAAAAAAACCTTCTAGGGGGAAGAAGGACACCGTCGAAAGGAGAAGGGGGTTCTTCGTGCGGCAGCCTCGTAAACGGAAGGGGGAGGGGACCCGAGAGGAAAAAAAGCGCCCACTGGACGCGGGAAAAATCGTAAGGGGGGGAGGCTCTCACGGGAAGGAGATCGACCCGTCTTTGATCAGCGGACCTACCCGTCCCTATGAATACCGGCCTCGGTTATCTGAGATTTTCAAAGGGTACAAAGGGACAAAAAAAGAGCTAAAAGAGAGGGGAGGGTTTGGGCAAAGGGGGGAAAAAGATCCAGAGGAAGTCCAATACTACGAAAAAGGCATGAACTCCCTTTTGAAGATGAAGTGGGGTCGAGAACCCACCAATACAAAAAGGGAATCAAGGGGGAGAAAAAAGGACGAGATCGAGAAAATCGCGCAGAGAGTTGTTACCAGGTGGAAAAGGCCGGTTCTGTACCCGTCCGCACAGCCAACCGGGTTTCTGAAAGCTGAAAAAAATGAACAGAACAGATCACAAAGGAAAGGGGCGCACTGCGAAGGAGAAAAAAAGGGACACAGGGGGAACCTGGAATAAGGAGACTCTTCTTTCCTAACGTCAAAATTCCTCTAACTTTGAGAGGGCGGTCGGTTTGTAGTGGGAGGGGGGAAAGAGAGAAAAGTAAAAAGAGATGACCTGGGAGGAAGAAAAAAAAGACATACTGATGGGCAAGAAAAAGTCTTGCGCTACATGTGTTTCAGGAAAACTGGTCGGTTAGCTCAAAAGGTCAGAGGGTGAAGAAAGGGGGAAAACAATGTCAAAAACTATCCCAAAGGCTAAAAAGGGGTTCTCCATCCAGAAAGGGATCAACCCAGTCACCTGGGCTAGCAAGAGAGCCACTGGGGCATGTCTTGGGGACGAAGAGAAGAAGCAAAGACGGGGGCGCTATGCGAGGGGATCATAAGAAAGGGGTCACGCTCAGAAAGGGGACCTCTACGGGCCTGCCGGTGGCCGACCATATCCCATTTCAAAACCGGGCCCAGCAAGAGCAGGGAAAACAGGGAAAAAGAAGTCGGGTCAATCAAATCAGAGGGAGGCTTGGCACCCGGATGCCAAAAAAAAAGGGTCGTTGTCGTCGATCAGTTCTGCAAAATTTCGCTGCCCGACCCTTTACAGAAAATGCTCCCCACCCATTCGAAAACAAGCAGAAAAAGCAGGGAATGAAAATTTCCGCGAAAAAAAAAAAAAGGCCAGATCAAAACATTACCGATCCTTCCTGCGGGAAGAGTCCTTGACCGTCTTCGTTCCCTAAGCTCAACGAAGAGGATTCCAAAGCGGCCTGGACCTATGAAGGGGTCACAGGGGGGTCTGGTAGGGGAGACAGTCTGTTAACAGGGAATCGGCGGGACCTTGGATCTCCCTCCCTGAGGTCATCAGCGGAACATCTTGGCCGCGAGGACGCGGAGGAAGGGGAGGGCAAGGGGCCTCAGCAGAGGCTCTCAAGAAGTGTCCGCTACGAGAAGGATGCTCTCTAAGTCGCCGGGGGGTGTTTTACCTTAATGAGAAGACCTTACAGGCGGCCCGAAAAGAGGTGGAAAAGACGTGCTTTGTAAAGAGGGGAGAAAAAGACTATGACGAGTAAAGGGATCCGCTGTAGACAGAACATTCCCCGGCACGATCAAATCGGAGAAAGGTGCACGGGACACATCTCGTTACTTGAAGGCATCAAAGGGCTGATTGAAACTTGCAGGGAGGGAAATTGGAAAAAAAGAAAAAAAGGAGTCTTGAAAAAACTGGACTCCAAGGTTTGAATAAGGGAAGACGACTACCTTGACGCCTTGCTGCGAGGGGACGCCGTCCTCGCCGATTTCACGGAGGGTCTGGGGACCTGTACGCTGAAATTCAGAAAAAGGGGGGGAAAAGGCTGCAGGCCGCGGGGGGGAAAATCTTGGAGGGGGGAGGGGCGCCGCTTCCTGGGGAGGACTTGTCTCCCCTCACCAGCACACGCTGCGGCTGGAACTTCCTAACCAAAGACTCCAAAGGGGGGGGGGGCCATGCGGGAGAGAGGCTACGGGGGAAAAAAACTACTACCCAGTAGAAGAAGGGGAGAAACACTCCCAGCCCCTCTTAACCTTTCCTCGAAAAAGGAAGACGCCTACTCATATAAAAGGAGGGGGCCTTAAAAGTAAAAGGGGTAAAATACCCTGGAAAAGATTGAGAAAAGGGGCCAACCCCCGGAGAGGGGGAAAGAAGGAAGTTTCCGCCGCTATCGAGATCGGCCGTCCATCATCTTCTTGGTCTGAAGTCCCGACGCAGCCTGGGAAGGAAAAATTCATAAAAGTCATAGGTACTGCAGTGGGAGAAAAACTTAAGCAAAGAACAACAACAACCACCCCGTAGTAGAGGGCAAAGAGAGTATCTGTGAGGGTCGAAAGGTAAAAAGAAAGAAAAGGGAAGAAAAGATTCCCAGAGAAAGTTGCAAAAAGGCAAATCACTTCCTCTTCGGGGCCCTTCTATCCAAACGGAAATGGTATTGAGAAAAAACGAACGCTGAAGAAAAAGGGTCATCGCCGGGGGTGAAGAAGAAAGGGGTGGGTTCCATTGGCGGGACGGCGAAATTCTTCTATTCATGAGAAAGCCTCCGCTCAGGGACTAATTTCAAAGGAAGGGGGCAGCCGTTCGGTGGCAAGAAGGGGGAGTTGTCAGAAGGGGGGAACAAGGGCGAAGACGGAATCATGGAACCATAAAGGTAGCAGGTTATGGACGGGAAAAGGGGGGCTGCAGGTGGTGACGCATTGCAGGAGATGTCAAAAAAGGAAAGCGGGCGACCTAAGAAAAAACTCGGGTAGACACGGAGGCCTTAAGGCAGTCCACCGAAAACAGGCCTCGCATCCGGCGGAGAACCATCCGTACTCCCCCTGAGCAGGGGGAGATTGAAAGAACCGAGGGAGACGCCGTCAAGGAAATCACCGAAAGAAACTAAAACGCCACTTTCGAGGGCGGACGTCGTCCATGACCCAAGCCCTTCGGGGTGGCCATCAAGGGGAAGGGGTAAAAGAAAGAGACGCAGAAAAAAAAAAGTCTTCGAAAATCGCTGGTAAAAAAAAATTCTCCGATCGGGGAATTGACCCTTTTAAGAGTTAACTTACGCCCAGATCTAGCTTGAATAGGGACCCGAAATCCGAAAAACACATGGAAGCGCTCACCCCGCCGAAGGCCTTTAGCAGCGGAAGAATTCACCTTAAGGTCCCTACAAGGACTTGATAAAGAGTGAAGAGGGAAACTCCGGGGATCAGGAAATTTTCCCGGTCACGGATTCAAAAAGGTACGACTAAAGAAGAGGAGACTCCGAGAGGAAGCGTATTCCTAGGGGAAAATTCCCTTTTCCCCGCCGGCCCAGCACCACCCATCCTGGGAAAAAGTTCGGAAAGAGGACTCAAGAGGGGGGCATCTTATAAAGGAAAAAGCACGAAAAAACATCATTAATCGTTTGAACTCGCTCAGGGGGCCCCGCCAATTTAAAAAAAGAAAGGGGGTCAAAGGGTCATAAAAGGCCGCTAAAGTTACACGCTGCCACGGTGATGTACATTTTAGGAAAGGGCGGCAGCAAATATATCGACACCAGGGGGGGGAGGGGTTTACAAAATGGGAACGAAGAAAAAGTGGGGGGAGTATGGGGGGGGCCTGTCGAGGGGAGAGGGGAAAAAGCATTACCGTGCGCCGCCTTGGCAACGCGGTCTTTTGTCTCACGGTAGAATTCGCCAACATTCTCAAGGTCCGGAAACGGGAAGGACCAGGAAAGAGTACTAGGAAAGGAAAGGGAATAGTCGTCTCAAAGGAAAAAAAAACCGCCCCAGTTGAAAAAAAAAAAGATCAACATTTGATGGGCGCGGAGGAAAAGATTGTAGAACCCTCTCTGGCGAACGAGACAGGAGTAGAAATGACTCAGGTGCTAGATGGGGGGTAAATCCGGAACCTAGAGGAAAAGGGAGAGGCTCACCCAGAAAGATCAACGAAAGAGTCCTTTGGCCACGAGGGGAGGGCGGGAGCACTCTGATTTCAGAAAACGTGCGGGGAAAGATGAAAAAAGACACCAGGGAAAAGGTTACCGGGGGAAAAGAAAATTAGTTCAAAAACGCAAAAAAAACCGGAGTCCCTTGAGGAGAGGAACCGTTCACCATGTAGTAAACTCTTCTTAGGTGACCCAGGAAAGGGGAAGGTTAGGTCAGGGGAGGTTAAAAAGGGGGGGAAGGGGGTCATAAACAAAGGACTTAACTTGTCCGACCAAAAAGCTCATTTCCACCGTACCACCCGGAACGATCCCATCCGAGGCGAAGAAGATTCCCTTCAGCCCACAGGAGGACCGGAGGTAGGTCGCCCCATGAAAAAAAAAAAATCCCAGAAAATGCCTACAAAAACGAGATTCGAAGTACGCATCTACCGGAGAAGGGCGGCCATTCTTTCGCCCACCCCAATCGAGTGGCGAAGTCGCGCCGTGGTTGAACGAGATGAAAAGGGGAGCCTCCTACCACAAAGGGGGGAATAGCCCAGAGGAAAAGGGGACCTCTGGAACAAAAGAAAAAAAAAGGGACACAGTACAGCCCGTGCGAATCGTTCACTTACCCAGTCCGCGGGAAAAGCCCGCTTCCAGGCCGCACCCAAAATCAAAAAAAACCGAAAAAGAAAAGAAAAAAAAAAAAAAAAGTGACCATGGAGGAGGACCGCCGCATAAAGAAAGGGTTCGTT
>Ga0179591_1290544_pt1 | contig 16491 bp, 13 predicted proteins | sample CZOMad2_1_08_16f_FD_182891 | JGI IMG/M metagenome (GOLD analysis project Ga0179591, IMG submission 182891) | Vadose zone soil fungal communities from Angelo Coast Range Reserve, California, USA - CZOMad2_1_08_16fungal (PacBio error correction) | ecosystem: Environmental > Terrestrial > Soil >...
GCTGGGGGAGTGCGAGGGGGGGAAAAGAAGGAACCGGGGGGGAAAGGTGGTAGCGGGACCGGCCGAGGGGGGGCCGAGAGGAATAGGCAAAGGGAGAAGGAGCCCGAAAACCAAAACAAGAGGCAGGCCAGGGACTTACGACGTCCCTTGGGGAAACGGAACAAGGGGAAAGAGATAATCAAACAAACCCGATCTACGTTCGAAGCAAGTGCCCTGGAAGCCACCATACACGCCGAGGCCACCAGACGAGGAAAAAAAGACAACCACTGAGGAGAATCTGGTTAAAGGGCGCTTATCACGGGCATCCGCTGGAGCACGAAACAATCAACAAGGGGGCAGAGGTCGGCGAACGGTGCTTAACACAACAGCCGGGACGGAGGCCGTCGCACTTCAGCAAATAGATTATTTCGGCCCTTCACGGCGACCTACACACGAAGAAGGGCAAAGGACGGTGCTCCTGGTGGGATGAGGCGGACGGAGACGAGCCAACCGCAACAAAGGGCCGGGCCCGTGGAAAATCCTAAGGGAAGTCGGTTCGAAACTTTACCTTGACCAAAAAGAGAAGCGGGAATACCCAAAAAAAAAAAGGGAGGCCATTCAGGCGATGTTTGGGGGGGAGCGCCACAAGCTTACATCCACGAGACTGAAGAGGATTAACCGACCGAGTGATCTCGCGGTAGAAAAGTTAGACAAATCACTCACCCGCCCGCACAAAAGTATCTAGGTTTCTCGGTATATTAGATAGGACTCAAGCATCATCGGCTTTGTGCTGCCTCCATATCATAATTACGCCAGTATCTCAAGGGAATCCCTGGTCGCCCCCCTCTCGAATTCTCAAGGGCGGTTTCGGCCGCAACGTTGACCGATCATAAAAAAAAAAAAACGCAAGGAAAGATTGGGTTCATTCCGTCAAGCCGGACCACCAGTTCGGCGGTAAAGCAGGGGTCCAAACGCGCGTCGCTTGAACAACTCGGTACGGTCCCCAGAAAAAAACGATTGAAGCAGAAGGAGACTATCCATGGCGCCTGAGTGAACGGGGGGATGGTATTCTGTCGGTAGAAATTGTACTCATAAAACATCCGACTCTAATAGCGAGTTGAGGACCGTCATTAATCAGAAAAAAGAGTTGACTACGAGTGGGCAAGGGGAAAGGGGGGGGGAGGGTATGACCCTGGCAGTAGGGATCCGAGACGGGTGATAGAGATCGGAGGAAAAAAACCGCTTGGAGAGATCAGAACGGAAGGAAAAAGGGTAAAGGTTCCTTAACTGCTGAGGCCCTACTGGACCGGATTCAGCCCACCGCTCCAAGAGGGGAAAAAATTCCCCCTCTTAGGAGAGAAAACAAAAAACTAGGGGATAAGGACAGAGGGGATATGCCCAACGTGGCGTAGAACCGACTCGGGCGAGGGCTTCTCCAAGAAATGAACCTGGTCTTCCCTCCCTAAGAACGCAAAAAAAATGAAGAACGGCCCAGCACACTTCGAAGTTAGCCCGCCGTCTCGAAACTGCACTCATAGCAACCCCCAGAAGCCCTCCAAGAGAGAAAATTAGTCTAATGCAACCGGGTTGGAAAGGAAAGAAGGAAAGTATGAGGGGGGAAAGAGCAAAGGGTCAGAAGGAACAATTCGGGCGATAAGTCGCGGAATCGAAGTCATTGGAATCGCTGCTTCTAGAAATTCACTAAAGTCCAGGGGGGGGGGGTTAACGCCTCAGGAGGGCGGGGGGAAGGAAGGAAAGACCGCGCGAAAGTGTCGTAACGCCCAGCTTCCGAACCGCGAAACCGGGGTCCAGGGTTGTCTTGACGGAATAGCTCAGACTTAGACTGGGGCGCCACATCAGGGAGAGGGGAAAGACGGGCTTAACTCCTAAACTCCAAACTGGGCTCCGGGACCCAATATGTACCTGGGAGAAGGCTTAAAGAGGCACTTTGGGAACCCCGGAAAAAGAGTCTGGGGCTTCCATATCAGCTCTGAGGAAGTCTAAGGTCCTCAGAGGAAGTTGCAGGTGACCGAGGATAGGGAAAGGACCACCGTTGGTATGAAAAGCCGGTAAAGATAATCTCCTTCATCAGGGTTGCTAGAAAGGACCAAGAATCGGCAAAGAAGCCACGGGGGGTTTGATACCCTTGAAAAGCCTCCTCATCTACCGAAAGAGATCTCGTCGAGGAAATTAGTTGACTGAGGACGACTTGACTCTGGGGAAGAAGTTACTTCCGGCCGTCAAGGTCGCAAGAATTTTAGACCCCTCCGGGCCCCTATCAAAAAAAAACGTTGGAGCAGAGGGGGCAGGGAGGGAAGGACCGAGAATGACGAGGTTGGCTCAAATGAGCGACGACCTCCACCAATTCCAGCACGTTAAGGGAGAAACTCAGCATACATGAGGAGGGAGAGGGAGAAAAAAAAGCGAATGACCCGAAGAAGGAACGTACTCGTCGAACTCCCTTCCGTGGAGGGGAAATGGGGTATTCTTCGATTTTGGAACGCGATGTCGAAACGTGTCAAAGATTTCAGAAATCCCAGGGGCAAAGGGATAGAACAGGAAGCGTCAGGGGAAACATCGCTTTACCCTCTTCGGCCTCCGTCGTGGCGCAGGGCCGCATGGAAATATCGACGGAGTATTAGGAGGCGCTGGCGAAGGTGTCTGTAGTCCGAAAAGCATCCGGGAGGCTTACAGAAAGCGGCTCGGGATCCGTCTCGTAAATGACCTCGAAAAAAAGGGAAAAGGATTAGCGAAAAAAACGCTTAGAAAAAAAACTTCTACACAGCACCTGGAGAGACTAGGAAAGAGCCGAGAAAGAGAGCAAAGAGGGGGAAGACGCGGGTCCCACCGTCGAGCAGCGCTATTCTGCTATCACCTTCTGCGTAGGGGGGTTGGAAAAGAGAATCACTAAAGAAGCTCAGAAAGAGACTGGGGAGACGGGGAATTGTGTCAGTGCATCCGGAGTCCTCCGCGCAGCTGGCCTTCGTTCCAATACTGAATACTTACGAAGACCTCAAAAAGTTGATAAAAATGCAGCGGAGGAGAAGAATGAAAAGGGGAGGGGAGGACAGGCAACCTTTGAATCAAAACAATTTTTCCTAAACGGGGCGTACGAGCCTTTCGAGAAGGGATAAAAAAGATGTAAGTAGATGGAAAAGAAATGCATTTCGAGAGGACCGACGGCGTAAACCAGTGGAAGAGAAACAAGCAGCAGGCTCCTCTACTTGTGGGAAGGAGAGGGGGGGGGGGGTTTTGGTGGGCGTAGGCATAAGTCGGGGAGGCAAGCAAGAAGTAGAAAAACAAGCCCATCAAAAACTATCCAGCGAGGCCCGGCGAAAAAACGACAACTGGTTGAATTACTTTGACTCTTACATCCTATCAAACAAAAAGAGAGAAAAGTTTCCCAGACTCCTGTCTAGGAGTTCAGTATCAAACCAGCCAGCTCACGCGCCTCAGGGAAACTAAAAAACTACAAATTTACCAAACTTTCTATCCAAAGGGAAAAAAAGAAAGCCACTTCAATCGGAATAAAGGAAAAGATCCATCCTTCTTCTGATTTGGCTAGGGAAAAGGAAAAAACGTGATTCTAAGGGGTACGAAAAAAAAAAAAATCATATACGGGAGGAATGGGAGTAGGGGAATATCCGGCTACACACACGTGACCATCCCGCGGACGCTTAAACGGCTTCGGAACATTGAAACTTCAAAACGGCAAGGAAACGGGGTACAGAGGGAGAAGGGGAGATGTTCGAAAAAGCGGAAAGAGAGGAGAGTCTGTGTCTCAACATGCGAAAAGGAAGATCGGAACAGAAAAAGAAAAAAGAGACCATGAACCCTAACGGACCGAGGGAAGACTGGAAGGACCAAATCAAAAACTCAAAACGGACCTGCGAGCGAGCGTCAGAAGAAAGGAGACGGAGAAAGAGAACGGTCCAAGTGACCATTCTTCCTGAGCAATCAACCGCCCATCCCCGTTAGGGAAGGAAACCCTTTTGCATAAGTAATAGCACCACCACACTTATTAGGAGAAAGAGGATGGAGGCTGAATGGGGAAAGTACAAAAAAGACTTTGGGGATGACGGTAAAGGGGAAAAAATCCCCGAACCGCTGGAAATCTGGAAGGTTGGAAGGTTAAGCTTCGCATGCCGCTGGATAGGGGAGGAAGACTCAGCTGTATTCTATATGGGAAGAGACTGAAGATTCCGGGGACCGACGAAGGTTCGGGAGGTCACTGTCGATAACTGGGAAGCGACGTCAATCCTCGGGAAAGGGGTCCCTTTCACTGACAAAAAAGGAAAACGCGCTCCTGGACCTCTGGGCAGGGAAGGGGGAAAAGCCTATGAAAATCCCTCCAATCTCAAAGGGGACTAAGAACTTGCTTGACGAGAGTCGACGTCCAACTGGGACTACGAGTCAAAAGAGGAGATCCGGAACTGAGAAGTAGATGAAAGGAGGAAGATTGGCTTCTCAGAATCAACCGACCGTTAGAAAGGAATAAATTTACAAACGTCTGGAACCTCGGAAAGGGACTAGTCTGTTTACCAGGAGGGAGAATGCAGTTGTCCACCATGGGATAACGGCTGGAAGTAGTGCAAGCCTATCAGGTACCATTCTACCAGAAAAGGGAAAAGGACACGTGAAAAAAGGCTTGACAAGTTGACTGGTAACAAACTCGGCACGGAAGCAGGGGGATGAGAGGGCTCCGGGTCTCTGCGTTTGCAGACGTCTTGCGTTAAGGAAAAAAAACTGAGGGCCAGGTCTATTGCGGTCTTGGAGGAGGGGAAAGGGTGGGCCGAAAGAGAAAGAACCTGCTGGAAGACGGCCAGGATGTTCAAGCGACGGAAATAGGGGGAAGGGTTACACAAAAACGAGATCCCATTCTCGGGAGGTGGAGCGAGAGGTTTCCGCACCTTTTAGTTAGGGCTCGTGCTGCCACCCGCTCCCGACGAGGACGAAACTCTCTCAGTCATTAAAGGGGTGGAGGGAGGAGAGGGAAAGGGCGGCCATTCGGGGAGAGGAAATCATCTCCTTTACCCGGCTTTCCCGAACCGAGGGAATCCGAGTACAAAGAGGGCTAGGGGACTGGGAACCTATTGCGGATAGGAAAGCTCAGACGATCTGAAAGAAGGCTAGACAAAAGTTATTCCGGAAATTTTGTTACGAAAGAATATCCAGAGGGGTATCTGGGGCGGGGAGGTAAGCTTTGGCTCAATGGGAGGGAGACAGGTATTCAGAGATTGGAACTCTCTGCGTCTTTTTTACGCATCATTTTGACCTTGGGAAGCTAAACTGCCGGAGACTGAGACAGGGGAAAGCCGTGGCGGGCTAGCGAGCCGATAGGGTCACCGCTCTCAAGGGAATCCACCTTCCAAGAGGTCCAAGGTACCCCAATACTACTTCCCGACCTGCACTGTCAAAAGCCTTTGACAAAAGGGAGGGCCACCACGGACGTGTAAGCGATGCCTCAAAAAAAAAAAAAGGGAAAGAGGACCTTTCTACCTTCCGTTACTTGTGTTTGCAAGTCCATAGCACGCCAAGAAAACAGCGTCAGGGTATCCACAAAGTGGAGGGAGAGGGAACATAAACAACCGTCCGGGAAGCGGAGCGGATTTGAGAAGAAGGGAAAAAATTTAAAATGATCAAACTGCTACGAGACTAAAAAATCACACTTGATAGGATTAAGGCTTCTTAGAAACTAAAACGGGAGGGAAAGAGAAAAGCAAACGCCGGGGAAGGGATGCAAGAGACAATATCAGAAAACTTAAAAAAAAGGAACCGGCATAGCGTCGGAGAAGACGTCTCGCGTGAGTCGGGGGCAAGGCTGCCCCGTTCTCTGAATTGAAGCCACTACTTTGAAGCCCCGTTAACCGAGGCCCCTAGAGCCAAGAAAGGGAAGGGGCCCAATTAAAAGCATGAGGAAAATGGCTCAGGTCTACGTGACTCTGCCTGCCTGGAAAGAGCTCCACTGCTGGCAAAAAAAGAAGGAAGTTTTCGCGGCGCGGTGGAGGGGGCGTGAACTTGGCTTCCTCCAGTCGTCCCAGCACGGCGGAGGGGGGGGCAGGAATGAGGGGAGAGCAACGTAACGTCTTCTTGCAGAAACGGGCGACCCTGTATTCTCCCGAGAGGGATGAAGGGGAAGAGACAAAGCCTCAAGAAGCACCGGACGGAAAAGTAGATGGCGCGGGGGGGACGAGTCCTTATTATGCTCTGCGCTATGCCCTCATATCGGGAAGATAAGGGGTTTGCCCCCCTTGTCCTCCATATCGAAGGAAAAAGCGGAATAGGCAGAAAAAAGGGACGCCTCGGCCCCCGAGGCGAAAGAGGGCTTCCGCTTGCGGACCAGGATGAATAATTGATAGAAAAATATCTCTGAAATCAACACAACGATAGGAAAAAGGATTCTCCGAGAAATGTGTTCTTTCAAACCGTGGACCAAACACGGGTAGGCGTTTCTCATTAAAGTTTTCTCTACCTGACTTTGCGTCCAGACTGACGGAGGTGAAGGGTTCCTCTTACAACCTCGTGGGTCGGTCCCAACAAGAGGAGGGGGGAAAAAAAAGGGGAGGGGGGGAAATATTATGATTAGAATCCGCGAATGGCTCTGATATCCGAAGGGAGAGGAGGTGCAGCCAAAAATAAGGGGAAAGAGAGGTTAATCATTACTACGCCTCTTGACCCGGGAATATGCGCGGTCTATATGGAACGGTATCAAAGATCATTACTCGACTAAGGCCTTGAATTGCTCCTGAAGGGAAGTCAAATGTTGGGCAGTTGGATGAGCGGCAGGATTGGTGGGGAGGCGAGACGGAAGGGGCCTTAAAAAAAAAACGGCTCGAAATTTCGGCTGGGCGTAAGATTTGCCAGGGTGAGCTTTTCGAAAGCCAGTAGCGATCAAAAGGTAAGCCGACGGGGGAGGGAGGAGGACCGGGGGGGACGGACAGGGTCGCCCGGTAAGTAATCAAGCAAAAAGGTCGACACGGCGAGGGATAATAGCTCAAAAAAAAAAAAGAGAAAAAGAGAGATCCGAGGGAAGGGAGAAGGAAGAGGGAAACGTCTTGGGGCGGATAACGGGCCCGGAATCGGCAAGTCTTGTAAAAGCCAGTCCGAAGGAGTATTGTCGCGAACGGGGAGAAGAAAAGGCTATCTGGAAAAATACGCGGCCCGGAAGCAGGCAAAAAGGATAGCCAAAGAAGGGGGAACGGTATCGTCTCGGAGAAAACCATACGGGGCGCTCATAAGAAATAGAAACACACCCAGGACACTTCCTGCCCCACTGCATTCTCGTCTGACGATTATTGATCCGGTTGACCTAGTACGAAAGAACGAGAAGTATTCAAAAATGAGGTCGGTTGGAAAAGGTGGGGACAATCTGAGGGGGGGGGGAAAGTCGCTAAAAAAGAAACTTAAAGAAGTCCGGGGAAATAGCAAAGCAACCTGAAAAGCCCGTGTGTAAGAGGACATAATAGTAGTGGGTGAACGAAACGGGGAAAGAGGAGGTATTTGAAAAAAAAGAACCACCCTCGGTCAGAAGAAGACTACGCAAAAAGGGAAAGGGGACAGGCCAGAAACGTGGTGCACCACAGGGTATGGACGGAAACAGTTGCGGGGGGGCGCGTTCTCTGGTTTGGCTCGCTCGATAGTTCAGCCGAGGAGGAAAGGGAAGGGTACAGAGAAAACACCTCTGCCAGGGGTCGAGAGGGAGAGGGGGACCGAAGGGGATCACCGTGAGTAACCGCCTTCCTATTCTCTTGTGCTGTGTGAACACGGGCAGAGGAAGAGGAGCGGGCCATACGTCTCATCACCTCTCATGCCGCGTCGCCAGCGCCAGAAAACTAAGAAGGGTAGCAGAAGGAGGGGTGGCGCGCGCGGGCGCCGACCGGGGGAACAGCCGGAAAACATAAAAGCAGCGCGTTACCTCTCATGTCCGGACGAGGGATGTTAATCGAAGCGGCGCAGCCCAAACCTGAGAAGGAGAAGGAGAAGAAGCCGTTGGTTGTTGGAGAGTACATTTCAAATCTCACACTCGCTGCTGTCATCTGTCGGTGGGTCGTCCCGATGAGAAAGACGAGAATGGGGGAAACCAGGGAGGACCCATCCGGCCGTACCTTCTATCTGATCGCGGTCATAGTCGACTGGAGGAAGGAACAGGCCTGAAACCCCGGGCTCGCCCCCCGACGGTGAAAAAAAGCACAAAAAAGCCGGACAGAGAGCATCAGGCCCTACTTCCTCCCTTTATAAATATAGAGGGATCTCTATCAAGGAAAGCCAAGCTGGGCGTCTAGCAAAGGGGGCGCGGGGGCGAACGAGAAAAGAGATAGCGACGGGTGGGTCTCGTCGCAGAAAAAGGAGGATGCAAAGAACATTTCCGGGAAGGAATCGGAGAAACGAGACAAAGGGGGATTAAAACAGTTGGTGTAGGCGCTGAAGCCCTTTCTGTTAGACAGCCCCGGCCATCTCTGATGTAGAGCTGGGCGAAATGAACGCCCAGTCCAGGCCCTTGCGCAGGCTAAGCGGAAGGGGGGGTGAGACGCATCGAGAAGCTCGGGGGGGCGAACCGGGTGGCCAGGACCTGTCCCGCAGTCTATAGCGACGTCGGATTCGGTCTTAAATCTTGTTGGTCGAGGGTGCGTTAGGCCCGGGGACTAGACTAAAAGGCGTGGGGAAAAGACTGCTCGAAGAGAAACGACACGCGAGGAGATGCCTCGGACTACGCCTCGCAGGGGTGCAACCGGGAAAAAATATGAGGTTACAAAAGGAGAGTGCGTCGCCCTAAACGCAACCGGGAGGAAACTCCCGCGAACACAGCTGCCAGCGCACCAGCCTCACGGCACTTCCCCTGGAAGGAGAACGAGATCAGCGCGACCCTTCGTGCAGAGCGGAATCGGGAAAAAATATCCGAAAGGGAAGGGAAAAGAAGCGCCCGATCTCTGTCCTTCTCTCTCGGGTGAGATGCCATCACTTGGGAAGCTCAGGAGGAGTAAGCGTACCGTCAAAAGGCCTCGCAGGTTGAAGAATACGGGAGGGAAAAGCAAGCGTACGGACCATCAACCTGGGAGAGCAGCAGTCCAAAAACCAATATTTTAATCAATGGGAATGTGCGTCTACCGCGCGGCGCAAGCGAATCCGCTAAGAGGGGTCTGGAAGGACCTATAAAAGCACCAGAAGGACCGCTCTAATCTTGAGTCTAAAAAAGAGAGGCGGACACCCGTTCACCGGACAAAGCCAAAAACCTCGTACAACGTTCCTGAATCGCCGAGACTGCCCATAACCTCCACTCCAAGGGACGAAGAGCCGCGCTGAAAAGCGAACACACCGCGTCCCTGGAATGAAAGGGGGAAAAGAAATAGTTCACAGGCAGTCCTCGCAGCACCTCTTCACTGGGAACGTTTCCAACCTGGGTTAGCCGGTACAGCAGAGGTCGCGGTCAAAAGAACTAGAAAAAAAACCTGCCAGCGTCCGCCGGGAATCAGGACAAATTAAAAATAAGACAAGACTTGTAAAAGTCTGCGAGACCGAAATCGCGAGCGTCACTAGTAGGAGGGACCCAAAAAAAGGTGGGCCTGTAGTTGGAAGCAGCCGGACGGCGCCGTGCAATCCTCCGGCCTAAAGCGAGCAAAGTGAGGGTGGGGGGCCTCTTCGGCCAATGGGAGTCTACGACGACACGACAAGACCTCCACTCTCTTAACGAATAGTTCTTAACATTTAATGCGGCGGGAAAAAGGAAAGACATCTGGGGGGCAAGGATACGCTCCAAACGTAGGGTCGAATGTCAGAGAGGAAAGGAGGGGGGGGACCTCGGCTGGAAGAAAGGGAAGTCGAAATGCTCCACAAAACGCAACATTTCCTTAGCCCGCTCGACCAGTACCGACTTCCAAATACACCCGAAATTAGCAGTTAAAAAAAAAACAAACCGCCGGCGGCCCGCAGCGTTCTCTTGAAGAAGCAAAAGAATAGGGGGAGAAGGAGCAAAAGCGGCCAGGAAACAGCCTGTCCAAAGGCAAGAATAACCGCCCATCCACCGGTAGGTAAAGGAACCATCAGACACACGATCTATAGCAGAAAAAAAAAGGGAAGGGATAGAGATCCGCAGGTCCCTTGTGAAACTGGAGTTTTTCTTTCCGACAAGGGGAGCCGGGATGCGGGTCAGGAAAACGGCGACCACGGGGGAGAGCGGATGGAGAGGGAGAAGGAATCAAAATGCGTTGCTGAACGAGGTACTCGCAGGCCGGCCGGAGGCGAGTTTCGGGGCCCGGCAAGCGGCGATGCGGTATTATGGGATGTCGGTAAGAAGGAGAAGATGTCCTGAGGAAAACAGGATAATCTCTGGTCTTGGAGCATGTGAAGCGACTGGGGAAAATGCCTAAACTAGGCCACCGAGGGTTTCGCAGTAAATCGGCGTCATCCTTTAACGCTACGGTCCGGGGAAATCCTCGAGGGGAACTTGGTCCGGACACTCTCAGACAAAAACAGTCCCCGAGTCACGGAGGGAGGAGCAGGGGGCTCAAAGGAAGAGTCCACTGGGCCGAAGAGGACCAACCCCGACTCGGAAGACCTGAGAATTCTCAGGAAAGTCAGTTATGATATAGACCGAAAAAGTAACACAGAAGGGAAGGCGGTGGACGCCTCAAAGGACAAACGCCTCGCGTCGAAACTAGCAGAGGGGGGGAAAAGGAGTTGCGACCTGGGGACAGGGGGTGTCAAGGAAGTTCGGAAGGGGAAGTCGGAGAGCGCTTCAACTCTACCCTACTTTACGGGACTGAAACCGCGGGGAAAAAAGTGTCTAAGGAGCTTCTGCGGCCGGCAAGGGAAGGGGGAAAAACAAACGGGAACAGGGTGAATTTGCACTTTGACTCGCGGATCAGAGCGGGGGCGCAGAGAGTTCAGGGGTATGAACGAGATGACGCGGATCCCGGGGCTGAGGGGGGGGACCGGCAGCTTGGCTGGTTGCCGGGTGGTGCCCTGAATTCCTACGATGCTTTCCTATCTCCTTCGTGGGGAAGAAAGGAATCGGGGGGGGCACGGGGTAAGAAACGAAGAGGTCCAGGCAATCGCGTGGGAACGCAGCGGTAGCCGGCACACGTTGTATTCACGGGCGCGGGATGTACTCCTGAAGCAACGAGGGTTCGAAGGAAAGACTCATCGGAAGTCCGCGAGGCGTGGGAGAAGTCTCTCAAAGGTTGCTGTACGGGCTCATAAGATCGGAGTTGCCGACCTGCGGGCACTCCACCCGAGGAGAATCAAGGAAGAGCGTCTAAGTCCGGTTCTCCCAAAAAAGGTTCGGATCTGTTACAGAGAACCGATCGTCACGAAGGTCTCAGTCCTAAGAAGAAATGCTACCGGTGGGACGCTGCCGGGATAAACGCGGGGGGAAGGTCAGCCTCTTGGGCGCGAGGCGGAGAAAGGTCGTTATTTATATCTATGCTGTTTGGGACCTCCATAAAGTGAACTGTGCATCGTGTCGCGAGGAAGGAGGAAAGAGGGACCGGGGGGAAAAGGGGACAGGGCCTGGTCGGGAATCGCTGAAAAGGTCTTGCCCAGCGTCGAGAAGTACACTAAGAAGCCAACGCCGCCAACACGAAAGGGGAGGACATGGAAAGTCCAGAAACGAACGATCGGCGGGCCGGGCCCGAGGGCCAAGATGGCACCCGTTCTGCGACAAGTAAAGGGGAGAAAAAAATCAGGGAGGAGCCTCAAAAAAAAAAACAAAATGCCGCTAGCCGTTTCGAGAAACACTGTAATGGAGGACAGATTCGAAACTCAAGAGAAGTCATCGCTGGCCGGTAGGTCCAATCAGAAAGCAACCTACACCAACCTGTCCGAATCCAAGCTTCAAAGCATTGAGTGTACGTAAGGGGGAGTCAAAACGGTACCTTGAGCAGTGAAAGAGTCGACGAAAACTAGGAAAAGAAATCAACCTTTCTCGGAAATTCCAGACTACGAGCACTCGAACGTCCTGGAAAAACAACATCCTATGTAGTGTGGGGCAGCGAAAAAGGAGCACGAGAATGTAATCAAAAAGGGGTGCGGGGGACCTGACCCTTCAACAGCGGCGCAGTATCCGTAAAAAACGGCGTTATCGTTCCAAGAGGGCGCCCTGTGATGTACGTAAGAGGAGGGCCGTCCACGGAGGAGAGGCACGAGGCCGCATAACCAGTTACCGTAACCCTTTCCCGCTCCTATTCCCAATGTCGCTCAGAGAGGGAAGCGGCAGGAGGAGAAGGACAGTTAGATGGGAAATGAAGTTAGCACAAACACACAAAGCTGGATGTCAATCGGAACTGTTCGCGGTCTCTAGCCGACCTCTCTTCCACCTCAAAATCTCAGGAATTAAGGGGAAGGGATTAACCTGCCCCCTTCTGCATCGACGAACCCAGGATGAAAGAGGGAGAGACTTGAACACTCATCAACATAAAAGGACTGCGAGGGAATTGACTCTCTTAGGATGGATTCTCTGAGATTCCATCAAGCATCTGGACATCAGAATGGTGAAATCCGCCCAGATAATAGGAAGGGGAGGGGGCAGGGGAGGGGGGTAAGAAACAAAAGGGGGTCCGATCCCGGTCGGACAGAAATGCGAGCACGCGAGGGTCTGGGGGGGGAGAACAAAGGCTTGAGGGAAGGTCTCTACCGGGAAAGATGAGGAAGGGAAAGAAAAAAACACAGAGATCGCCACGAAAGGTTCCGGGAAAACGTTTACCAACCTCGGGCGGGGGTTCTCGGAAAGTTCTTAAGGGGGGAACGCGAACAGAGACGCGGTGCGTGAAGAACGGAAACGAGAGGTGAGGAGGGATGGGAGGGGGCCCGCAAGCACAAAATCGGCAAACTAGACATTGATCTCTGCGCTGGGGACGCTTATAAAAGGAAAAAGTGGAGGAGGAGGACTGTAGGAGAAAGTCATCGCCCGAAGATGTACGCGTGACGAAAAGACAGACGCAACTCACCTTTAATAGGGTCTCTGGGAATATGGAAAACAGGATCATATCATTAAACTCAGTAATTCCGTGAAGGAATGGAAGGAGCGTGCGGGTGTATGAGCTAATCTTGAAGAACGAGAAGGAGAAGAGGGGGAAAGGAAACGGAGTAGAAGGTCGCTGGAAAACGGCAGGACCGCGTGGGAGATGGGGAAGAGAAGCCGGGGCCCGTATCGTCCGGAAATCCGGAATGAACTTTGCTTAGGGAAACCGATTTTTCCAGGGAAGAAGGACCCAGATATCAGTCCACCAATCAGGTCAGCATATTAAAGGCATACGGGGAGAAGAAACACAACGGAGGAGAGGGAAAGAGAGAGAGACGAGGCCGTGAAGGACAAAGGCGTGGAGCGCCTTACAGGGGATAAGTGCGTAAAGAGGAGGAAGAACCCTGAAGTACAGTTATTGATACGCCTAAATGCGACCTACCGAAGATGCAAAATAAGAGGAGACTCAACCCGCCGACCCTCCCTTGAGCAGGAACGGAAGAAAGAAGTATCAGGATCACCAAGCAATCACCTCTCCACCCCTGTGCACGTCCTTTCCCACACTAAAGACAGTCAATGAAGGGGGGGAATGGGAAGGATTCAGTTTTCCCTATTCCTCCGAGCACAGGGAGGAAGGCCGGAAGGGAGGGGGAGGCAATCCGGGGCCGAGAAAAACGAATCCGAAAACCCCTAATTCAAACATTCATATAAGCGCAAGCGCTGATAGAAGGGGAATGGGCTCGTCAGTTCTGACCGACGAGGTAAAAACGAGGGGGGGGGAAGGAACGGCACAGCGGCAGCTGGCGGCCAGCCCGGAGGCCTCCACACCCTATAACCGCCGAAAAACGGGGTGGGACACGGGGAGGTAGGGAAAGAAAAGAAGAACTGCATCTATGCGTTGGTGTGCGAGGAGCAGAGAGAGAAAAAACTCATATTACCCACGGGTCAGAACGATGGCCCGAGACCGTCCTGCTAGGCTGGGCCTACAAAGGGATAGGTACCGTTCTCAACATTTACCCGAAGGAGGAAGGGGAAGAAGTAGCGGGAGGACTTTGGTGCAACCAAACAGGCAAAGATGAATAAAAGCTGGGGCCAAGCTCATATCCTCCTCCGATATCGGAGAAAACTCCATCAACCGACTCTGAAGGAGCAGCGTTACTAGGGCGATCGAGGGGGAAAGAAAATGGGGGAGACGTCTAAAAGCCTGACGGACTCGGTTCTCTCTTCCAGCCGGAATTTCTTAAGTCGGGCAGCCAGAACCTGGAGAAGAGCCGCTAAGACCAGTCGTTGGGGGGGGGGGGCATACGGAACAGTGACAGGCTCGGCATCTCTCCCAGGGAAACGGACATCTCGCCCTAGCATGTTCCTCGGGGCGGCCATCCTGGTACCTGTTAGGCTATAGATTAATACGTGCAAGCGGATGCCGACTCAGTAAATGGGGCTCCATATCCTTAGTCTCCACTCCTTGCCTATTCCACCCTAGGCATGGGAAAACAAGCCGGGTCCAAGGTGGAGGCAAAAAGTTAATCGGATACTCTTTGCTCAGACGAAGGCCGATTCCCAAGCTTGCTGTGCGTTCCAGAACGTTTTAGGTGGCGTTAGATGAAGAGGTAGCATGATAAGGTGGGGAATTAGGACGACGGAGCAAAACGAAGATGCCCCAGTCCTCCAGGGTTTGGGCCAGCGAAATCCTAGCTTGCAAGAGGGGGGAAGGGGAAAAGGGGTTTTGGCCGAACTCGGTATGGGGAGAAAGAAAGCTCGAGGGGACGAGACCGTAAACATCTGCCGGTCCATCCCCCTTTCGAGAAAGGGATATAGCCTGGTTGGGGGGGACAGAGCTTAAAGGAAAGACGAACAGGGTGGAAGGCCGGGGAAAGCAGGGCCAGGGTGAAATAGCGGGGGACGGCGTTAGGAGGCTTTACAGAAACTCTTTTTTCAAAGAGTGGCGTAAAAAGGCGTAGCTCGAAGAGTGCACAAGAGAGGATCGGAGAGCAAGACACGGCGGCCTCAGAGAGTCAGTCCCTCGCTCCGGAGGGAAATGGACCCAAAGATTCGGGACACAAAGAAGCATGCTCTGCGCCCTCCCGACGTGTGGAAGGTGGGGTGGGTGGGGGGATTTTTTTAGATGGAAGGTTAGACTGGCGCATGTCGAGGGAGGCCTCTGAGTGCGACGACAGCTAAAGGAAAAGAGAAAACATCTTGAATCTTAACGTGCAAACGACAGGAAAATACCTCGTTCGAATGACAGGAGGCATAATCTCTATAGGGGGAAACCGCTCAAAATGAGGGAGAGAAAAATCACGTCCGCTTCTTACTTGGCTTAAATAAGGGTGCTGATGCCAGCAGGGAGGGGAACTGGAGAACGACGGAGGCAGCGTAACTGCAGTAAGAGGCTCCTTCTAAAGAAAAGCTGGTTGGGCCATGCGAGCGTCATCCATATCATCCCATTCCTCGCAGCTGCCAGCACGGCCAAAGTAATAAAACGGGCCAAGGGGACGCTACCTCTCTCGCCACCGGTCCTGGAGTCGAGGGTGTCTTAACGTGACCTATTACACGCTGTACCAGAGGGATTGATCTCCAAGAGAAGTAAAGACGTGGACCCCGGTCAAAATCAAAAAACCAAGAAAAAGAGACTCTGGACACTTTCGCCTGTTCGCCGCGGACGTCACAATAACCTCCTCTAAACACCCTTCGCCTCTCCTCTCTGCCCTCGCAGCCCAAAGGCGTCCCGTGAAGAACGGGGGGGACTACTTCCAGGGAAGACCGCAGCACCGAGAGTAAGACGGGGGTCCCTCCTGTTAGTACCTTAAAGATACGGTCGGAGGTTCATGAAAGAGAACGCAGTCCGCGTCCGCACAGTCAGAAGGGGGCAAGGAAAAGTCCGACCCGCCTGGTACAACCTGCGCCGATCTAAGTCCAAGGGATCACTCTGTCACCTGCGCAAAAATTCCCTTCTGTAAAGGAAGGCGATGAGAGAAAAGGGAGGTATAAGTTGCAAAAAAGTCCGGCTCGGTAGCGGTAGAAAATCGAGGTCTCAGAAAAAGTGACTTCAGCGACGAGAATACTGTAAGAATACCGGAAGCTCGGACATGTGAGGGAAGATAAGCAACGGAACGGTTTTCAGCCTTCTGGGAAAAGGACGGAGCGGTCCAGGAGACCTAGCCGAGCAGGTAAGAATGCTCACATCTCCGGCTTTCGCTTCTTGAAAAAGGAATACGGGGGGCACATAGAAAGGGGGGGGGGTGGGGGGGGGGAAAGGGGGGTGAGGGGGTGATGTGGGGGTAAAATGTGGAAACACACAAAACAGACGATCATCCTCGGCAAGAACACTCCTCTCAGAAGAAAGTACCGACTTCACTACTCCCGCCTCGCGCTTAGAAGAAAGACGAACTCATCCGCAGGCCACTTCCAGGCCAGGAGTTCACAACCTCCCAGAGACAAACTCCGAGACAATCAAAACTTCTGACTTGAAAAGCCATCTTCCCTTACCCGAATCCCGCCCATAAACGGGAAGTGAAAAAAACTATTCAAAACACGGGTAAAGGGGGAAATCGAGG
>Ga0179591_1350457_pt1 | contig 16484 bp, 13 predicted proteins | sample CZOMad2_1_08_16f_FD_182891 | JGI IMG/M metagenome (GOLD analysis project Ga0179591, IMG submission 182891) | Vadose zone soil fungal communities from Angelo Coast Range Reserve, California, USA - CZOMad2_1_08_16fungal (PacBio error correction) | ecosystem: Environmental > Terrestrial > Soil >...
CACCAAACGGACAAGTTCGTTCTGTACACCATTCCTACACTTAAAGGGGTCCCCCTTGGGGAAAAACAACCCAAAAAAGGGGGAACAAGACGAGTATGGGGAAAGACCGCGTTCCACTTACATCCCAGTGGAAACAAAACCCCCTTTTGGTGGTGGGGGCCCCCCCCACTCGCATCCAAGAAACGAAAAGAAGGCAGGGGAGGGGGGTTGGGGGTCTCCCCAGCTGGAGAGGCGTTCAAAGCTACAACAACTATGAAAAGACTGGGGTGGTTGGGGCCCGCAGGTGGGGGTTCTGTAACCTCTTAGGAGGGGCTCCGTTTCAGTCAAAAAAAAAAGAGCCTTTGACAGGGGGAATCACACTTGTCCCTTGGGGCAGACGGAAGTATTCTGGATGAGGGGGGTCCTGCCGCAGGCGGTGGAGCAGGAACCGGCATAAAAAAAAACAAAAAAACCCACACCCAACGTACAACCGTTTGGGGGGGGGGGGGTTTGAAAAAAAAGTAGGGGAAACGATCTTGGGGGGTAGAACAAAAAAACACCAGGTAAATACGCAAAGGACAGATAAGCGGAACCCTCCCCTCTTAAAATAACAGGGGCCCAGAAATGGAACCTGCTGCCCTAGGCGATAAGCGATCACCAAGGCGCCTTTAATAAAGGAGGGGGAAAAGGGAAACGGCAGGGGTCGGCGCAGCACGCATCCTCAGCGCGCCATGCTGGCAAATTAAATGGAGCAAAGGCTCAAGAAGCTCCTTATGCAGTAACGTGCTCATAGTGTGAAAAAGGCCAACCCCGGCAACCGCGCCGGCAGAGTCACAAAGGACAATGGCATCTTAGGCTTTTGGCCACACGCAGGGGGGGGGATGGCACGGGGCACACCGAAATCATGGGGCGCGGGGGCTAGGGTGGGCGCGCGTCTGTGGACGCGGCCTGGTTACCACTCGTCGCAAGTTATGGGCAACATGGCTGGACGGCAGTCGAGTGAAAACGGTTTCGCTGGGGGGGGTAGGGGTGAGTATCTTACAACTCTTGTGCCAAGGTGTAAAAGACCGGAGAAATCTAATGTTCTGGGGACCTAGTCGGGTCTCGACAGAGAAATGGAGAGTCGCACGGTTGCAGGGAAGGCTTAGGGGGGTTTGGGTGGAAAATTGGTCAATTGGGGGGTCATTGTCTGTAAAGACAACCCTCCGAGGATGGGCTGCAAGAACGGACCAAAGTTGGCATTTGGTAAAAAGAAAGCTCAAGGGAGACAAAAGTCGGCGGAAAAAACAATTCGCGTGGTTGACTTGGAACCCCGATTCAGGGGGGGTCCTGTCAAAAAAGAAAAAGGACAAAAACGGTTCAAAAGCATAGACGGGCTTTTCCTCATAGGTGGAGTGAAGAAATCAGGAGAACTGGGGGGGCACCGGGGAAAGGGGCCGACGCTCAAGACGGTAAGAATAGGTCAGGGTAAAGTGGGTGGCAAGAATAGGAAGAAGACCAACCCCCCCTAAAAGGGGGGAAAACTAACAATTTGGCGGGGGGGGTTGTTGTTCAAACCAAGCCAGGGCAGACAAGGTCTGGAAAGGGAATGAAAAAGATGGCCCCAACCAAGATATAAACATGCATACAGGAACGCAGGGGTGATAGCTGGTGTCACTTTTAAAAAGGGGTGGCCCAGAGAAACAGGTATCCTAAAAATACCAGAGCTAGATGGGGGGGACACACAGGAAAAACATAGTTCTCAGGGGGGGGGGGGAAAAGGACAACCACTCTTGCAGGAAGGCTCTCCTATCAAAAAAGGGGGCACGCCATAAAAGACGGCAAAACCAAGGTAAACTGGCGTAATGAGGATTGGAGGTGGGGATAGGGAGGCAGAAGGGAACAAGGGGGGAGTTGACCAAAAAGTTGCCGTCCCCACCCCAACGAAAAATTCAAACGAAAAGGAAAGGACCCAAACGATAAGGGGCCATTTCTTACAACCAAAAAAACACCCATGTTGTTAAAGGGGAGAAAGCGCCTTGAAAGACAAAACAACAACGTAATACAGAATAAGTGCAACGGACAAATTGCATGTGCGGACACCGATTTCGGGGGAAAAGGTCGACTCCGCCGAAAGAAAGAGTGAGCCTTTTTGCAAGCACGGGGGAAAGAAACAGGTCAGAAAAAAGGGCACCTGACGGTAGCGCCCGTGTCCAAAAAAAAACAAAACCCATCACTAGAGCAAAAAAAACAAGCCTCCCGAAAAAATTGCAGAGATTTCGTATGAAAAGGGAATCACAACCAAAACAAAAAAGCCAACGTGGCCCAGGGAATACTTATACATAAAAGAGACTTTCCACACAAAGGAAGACACCGCCAAAAGAAATGGGGGAGGTAAGACTGTCCATAGGGGAAGTAGGGGAATAAGCAAAGTGAATGACTACAAAAGGTCTGTCTCGCAAAATGACTCTCAAATTCAAGGTGGGGGCCCCTCTCAAAATGTAGGGGGGGGGAAGGCTCTCTGGCAAATACCCTTTTGGTGTCAAAAATGGGCTGCCCTTCCTGTAGGAGGAAAAACCTGCCTCTCCTAAAAAACTTCGAACAAACAACAAGGGAAGGAGATATAGTAGACTATCCATGGAAGACAAAAAACTAGAAGCGACCAACCCCCTAGAAAAACTACAGGTCGTTTAGTAGAGAGAACAATCCTACAACAAAACAAAACGCAAACCCGTGAGGCTCCCAAAAGGGACATTTAAAAAGGGGGGTAAAACGGTCAGCGACAAGACTAACGAAACAAGCAGGCTCTAATCTCAAAAACGGAAGAGAAAACTGACTCAGAATACACTTACCGGAACGGGACATGGGGGGGGGAGCGAACGTCGGAGGAGGGGAGACGTGAACATTCTATTAACCACGGGACCAAAAAAGGGATTTAAACTGCAAAATACAGAAAAATTGGGGCTCTCTCTACTGAAGTAAGGGGGGGAGTCTCACAAACCGAAAATGGCAGTAGTCACAACCAGAATCATTTCAAGGATCAGAAGGGAGTCGTGCACATCATCGGACAAAGGAAAGGCACTAAAAAAAGGATCAAAAAGAAAAACACCGCCCCGTTGGGCAAAAAAGGGCGATACCAGGAGCCCCCAGAGTCAGAAAAGACTTACAATAGTACAACTCCAAACACAACATAGGTCGAGCGAACTAAGAGGCTGCATCAGGATTTTGTTCTTAAGGGGATAAGGGGAAGGGATGAAGAAGGTGGTCTGCTAGGGGCATATGGCAGAACAAAAGACTGACATTGTATCAAAAAAAAAAAAAAGGACTTAAGACTTCGGTCTTCCAAAAAGCAAAGAGCGATCCCCAAAAATTTGAAGAAAGCAGGAGTACGAGAAAAAAGGGGTCCGAAAAACAAGAAGGGGAAGTTTGTGTGAAAGTTTGATCAGGGGTTCAGAGAGAACGAAAGTGACTTTTCATAGACAACAGTATAAAAATACCGTTGAAGTGTGTCTGTGAAAGATATCGAACAAGGAACGTACCTGTAATTGTCTGCGCCGAGAAAGGATAAAAATCCTGGAAAAGAAAAACACAGCAGGCGGTAGAAGGACGGGTCTGAATCATGAGGGAAAAAGGGATGAGGTATGCTAACTAAGGGCACCAAACCGCAGTTGTGAAAGCTTCCCAGACGGGACAAAAATGCGGGCGCCATCAGTCCCTCAAGGGAGGAAATCGGTGACGACAACAAAAAGGGGATGCAAGCAATAAATGCCAGGGGGGGACACACCTCACCAGAAGACAGGCGGAAAAAAATTTTGGGAATGTTATTAAGTTCTATCTTACAAGGGCGAAGAACCACCCCAAACCACCTCAACGTCTTTTTATACTTATTAGAATAACACAGGTAAAACAACCAAATAAGCTACCGCGTTATGAAGGAGACCAATAAAAAAAATGACAAGCTCGTTGACAGCCCAAGGTGGGGGAGGATTTCGCCAGAGGTGCGTCACGAAAGGGCCGATCACGTGAGGTTAACCAGAGGAAAAGACAGGGGCCAATAAACCTATGTGGAAAACCGGATCCAAAAAAAAACCTCCAACTCAATTGTCAGAATATTAGTGAGGGACGCAGTTTTGAAATCAGTTTCCTTTAGAAAAGAAAATGGGGCCCCCAACGTAATTCAACGTGGAAGAAACGTATATCCTAAGTCAAGAAGAAAAACAGAAGAAATATACCAAAAAAATTTGCTCACACCACCTCCGGACGGCACAAACTGTGCATAAAAAGGGGTATATCCCGTATGGGAGATTTGGTCGAGGAGAAAAAGGAAACGAGGTTGGAGCTGGTGAAAGAAGAAAGGGGGTTGGGGTGAAATGTGAGGGAAGCCCATCCCGTGAACAGAAAACACAGAAAAGGGAAAGGTAGCTGTTCACATGACGGCAGAAAAACACAGTAAACAATGCGGAAAAAAAACCTACAAAAGGGTCGCGTCAGGCCAGAAGCAATCCACACTCCAGACAACCCACTAAAAAAAGAAAGCCACACTTTTGAACAAGAGAAAAAAAAAGGGGGAAATGGAGGGGGACGAATACCAGGTGATGTCCACGTCCCCCCCCCCTTATCAGGGGACAAGTGGGCCTCTATATTGGGATGGGAAGGAAACAAGAGGCGAAACAAAAACCTAGACAAAAAGCCTTGCGGCATCAGGCCAAATCATTCTCTTTAAAGAAAGAAAAAGCCAAAACGTCAAAGACAAGCAAAAATAACACAATAAAAGTTGGGGGGCAACTACCCAACAAAAGTCACACATGCATGCAAAACTACCGGAAAAAGCACCCAAAGCCCCCCCCAGCCCTCAAAGCGTATATGGGAAAGGGGAAAGGTATGACAAGAAAAAGCCCCCCCCACCGAATAAGGACGGGGGCAATGAACTATAGGATGGGGTGATCAAAGAAAAACTCTGGGGTTGACCGCAGAGTCAGGGAGCCAAACTCTTAGCGAACTCTGGGGGGGGGGGCCTTGGAACGGGGACTGCCGAACTTACAGAGGGGATTGGGACAATCGACCAATTTGCCCCACCAACTGAATAAAAGGAAGAAACAAAATTTTGAAGACACACTTCCTCCCCCCCCCCAGACGCAAACATAAAAACATCCCTCAGTTTCTAAGGGGGTAACCCCCAGATAAGCGAGAGAAGCGTGTCCGTTCTTCAACTAGAGAAAAAACATAGAAAAGAAGGCGACCTGGTGCCAATCACAGTTCCGCCCTCATTACAGCAGAACCTTCTGGGCGGGCCAAGGGTCTGAAGGACCCTCAGCCGGAAGTTTCGCTGTTCCTCCCAGAAAAAGTGTCCAGCGTAAGATGGCAGAAAAAAACAAAGAAGAGAAACAAAACAGGTTAAACAGTATACGCAAAAAAGAAAAAAAATGGACAACTTAATTGAGAGGAGAACCCCAAACAAGAAAAAATGAAGCTACTTTAACACCAAGGGGTTTAGTTTGGTTGGGTTTATAAGCACAAAAACCGCCCGTAGATCGCTTACCAAAAAAGAGCATGACGGCCTAACAGGAAGAGCAAAAATACATGAACTGGAGCCCAACCACACAGGGAACAACTGTAGAGACAGGCAAACTTGTGTAAAAAAAGGAGGAAGTCAAGAATGCAGGAAAATGGGGGTTAATAAATCTGACGCATGGAGAATAAAAACCTGGGCCACACCACCCAAGTTCCAAAAAGTAGAAAAAAAGAAAAAAACCCAAGCCATGTAAATTCAAACACCCCCCACCCCCCCCCCAAAAAACCCCAAAAACACCCCCAACCAACTTTTTTAAACCCCCAAAAAAAAGCAAAAAAATAAAAGCCCCAAGTAGCTGATAAGGCCTTTTAAACAACAAATAAAGGATGGGTTTAGGGTGAGGCACTGAGTGTAAAGGACACCAAAACGGGGGGAACACTACAGAAAAGTACTGATGAAAGAACAAAGGAGGACAAAACCAAACAAATATAACTGGGGGGACAACACGGAATCTGTCAACAACGCGCTAGAAGCCAACGGAGAAATTCAAAAGAAAAAAAATAGGAGGTTTGGCAAAGGACCCAAACAAAAAAGAAATTAAAAAGGAAGTTTTTGTTATATTTTTTGGTTTGTGTTTTGGTGTGGTCTCTTTCCCCCCCTCCCCCAGGGATCAAAAAAACTCACAAGTTTTTAGGTACTAAAAGGTGGAATGGGCTTTCCCCGGTCAACCCTTTCCCTCAGTCCCCGAAACCTTAGTGTCTTTTTCTCCCCACTTGGAACACTCTAACACAAACAAAGGAGAAGTGAGGAAACCCCCAAAAGGGCCCCCCACATTCGGGGGGGACCACAATCTTGAAAAAAAAAAAAAAACTGTCGCAAACAGTTCAAGAAAAAGGTCAAGGTGATGTGCGACCACCAAAGGGAAGGTAGATATAAGACTCAAGGAGGGATGATTCGCGGCCGCACCCCTCCTCAAAATTATTGAGAGACCATTCCCCGGGGAAACAACGGAGAGAAACAATTAAACAGCCCGGTGTAGAGAAAAAACCGATTACAAGAAACCACTCAAAAAAAACAAACCCCCCACCCAAAAACTCCTTTGCGGGCCACCATAGGAATCGGATACCAAGGCAGGAGACAAGTTTAGAAACGAAATCCCAGGGCCTAATTAACCTTGTTTTTGAACAAAAGGGGGAAAGCCCCCCACAAGTTTGTTTTCTCCTTGAGATACGTAATAAAAAATTCTTTTGTGACAGGGGGGAAAAACAAAATAAACCAGATTCCATTACACGGTCTTCCGGGTCTTCCCCAAGGGACGCAAAAAAAAAAACAAAAAAGAAGGGGTTAAGTGGCCGCAGAGATGTTTAAGGGGAGGCATGATAGGACCGACATCTCAAAAAAGAGCAATGTGGCCAATTACCCAGTTTTCAGGATGAAATTTTCCAACTAAAAAGAAAACATGTGAACACAAGTTGTGATTGTTTTGGATAAAAAAAGTTCCATTAAAGCTGAAGTTTTTTGTTGTTACCGTTTGCTCCCTCTTTTTTAGGTGATTGGTTAATTTAAGTTGAAAATAAAACAAATCAAAACATGGGGAGATGGTTCTTCGGGCTATGTTGGTAAAAAAGCTAGGTGAGGTTCTTCTTTTCCCGGAGATGTCAAGGGGTGGGGTACCCAGGAACTGGTCAAGGGTATTAGAGTGGGTATTTCTTGTGGTTCGAAAGCTGGGTCTCTTATCAGACACACAATGCAACTGTGAGTCTGTCAAAACAAGGGGAGTCCTTAAACAAAAAAAACGTTCCAAAAATGGGTCCAGCGACGGGAAAAGCCCCGGGGGGCCGGCCTTGAAAAGGCCAGGGGGGCCGGTTCGGCCCGATATAAGGGACGAGAATACAAAATAAGAGGAAAGTAGAGACAGGGGGACGAAGTGGGGGGGGGTTGATTGGGCCAGATTTAGGTAAAGCCTTATCTGGAGGGGCTGAGGCTGAAGAAAGGCCCTTTCAAGCACTGAGGCCAATAGTGCGAAGGACCATCAAGGAAGCTCCGGGGGGTCTCATGAGCAAGGAAACAAGCCTCTGCTAGGTGCACAAAGACAGAAAAAAAAACTCAGTCAAATAGGCACTGGGGTGCTGAATTCGTTAAAGAAAAAAAACTCGCCGTCTGGCAATAACCTTTCCAAGACGGGAATGGGCCTTCCTCAAGGGAGAGGTGGAAAATTTTGGGGGGCTGGAGTGGGGAAACAAACTATGGAACTGAGTAACACAAAGAAAATCCTTCTCTAAACTCAATAAAGGGACAAACAATTGACAAGATTACATACCTAGAAGCACAAAAAAACAATCTGCCCATACCTACGGGCGGGGTACACAAACGAAAAAAAAGATGGGAAAGGAGTGAACGGAGGGTCTAAGGCTGTTTTTCCGATGCCCGAAAGGGCAGACTCCCGACAAAATAGAAGACCAATTAATAAAACGAGGTGATAAAAGACACCCACCAAGTCAAGCAATATGTTGGAACGAGAACAAACAATGGAGTTATCCCACAACGGCCCCACTAGAGACATCCTGGAGGAGGGGGGAAAACCTCCTCAGAAGAGGGAAATTAAAAAACAAAAAACAAAATTAAAAGAAGAAAAAATAAAAAGTCAAAAAAAAAGATCCGCCCTCAGGACGCTAGGGGACGTAGCAACTGCTATCGACAAACCGAAGGCGCTCAGGAACCGCAAAAGGCATCAAAACGAACGACTCCCCCTCCAAGTCGCCACCGCAACCCCCACCCTTTTCCCCAGTCCAAGAAACACCGCGTTTAAAGGATGACATTTTGGCGAGTTGTGCTGGACAAAGGGTTGGTCGTCAGGGGGGGACCTGAGGGGCACCGACACCGTTTAGGGTTCACATGGTCGAAACGAAAGTATCGCCAAAAAAAGCTCAGCCAAATGGTCTGCAAAGTAATTTGAACGGGGGGTTTTTTTGGTTTTGGACACGGGACCAGTAGCGTTGGGTCTCTTGAAGGGGACTGACCACCGGAAGGATACAATTCCAAGAAACGCCCCTAGGGGACAAGCATATTACGGCTATCCTGTTTTTTAGGGTTCGAGGTATGGTCTAGCGTTTATATGTTTTTTTAGACCAGATTTTGATGCATGCATTGGGGGGTAACCCCCACCCCCACCACTAGGGGGGTCACGCACAATTGGCCCGGAATCCAAGAAAGAATAATTCTCTCATCGAAAGACCAAAGCATGTTTTCACCGCCTTCTTTTGGTGGGGAAACTAGCCCAATTGCAAAGTAAGGTTCGGGCGCAAACTTTACGTTGTTAACAACTTGACTAGTTAACCCCCCCTTCCAGAAAGCAGAGCCTTTTTTGTGTGACGCCCGACGGTAACTATGGACCCAAAATACTTTATCCGGCTCCAATCCATCGGCCGAAACCCAACCAACTGGGGGGGAAGTGAGAAAGGGGAAAAAGAAGGAAAAAAGAAGTAACAAACAACTTGTGGGGAATTTTGTCAAAACCCAAAGAAATTAAAGCCCAAAAGGGGGAACAATAACAATCCTGAAAAAAGGGTCGGTTTGGGTGGTAGGACAAAACACTGTGGAAGGCCCGGCTGGAATGAAAGAAACTCTTTACAAGTTTTTTTGGGTTGGGAAGGAATAAGGGCCCGCTGTCCCCCGGGACACAAGAAACTAAAAAAAACAAAACCCCTACACAAATACCCAAATTGGAACCCGAACAATTTGCGCACCCAAAGCTAAGTCAAAATTCTGAAGAAAAAAAAAAGAGCGTGGCCCGGGGGGGGGAGGGGCCATCTACCGTAAAAAGTGCCACAAGGTGCACAAGGCGATTTTTTCGGCGCCGATAGGGGAACACATGCGGATATTGTTACGGTCTCTCGCGTTGGGGAGCCACAAGAAGGGAAAGAAAGAAGGTACCAAGCGGTGTGAACCAAGTGGGGGAGGGAACACAAACCAGAAATTTTTGGAGAAAGGGGGTACAAGCAAATCCCCCCCAAGGAATGAAATTGGTTCAAAAAAAAAAGACCGTCTCAAAAATAACGTGGAAATACTTGTTTTTATAAAAGGGGCGGAAGGGCAGTCTTTTCAGTCTGTGAAAAAATTTAGGGGCGGGGTGGGATCTTAGAAGAGCCCGAGATTCTTGCTTCTAAATGGCAACAAGGTGTACAAGTAAAGGTGACAGGACAATGGGGGACGTTGAAAGAGTGCCCATTTTGACCCCCCCAACCCCCACACCCAACAACAAAAAAAGACCCCCAAAATTCCACCAAAAAGCCTCCCAAAGGTCCCCCCCCAAAAGGTTGTTTTGAAAGGACGGGTTCCCTCCCCCCCGAAAGGGGTGGTCACACAAATTTTTTTTTTTGGCGGGGAGGGTTTTTTCCCGTCAAAAAAAATCCCATAGAACCACCAGCAAACCTTCACCCCTTGGCAATTAACCCCCCCCCCCACCACCAAGATAGGTTTAATCCCAGCTTGGTGTTGGCAAGTCACCTTGTGCCCTCCTAATGGGGGAAAAAAAAAACTGGAACCCCCTTTAGAATGGGGAACATTGTGTCAGTGTGGTGTGATACTACACTTCGGGCCAAAAAAAAACGAAAGAAAACTCATTTGGAAAGATAACAGCCCCCCCAAGTGCACGTAAGAAAAAGCCGTTTTGACGTTTCTGCAGAGCGACAAATCAATGGTTTGGGGTCTGGGTTGTGAGAAAAAAAAAAAACATTCCCATAAATAGGACGAAAAGAACACCGAAACCCCACCAAAAAGAAACCGTGTCCCCTCAGGTGTAAAGCCTGCTATGGGAAAAGGAGTTGTGCAAGAACAAAATCAAAAGGACCCACTTCTGTTGTACACGGAACCACACCTGTGGTGTGGGGGCTGGGGTGTTTCCTTCGCATGTGGGAGGGCGGTAAGGGGGGGGGGTGGGGGGGGGAGGCTCAACAAGGCGGGAGTGTGCTGTCCAGTTTGGAAAAACATCATGATTTTGGGAACGCAGGGGGTCATGGATTGGTAAAGCATGGGGGGGTGCTTGTGGGGCCACCCATCCCAAGGGGGAAAAAGGGTGTGGTTTGGCGGAGGGATCGACGGTTTAAAGTTTCTCGTTTATTTCCTTTTACAATTGCCAAGCCTGATGCGGCAAAAAAAAAGTTGGTTGGAGGAGATGGACCGGATTTTGGGTTTCGGGGGAGGGGACAAGGCGTTTTTGGCTCAGCAGAGAGCAAAAAGAGTGAGATGGGACTGGGGAGGGACACAAAATTTTTTGTAAAAACGAAATTCAAAAAAAAGGGAGGGGTCTTCTTGTCTAAAGAGTGGGCCTCTCCCCTCAGGACACCGGACCAGAGGGGGGAACGTTTTAAACCAGAAAATGCCCCCCAAAAACCCCCACCCCCCCCAAACCACCAAAGAACCCACCCACCAACCGATTTGGGGGGGGACACAATGGGACTACAAAATTATGGGAAAAATGCGGGGGTTTGTTGTGTAAAAAGGGGCGAATGCTGGGGAGAAAACAAAGACACCTACAGAAAGGGGACGCACCAGTCCAAAAATTGTGGCAAAAAAAAATTGACACGAAGGAGGGAATTTTTCGGGCACACAAAAAACCCGGGGCCTTTTGGCATGAGTCTGTGGTTTCCGGATTGTTGGTGTATGGGAAACCAAAGTGGAAGTGTTAAGGCCATAGGGAATAAAGAATCGGGGGACTGAGAAATCGGGGAACAGAAAAACGGGTCAAAAAAAAACAAAAGTCCAACTTCCAGTTTTCGACACTTAAGAGGAAAAATGGGGGGGATGCACAAAAAAAATAAAGGCACGTACACCAAAGGGGAAAGAGTAACTCAAGTGAAGGGAGCCCTGTTTTTTTTCAATCAACAAAGAATCAAAACCTCATCACCCCAAAGAGGAGGGGCGGTTTTTGGGGTAGCCACACGGGGGTCAATTCTTAGGGAGGACCAAAACAGGCCATAAGGGCACATTAGAAAACGTGGGTAAACTCTCCCCGGCCACTGGGCCGACGGGGTGCCCTTCAAGGTCAAATGGGATTCTCAACCATGAGGGGGGTCCCCGCACAATGGTGGGTGAAAGTCGCAAATTCGACTGGCGGGAGACTCAGACAAAAAAGGGATGCTGTTGACTTGGGTTCCGTTGTGTGAAAAAACCAACTTTCAGTGGAGGGGACACCGCAAATAAACACCAAGAAAAAAACCAAGAAGGAAGGGGGGGGTCGACTCCCAACCAGGAAAGCACTTGTTCTAGACAACTTTAACAGGTTGGGGGGGGAGGCATCAACCCATGAAAAAAAATTAAAACGATTTCAAAGAGAGGGGGACAAAACCCAGGTTGGGAAAAAAAAGTAGAAAAGGGGAGACGAAATATGTCCTAAGAACGACCCAGTTTCTGATGGTGTGACGTGGGAAACAGATACGAGGAAAGTGTTTTGTGAACCAAAAGCAACACACAGTCCCAGGGGGGGGGCCCTTAAGCTACAAGACAATGTAAAAGGAGGGTCACACACCGTGAAAAAATTAAAAGGGGAAAAAAAAAGTTCATCAATAACAAAACCTCCCCCCACTTTGTGGCTTATCCGACACCCTGCAAAACCAAATGTGCGCAGGGGAGCTTGGTAAATCGTGCCCCCAAAATTAGAAGGGGGCAAAGAAGCCCCCCTCAACACAAAAAAAGAAGAAAACTAAAAAAGAGACAAACACACCCACCAATTTTTTGGGTAAGGAGGGGGAATTGGGGGTGTAAAAAACAAAAAAATTGCACCAATCAGATTGCCTTTGGGTTGAAGGGGGTTGTAATAGTACTGCTCCCCCTAATTAGGGGTTTGAACGCCAAACCTGCCAAAGGTGGTGGAAAAACCCCGAAAAACACCTTGCGGAACCGCCCAAAAAAGCGCCTTTGATTATGGGGGGTGGTCACCGGGATTTTTGGGGGATTTTTTAGAATGGCCCAGGAAGCACAGGTTGGACCATTGTGTCGTGAGTTGGGGTGGGGTGTTCCACCCTCTCCCAAAACCGGTGGGTAAACCCAGGCCCAAAAAAAATTTTTGGAGTAAAAAAATCACCCTTTCCAGAAAAACAGTTTTGGTTGGGGGTGGGGTTTCCCCCCCCCCCCCCAACAAAAAGGGACAGGGTAACTCCCCCCTCTGAAACAGTGGGGTTTGGGAAACGAACCTTTCACAAGAAGGAAAACAAGGGCATAAGGTATTACCTCAAACACTTGGGTACCAAACCAAACTATCGCAAAAACCGCCAACTAAGGGTAACATGCCCGTTAGGGGCATGGACAGACAATAAAAACCTAAGTCGGGGGAAGTTGTTGTTTTTTCTTTTTTTTTGAAGTAGCAAAACTGAAGGTACAGAAATAAAAAAACAAAACCGCAGAGTAAAAAATTTTATGTTTGATTAAATACAAAAAACTGTCGTAAAGACTGGCACAGGAAAAAAAAAAACCGCCCCAAGGGTTTTGGAAGGAGGGTTTGGAGGTACCCCTTCCAACCCCAAAAACTCCCGTGTTTCAACTGGAAGACCTCAACAACCGGCAAAAAAAAGACTTTGTTTGTGTTGCAAAAACCATGTTTTTACCCCCGAAAAATTGACTCCCCTAACCCAACCAATAGAAAAACCCCCACAGTGTTCCAAACAGGAATTGCGTTTCCCCCAAAGCAAAGACCCCAAAAGGAACTCCCCCAGGGAGAAGAAGCGTCTGCAATTTTAAGAGGGAACCGCAAAAAAAAACAGGTCCCCCACCAAAATTTGTAATTTTCCCCCCCGCCACCCACCCCACTTGTTTTTTTGTCAATTGGTGCTTGAAGCTAAAATATCCAAGTCAAAAACAATCCAACCGCAAAAAAACTTTACCCCCCCACCCATGTTAGGGGAAAACACACACAGCTTTTCGGGTGCAGTCCTTTCTGTGGTAAAAATGTCTCAAAACCTTTCTTCTGCGCTTTGTTGACACAGGGGCGAAAAAGAAAGTGTCGAAGCAAAAAACAAAAACTGCAAGCACTCCTTCCCACACCACACCCAGCAAAGTGGGGGTGGGTTCCCAAACAACAACAATTCCAAAAAATGCATGAATCAAACAATCCAAAAACCGGTGCAAAAAAGGGGGAATGACCCCCCCACCAAAATAGGAAAAGGCACTCAAAACAGACGGACCGGTGGAGGGAGATAAACGGACGTGCTTGGGAGACACATGGTGTTCGGACCTCCCCGTGGAATTCACATCCTGGTGTTGACCCCCAAAAAAGGATTAACAAAGTTAGACGCAATTTAGACAAACAAGGGGGGATATGGCCACAAAGAATCTAAACAACTCAAAAGAACCCACAACAATCTAGTAATGCCCTCACCAAATTTTTTTGATGGGTTAGGGTTAAATTCCCCCAGGAATTTGGGTTCAAATAGGGGTGGAGTAAGGTAAGAAAAAAGAAGGGACCCACAAAAGGAAGAAAAACAGAACACCCCTTATGGGAAAAAAAATATTTTGGCAAAATAACAAGGGAAACCCGTTTGCAAGTAAGCAACAGTAACGAGAAACTTAGGCGGGCGACTGGAGAGAACCAATGGAGACTGGAACGCCCCAGCACACCCCCCACTTGACTCCGAATCTATGAGAAAGGGGGAGATCGGCCACTCAACACACAAGAAAAAGGGGAGGGGGGAAGGTTCTCCCGGCGTGCAGGCAGAAAGTGCAGTGGAGGAAGGGGGTGAGTCTGGAAGCGTGACAAGCCAATCCGGCAAAAGGGTCACCGGGGGAAGAAACCGGCGGCTACGTGAAGGAGGGCGGACGGGGGAGGGGAACGGAAAATTGCTTCTCATCGAAAATCCTTTCGAAGGAGAGGGGGGCACAAAAGAGCATCAACAACGAAAAAAGAGGGGTGAAGTTCAAGATAAAAGGAACGGGAAGACCATCAGGACTCGGGGGGGCCATCCCGGTTGGTTCCAAACAGACACCAAACGCCAAAGGGGTGAGTTACGCTGGGAACCCAAGGCTTGAGATGAAACGTAGGTCGGACGGGCAGGAGGGTCTAAACAGAAAAAAAAAAACACGCCGAAAAACATGACAAAAAAACGGTAGAAATTTCCTCTAGGGGATGATAGGGGGAAACGCCTAACCTTAATGATAGAGCAGCAACGACAAAACGAGGAAGAAGAGCAGACTAGGGGCAAAGGAAAAAAACGGACAAAGGGGAAACGTTGTTTGGGAAAAGCTTTAAAAGCACAGAAAGAGAGCAGCAAAAAAGGGGTCGTAAAAACTGACGTGCCCCGCCCGACAAGGCCCAAAAACCTACGAGAGAGGGGTGACCCCAAACTCTCGGGGTGTTCAAAGCGACCAGACAAAAGGAAATGGACACCAAGTCTAAAATACAATCCTCCAGGCCCAAAAAACAGGACCCCGGCGGCACGATAATGAAAAAGACTGGACTTTAGGAATACCACATCTCCAACGAAAGATCAACCAAGTAAAGCCCATAGGGACAGCCCCCGGGAATTTGAACGCAGAGAAAAAAAAAACCACAAAAAAAAAAAATCGACCACAAGTTTTAACCCGCCAAACCTGCAGGCCTGTTGAGAAGAGAAAGATGGATCAGCGAAAGACTAAGGGGGGAAACAAGAACTTCGCGAGAAAGGGGGAGGCAGGCTAACTCAGAACACAGGGGTCGAATAACTGAAGTAGTAAAAAACAAGGTGCGAGGAAATCCCGATATGTGGAGAGGGACTGACCTGGAAAACTGGAGTCCATAACAGATGGCATCCCACAATCTCAGAGAGAGCACTAGCCCGTGTGTAGTTCATTATAATGGGGAACCAGGTCTGATCTCACGGGGGGGATAGCTTTTATTGGAAAGGTTGGCTGTCGGCTGAAATTCACCCGCTCGAAAGGTTGAGAGTTGGGTCGGGTTGGGTGAAATAAGATTGGAAGACGCGTGGCGTGATAATTTGGAGGCGCCCCACACCCGCAATCAAGGGAACACTTGAACACTCGAAAACACGGACGGAAGGTGCAAAAAAACGCAGCAAAAAAGGGTATGTTCGGACAGGGGGACCAGATTCAGTTGGAACGCGGCAAGGCCTCAGGAAACCGGGGTAAAGACAAAGAATCAGGGGCAGCTAGATGGCATCTACGGGCCCGAAAAAACCGGGGAAAAAACGGAAAGGGACGAAGATCCATAGGACGGGTAAAGGGAAGCAGATTAGGAAGAGTCGTGGCCTTCTAATCTAACGGCGGGGTCAAAAAGTTCGGGGGCGCAAAGAGGGGGCGCACGGAGGGTGGAGGTCCCGAAACCGCCCGGAGAGCCCTAAGAAGAAAAAGAAAACACGTATTCCATTCCTCGGGAAAAGGGGAGATCACACAACTTCAACAAGTTCCTAAAGCAGACGAGAGGCAACAAACGCTGTAGAAGGAAAAGTAAGGGGTCAGGGGCTCGTGAAAGGGGAACACAACGATGACCCGGACTCTATTTAAAAATCCCAGGCCCTTGAGATCTCCAAAAAAAACTCAAAACTAGAAAAGGAAACTAAGACACGAGACGGGCAAAATTAAACATCTTCGTGGGAGGCAAAACAATGAGGGGGGGAACCAAGACGACGGGAAACTGAAAAGGACAAAAATCTAAAATTGTCCACAGTCACGGTACGAAAGGGTTTATCGGGGTAAACCCACCCCAAGAAGGAGAGTAATGAAAAAAAAGAATCAAACAAAGAACAACTCACATACACCTCTATCCGCCCCTCGACCCAAAAACGCTAACCAACCTGTCACTGGCAGAAAACGCAAAAGGAACAGGATAACGCACCTTTGCAAGAAAGAGCAAGGGACAAGGAAATCGAAACAGACAAGGAGAGGAAACCACTCTATAAAAAACGACAAGGGGAACAAAAAAAGACTAACTAAAAGACAGAGAGGCGGATCGGGCGACAAACCTCGGGCCACCCGACGCCTCGCATCACCTAATAAAGCGCCGGGGCCGAAAGCATATCCTGTTAAAAAA
>Ga0179591_1255496_pt1 | contig 16482 bp, 15 predicted proteins | sample CZOMad2_1_08_16f_FD_182891 | JGI IMG/M metagenome (GOLD analysis project Ga0179591, IMG submission 182891) | Vadose zone soil fungal communities from Angelo Coast Range Reserve, California, USA - CZOMad2_1_08_16fungal (PacBio error correction) | ecosystem: Environmental > Terrestrial > Soil >...
ATGCCGATATTCTTACGGGGGGCGAGGCGTGGAAAGAATTCTCGTCTCCATCACGTGGCGTACGGGGGGGGGAAGGGACCCCGGGAATGACTCTAAGATAGGAGAGGGTTCGGCAAAGGATCTCTAAAAGGGGAGGGAAGGGGTAAGAGGTTCACGCGAAGAAACAAGGGAGAGGTAGGGGACGAGGGGGACTCACACTCTTCCAGAAGAAAGGAATGAGGAAAAAGAAATCAATTTGCGGGGAAAAAAAGCCAGGTAACGTGATCGGTAATCATCGCGAATCTTGTAGGTGGTATGGGGGAACCGGGGTCTGCCTTATCTGAAGCTCTGGCGGCCAAAGGCAAAATAAAAGGGAGTGAAAAAAGTAAAATGCGAATTAAGGCTAATCACTAAAAACGATGCATCTAGGGACATTCCACACAACTTAAAGGTGGACCCGGACGGGGGTCCTGACCTGAGGGTGACCTTTTCGAATGTAGTCGGGCGACAGGGGGCGGGGGGACAGTGTCTAGTTCGAGCTTGTGATGTTCCTGGCATTGGGAGATGGGGGGGGGAGGACCACCGGGCTCAAAGGGTCCTTCTTGGAAGTCTGTGAGAACTGGGGAGCATCATGCTGGAGGGGGGGGGATAAGAAAAAAAATGGAAAGGCCATACGCTCCGGGGACAAGCTTGGGGGTTGTGGCTAGATTTCCTCTGATTGGGTCAGGATTTTGGCGGGGATCTGTCTAAAGCAGAACTACCACCTTGGACGGAGACGGTACGAAGGAAAAGTGGAATTGAAGTTAGAAGAATTAGGGTAGGCGACGGCGACCAGAGGAATTCACTTCACCGTTATAGCTTTCCAGATAATTTGAAGACGATTTTCAGAAAAATTGGGTTGTGATATGAGAACTATGAGATGATTTGGGATTCTATTATCCATAAATATACTAATATTGAGGTTGGCATAAACAATGATTAAAAGGCAAGGGCGAAATTTCAGAACGCAGGCAGCTGGGAAATCCTAAAAATATCGGGAACAGGATAAGACGACAGAAAGGAACCGGTCGGCGCCACGTTAACCAGTACTGTAAAAAGACCGCCGCAGTGCAGAAACAAGCATCCTACGCGTCAAATGCCCACTTAGGGGAAAAAAACTGAGTTGACGCCCGAAAAAGCGCGAAATTGAGGAGGATGGTCGGGCTACAATCCCAATCTATTGGAAACTGTACCCTGGAGGGAAAAAAGAGAGACAGAAGGGAAACACGGCCACAACTTTGAAATAGAATTCAACCACAATTCAAATGGGAGCGGATCGAAAAGGTTAAGAGTCAAAAATACGAGCGGGTAATCATCATCTAAATACAAGACTCAAAGGGGGGAGACGTTCCAGGGAGAGGAAAAATTTCCCCGAGTCGGGTTGAGTTAAAGACGACCTCAAGCAACAGCATTTGGGACCAAATACAGGCGGGGTCCACTCATGTGGAAAAAGTGTGGGGAAGGGGGGGAAGCGTCTGAAGAAATTCTGGGGCAACCGTGCTTTATATCAGCTATCTGCACTGTGGTAGGAATACGGGGGGCATCAGCTATGTGAACAGGAAGTAAAAAATAACGTTGGGGGGGTTTCCGCCAGGATGGAATCTGGAATGAAAAAATCACCCTCGTATTGGAGAGAGAGATCGATGGGAGGGAAACTAGGCATGAACGGTCTTAGTGCAGTAGACGCGGCCTCACCAAAAGCCTACCATCGTATTATATCCGGTCCCTCTATGGATGTTACCAGTGGGAAAGGAGGTTTCAGGGGAAAGAGAGAACCGAAAAAAAAACCGATTGCACCGCCTCTAGTTTGGGAAAACGTCTCAAAAGTTGGGACAGTTGGGTCGGAAAAAAACCGCAATTACAACAAACCAGAAAACAGAATAAAAATCATTGGTAACCGTCGTGGGAATGTGAAAACATCTCCAAGAAAAGCTGGGGATGGGTCTCAGGAAACAACAACCTGGCAGTGATCAACCGAAAGGTTGAAACCTGTACGGGAGTCCGGGAACGCAAGAACAGTCGATAATCCTTTTGACACCACAACTTTTACTTCAAGAACGGTAGGGAAGCAGGGTGATTCTTCGAAGAAAAAAGAGTATCTACATAAACGGAAGGGGGGGGCAAATAGAGAGAGAGACGTTATATTTAATGGACGCGGGGGGGGGGTGTGGGGGGTAACTAAGATAACATAAGTGATGTATCTGTAGAGAAGTTGATCGGGAGGGGGGAGTATTCATTGTTTGGGGGTTCAATTAGCAAGAATTCCTGTGTTCCGACGACTGTAGGGGGGCAGGTACATTGCTTTCAATACGGCAAAACAACCGATGCTTGTTGAGGGGCTTTAGGGGCAAAACAGGGCCACGAAAAATGTGGGGAACCTTACTCACGCTGTAGAGAGGGGTCTTTATCGAGGGAATATAACAATAAGCCTGCACTTATGGGAAAAGGCTGTGCTGGAAACATTCGAAAAGGACGGTTGGGGGGGCAGTTGTCGGATGGGGCCGAAACACAAATGACCCCTTAACGAGAGGGCAACTAAAGTAAAAATAAATAGCTTTTGCCCACAGTAAAGCGAACAGGTTTGGTCTTGAAAAATCTGTTCCTGATAAAAAGGGAATAAGGCGGTTTTCAGGGAGCACAGCCGCCGGCAGAAACCCAGGAAGGAAGTTTTCTGGAGGAAGGGACCGTGTGAGATTGAGGGGGGTGGGTTCGAGTAAAGCCGCAACAACTGGAAAAGAAAAAGCGAGGGTTAACAGAATCGAGAAAGCGCGTAATCCTAAACGGGGATGGAAGGCAGAGCGTGGCAAAGAGGATAGGGAGTGGGAAAAGATAAAACCTGAGGTTCGATCACCTGTTGGAAATTCCGTAAGGCCTAGGGGGGTAAAAACCGGGGGCCTCCACCGGGACTGTGGGCACCGGTGAAATGTGTGCATAGGAGAATAAGATTGGGGGACGGAGTCCACAAGTCCAAACCGGGGGACGTCAACCGGTGACAACGGGGCACCTTGGAACAAATCACGGGTTTACCTGGGGGGGAATGGCGGAGAAGGAATTCTGAGGAATCAAATGACGCAGGGGTCACTGAGGAACCGTAAGGGGAGGTCCTTCATTTCGAGAGAATCCGAAGGATGAGAAAAAGATGCTCTTATTGTTCAGGGTAGGAGGAAGGTACCCCCGATCAGAAATCTCAACACAGGTATTAAAATAGATACGTTCGGAAGACTGAAAAAGGCCTAAAAAGAGCGATTTGGAAGCAAAGGTGCACCTGATTTAGCACTTAACCGTTAGACGTAAGTAAATATAGCCGTCTCACTAATAATTATCACACGTCAAGATGGCCTCAAAAGGAAAGAAAAAAGAAAGATCGAGACGTTGGAGTGGCAGGGAAGGAGAATCTCGGGGGGAAATGAAATAAAATTCGGAAGGGTTTCACGGGGGGGAAGTTGGGGGGGGGGGGGGGGGGGGGGGGGGGGGGGGGGGGGGGGATGTCCCGGCCCCGTCGGTGGCACAAGTGCAGGTCGAAATCCCGCCGAAGGAATGGGGAAAAAATTACTATAAAAAAACATATTCGATTTCAAGACTGTCCTTAAGTAAAAAAACCGAGGTGAGGCAATAGAACAAGGCAGAGAGGGAGACGGGGAGAAAAGATCGAAGTTCTTAAGGGGGAAACGGGACGCGAACACCTAAATCTATCAAAGGGACTATTCAAGCCAACGTATAGCAGGGTCAAGTAGAGGGAAAAAAGTCCCGGGGGTAGGGGGGGTAGTCCCAATAGCAAACCGGAAAAAGGATCAATCGCCGTGTCAAGCGAAGATGGTATCTTTTGGGGCAGCAAAGAACTTGGGGAAGGTAGGAGGGGAAAGCAGCCAAACCTTGGAGGAAAAAATCAAATTACAAGGCAATGAATAGGACAGGTGGGCTAAAAACCTTATAAGAAACCCACGACTAGGAAACATTATGCCGTTGGAACGTCATGGAGGAGCAAACGAAACCAGATCGATTTTGGGAGCGTGAACCAGGCCAGGAAAAAAAAGGCTCGAAAAAGCACTTCGGTCTAGGAAACAGTAGAAAAACAGAACACGAGAAAAACTTGGTCTGGGAGAATTATAAAAGGTGTATCTATGGGAAAGACGATTTTTCTAGAGCGTGATTACTGTAGAATATTTTCGCCCCTGGTAAAAGTGACCCACGTGGGTGTACGGCTCTAGCTGGGTAGGTCTGATATCCCAACCTTATCCAAAGGTTGAGGGCCTACCCTGAACCTGGGTGTGTGATGTCCCAGCACGCTGAGTTTGCGTTGGTGGGTCCGGAAAGTGGGGGGTTAGATTCTGTTCGTTGATGGTATGAGGGTGTTGTACTACGAAGGAACCGGGTCAACTCCGCTGAGCCTCTGTGAGTGGGCAAAGCATCTTGGGGTTAAGGTTGAGTGCCAACGATGAAAGAACTCGCTGTTGGAAACTTAGCGGACTAGAAAGAGGGCCTTTAGGTGAAAGAATAAGCAGATGGTATTCTTGGGATAGGAAGCAGACCGAGCTCAGGCCTGTTCGATTCGGTTCGTAGGAGAGCGCCATTCGCTTTAGGTTGGTAATTAAAAGAATCCTGGCAAATTCAAAAAACCGGTTGGGAAAAAGAAATTAAAAATTCAAATAGGCGGAGGAAAAAGTCTCTAAACGATGTTAATGGGCATCGATCCGAGTTCATCTAAAAAGCAAGGGAATCAAAGGGAGAGAAAAAAAAATGTGAATTTGGTAAAGAGAGCGGGGGAACCTCGCGGCGGGAGACAGGAAAATTTTCTAGGGAAATCGAAGTGAGGGAGGGGGATCTTATCCTCCAATGACTTAACGGAGAGGACGCGGGAAACGGGTGTCGGGCGGGGACAGGAGTTGAATGAATGAGTCCTTGTAGTAAAAAGGGGAATAGAAAACGTTGTCTTGAAAACCTTGTAAAGGAATGCTGGACAATATCGGGGACTGTTTGAAAAAGTGGAGACGAAGGGGGAGGAAAAACCGCCAATCGTATTATGCCGGGCTGGGGTTTGGAGTAAAGGAGGTCTTGGTGGTACCCCAATGAAAGGGACGACGCGTGAGGGGGTTCTTTCAGAGGAAGGGATTAGTATCACAGACGTACGCAGTGACATTGGTAAAGGGGCGAAATGGCATCCGGGTGGTATGGGGGTGACGAAGGTCCAGAGTAAGACAGAATCGGAGAAAAGTAGCAGAGGTGGGGGTTTGTCAAAGAAAATGGAGTTGTCACGATGGTTGGGGTGGATTAAGGAATTCAAATCAAGAACATTGTTGAATTATTATGAACAAAAAAAAAAGCAAAAAAAAAAAATTGGGAGATACAATAGTGAAGGGGGAAATTGAGAGTTCGGGGCCATTGAATCGAGCTGGGGGGGTCGCGTCGTTACCTGGTTACCCCAGTACCGGGCTAAGTGACACAAAGTACGCCGAATAGCTTCAGGGGACTGAAGCGAGGACGGCGGGCTGAGTCACTCAGAAAAGAAATATTCTAGCAAGAGGCAAGATTGGCCGTATCGTCATGGGCCATTTGTCAGTGGCAGAGCGGTGAGTAGCCCATAAAAAGTATTCATCTGGCTCCACCATCTACGGAAGTACTAGAGCAAAACGTGGGCCGGAACTTACTCCCAAAAATACACCGGCTAAAGACGGAGGAACACGGCATAATTTCCAACTCCATCGGAACGGGACCGACTCAGGGATACCTCCTCAAGACGGACACATGGTCGCGAAGGGGAGAGACTCATTTAAAAGGGGGATTGTCTGATTAAAGCAGGTGGAATATGGTCACAGTTTGGCAGGGGGGAAAAAGCGTCCAGCGCCGTTGAAAACTGGACGCGGGGGACGCAAAAAAAGACCCACCAAAACGGCATCTTCCTGAAGTACAGAGGACGGTCTTCTCAAAGGACTTGTTGTGGAATGCCGAAAAACGTGATCGGATCGGGGGCGCTGGCTGCTGACTAATCTGAGCGTTCGGCAGATCAGCGTCTAAAAAAAGAGGGGAGATAGAGGTATTAGAAAAGATTGAAGAGAAAGAGAAACCTACTACTGATAGCTTCCTATTTTCAAAGAAACCTCAGTCCGATCCCGACCTAGGACCCTTTCATGGTACCCGGGCAGCGCAGTAAAGTAATCTTGTAAGGGGATGGAGAATCTTTGGGGGGTACGAGTACAAACCTTGTTTAGCAAACTAACGTTTGAACAAGTTTGCAACGTCAATAAAAGAGTTTACAAGACCTATCTCCTTCAAGAGACTATCTCTCTCAATGAAAAAACTGGGGGAATCAGGTAACTATAAACTTGTTAGAAAGAATGGATAATTAAAGGGACATGGGCAATTGAACTTGGTTAACTCTTGTTCAGGGTGTTCGTGTAAAACTTTTAAGGGTTCAAATTCTTTGGATAGGATCTCAACCGGGGGGAACACTCATCTTAAAGGTCAAGGAGGGGGAATGGGAGTTCATCAAACTGTGAAAAGTTAGACGCAAAATTATCCATAACTTAGGCCCAAGGGGGCCTGGCTTATCAAGATGTATTGGGGGGAGGCGGGAGAGGAAGCATCAAAGGAGATCAAACAAAAACGGGCAAAGCGAGAGAACAAAAAGGATATGCATTGAGTAAGGGGGGGGACAAGGGAGCCACTCGTTTGGGTGAGGTAAAACGAAAAACAACAAAGAGAACTGACAAAAAAGATTGTCAACATGTGAAGCTACTAGCTGTCCGTCAATGGGACTCATGCTTCAGAGATTGTTTTTTGGAGCAAGGGGGAAGGCATAACAGAGAGTGGAATGATTTGGGACTCAAATACATTCGGGGAAGAAATAATATTCGGTTGAAGAGTGAAAAAATGAAGGGGCCAGGAAAGAGAAGGTCGGAAAAAAGGGGACAGGGGAACTTTAAGTCCGAGAAACATCAAACGGGTAAAGGGAGGATCGGAAAGGGACAATTTCGGAGCGACAGGAGGTGGGGCGCATCGGGCAACGGGAACACCAAGGAAAACACAGCAGTTTCATAACAAGCGGAAGCACGGCGTCGCTATTCAGTACAAAGAACCCTTGACGTGACTAAAAAGCCAAAGCAGGACATTTAGAAATGTGGGAGGGGGGTCAGGGGACTGTCTCCAACTCAAAGGGGTCGAATTTGGGCCAAGGGAGTCGAATAGGGGGGGAAAGGGCATGAAGCGTCCTGGGCAGAGAACTTGGCAAAGACGTGGGATCGAGTCACAGAACGGATCAACTAATAAAAAGGCAAATGAACGAGGAACTAAGAAAACCTGGACGCGTCGATCGTGCCTTTTTTCGGTTGGAGACTTGCCCAGGACTCCTTCAAAGGAAAAAGCACTGGCGATAGGTACTAGACGGGATGGCTTCTACGCCTTCATGTATCGACCGCAAGGGAGACCAAGCACCAGTGCTGGTGGAAAAGCTGATCAACCTTCATTGTCTAAATTCGGGGGCCATCGTACTTGCTTTGTGTCTTTCTTATCCTACTATTCGGGCACATGGTGAAGGATGGGGGTCAGAGAGGTGCCCTTCTATCACCAACTTTGGAGAAGGGAGATCCAGGAGTATCTTGTAAGTAAGGTTAAAATACCTGAACGGGATGAGACAGGTTGCTATACGGGCGAGTTGTAAACGCATAGAACACGGGGTCTTAATACTTGATGTTATCTTCAAGAGAAAAAAATCTTACCAGAGAAGGGGTCTTGAATCTCGCAGACGCATACTTGGGGGGGGCCTAAACATTACCTGTTTGAAGGATGGGGGAATGAACGAAGCCAACAACCCTCACAAAAAACGTGATAGCAACTGAGACGCAAAATGGGGCGTGGGTAAATGTGTACGGGAAGAAGGGGCACATAATAGCCCACGAATAAATTCGAAGAGTTAGTTTGGCCCGGGAGGTACCAGTCTAAAAAGAAACCAAACATCACAAATAAAGGTAGAAAATCATTGTCTTGGGGGCAAAGAAAAGCCTTACCGGGTTCTGTCGTTAATCAAAAAAGCGGCAGTTTACCTAAATTTTGTTGGCAATTCCTGATCTCGAAGACCACTCATCGTATAACAGGTCCCCCACAGGCGACCTCGGGGAAACGTCCGCCATTCACTCAAACGAGGATCCAAGCATCGTGGAAAGATCCTGAACTAAGTCCTCCGGACATATGATGAGGGGTTGAGGGCTTCAGTGTAAGGTTCTTGGGGGGTAAGAGCGAGGGCGCCAATTGTCTTGAGGGGGGGCAGGGGGCCGTCTTGTCTGCGAGCCACACTGATTAGGGGGGGGGCAGCAGGTTGCTTTGAACGACCTGTCAAACACACACATAGTCCGTGGAAGCTTGGGTCGAAATCAGTGGTCTTTTCGTTACAATTACGAGCCAAAAGGGAATCTCGGTTGAGGTAGGGATGCGGAAAGGAAAGACCAAACGGAGAGGGTTTATTGGTATAAAGGGGAAGAGGACCCGACAATACAAGGAAACAGAGTCAGGGAAGACCTAAAAGGCATATCTTGTGACAGGGAACCCCGTTGTTCCTGGAAATCGGGCAAGTAGCACACGGAGACGTGGGCTTATCAGAGAGAAAAGGGCGAACCCTGGATCTAAAGGTTTGAGAATGCAGAAAAACTCAGGGGTATAGGTTTGGGGGACGTACCCCGCAAAACCTTTAAACTGACGCGAGGTGCTCGCGCTCAAGGAAGGAAATCCGGGAAAGTTATTTCCTCCGCTGGGGGGGGGGGTGCTATTCCGTACGGTCTTGAAAAGAGTTTGCCGCTGTTTGTTTGAAAAAAGGAACCGGCTAGGATTCGGATGGCGTAACAGTTCGCTTTTGCCACCAGACGTGGTGATCGGTAGAAAGTGCCTTCAAGGGGTAAACAAAAAGGTCTGCGGCCGAGGTTACAAGATGCCTTTCCTCCGGAAAAAACGGTAAAGGAGGGGAAGGGCGGTGAGGCTATCAAAAGATGAAAGGAGCTGTCAAAAGGAATGGAACTTCGCTAATCGGAGAAACGAGCTTGAAAGGAGGGCAGTCAAAAGAGGAGTTCGTGCGAAAGGGGGGAGGAGGCATGTCCCCAAGTCTGAAGAAGTCAAAAAAACCAAACTTATGTAGGAAATATCTTGGCCAAGTGGTGGAAAAAAAAAAAAAAAAAAAAACAGGGAAGAGAGGGGATTTGATCGGAGTTCCTTCGGAATGAAGAGACGGACGTCATCCGTGGACAAACGAGGGATAACGCTAAAAGAAAGCTTCAATGAAAGGGCCACGCTTGCCTTCTTCAAAGAGTGAAAAAGGGCGAGGGAAAACTGTGGTTGGAAGGGTGGGACATCGTCGATTCAATCTATTATATGCTGCAAGGTGGGCCGGGTACAGAAAGGAGTTGGGCAGGCACGTTGTAAATTAAAGCTCCTGAAGGTGACACGAGGATCTTCTCAAAAACAGGATAATGGAAAAAAAGGGCACTGAAAAGACGGGGTAAAACCTAACCTGAGGGCGGAAGTACTTTAGACGGAGGGAAAGAATACCGGGGCTTATCTCGTCTGGACAGAGGGGCAGATTTCGGTCAAAAACGTTTAGCAAAAACAACCTAAACATCTCCAAATCTAGTATTGAAACAAAGGTCCCTCGTAGGGCGAAAAGACTCCTTTTTTGGGCTTCCAAGGAACATACTTGTGCTGCGCGAGGACATACGCGGTCAGCGATCTTGGTACGGGTGAGCGCCAATCAAACCGTGGTCTTTGAAGGTGTCGGTTATCACGAAAAAAAAAAAAACAAATTAAACAAGTCGGGGGGAAAAGTCCGAACTATACCTGTCAAATACTGGTACTTATGAAGGGGGGGCGACCGTAGCTCAAAGCGTATAAAAGTCAAGGTGAGGAAGGTGTACACGTCCCGGGCTTGGCTTTCAAGAATGAAGGGCCACCAGATCTCTGGGGTGGCTATTGACCTGAATTCACTACTAAATCCCAATTGCACGGAGGAAAATGGACTAAGTTTGCCCTTAAAGAAATTAAAACTAATTGCCTAACAAAAAATATTTTCGGGGGGGTATTAAAAGAGATGGATGCTCGGTTCAAAAGATGACATAATCGTTGAAAGTGGCTGTTACGCAACGAGTTGAAAAAAAAAACGAAAGGTTCTCTAGGCCCACTTGGGGGCAGTCTCTTGATGTGGGGTGGGGGGGGGACGGAGCCAGGCATTTGAAAACCCCTGGGTGAAAGGCCCGAAGTCCCAAGGGGTTTTTTGGAGAAGAGCGACCATCAAAGCCGGACAATTTATAAACCTTAACAGATAAAAGTGGGGCTATTTGATGTTGAGGGGAGGTGGGTGGGTGAATGGGTCGTTAAAATCAAAAGGGACAAACGCATGATTTTCTATGTTCGTTGAAAGAGAAGGTGTCAGCCTGGGAAGGAGGGTCTTTGATTGGAAAAATTGGGGAAAACTCTGACTATGGAAACAACTTGAATGGAGAATAGAAAGTCCTTGTAGGATGTGGTGAAAGCCCAGGTAAACTACCCACTAGGTAAAGAGTTCTTTGACAGACTCGGGAAAGGCGAGTCGCCTATTCTGGAATGGGAAGTTGGGGTTCAAAAGGGGAAAAGATCAGAGGGGAGAAATGCCACACCTTTTTATAGCGCAGGTAAATATGGCAGAAAAGACTGACGCGAGCGAAAGGGTCACTTCTTAAAAGGGGGACCAATGTTACAAAGCCGGTCTAAGAGGACTAACAGCGAACAAACCCGGCTTGTTGGTACAGCAAGCGAAAAAGAAGGTGGTGGTTGAATTGGGACTTTCCGATGAAGGGGATAGTATCCGAAATCAACGAAAAGGGGCATCGAGAATTGCTTCGACTAACTTTGGGAAGTATGGGTGAGAAAAAAGTCCAGAAACATCGGAATAGGGCCTGCTGAAAATCTCTGATTGGTTAAGAGGGAAGTACAGTGGGGGAAATTGTTCTGAGAAAAATGGGGGTATGCTGACTTCTAGAAAATGGGGGGAGCCTGGTCGGCGGCTCTGAAATGACGGATACAGAGGTGAAACGGCCAATTCGAAGGATGGTGGGCTGGAGACGGCCCATCCGCACTGATCAAGGGCGTCAAACCGAGGGGATTCAGGGATCAGGGAAAAGAATTGGGGAAAAGCTCTGTCGCGAGACTCTTGCGGGGTGCACTGTGTGCGTGATGGTTTGGGTCACAGACGAGAAACTTGGGTGACGACAGGTTCAGTTTGTCGTCTATTTCGCCGGTTGCGGGTGAGAAAGGTGGGGGCGAAGTCAAATGGGTCGAATTTCTCCGTGATTCAAGAGTGGTTGGGTAACTAAATATGGTTTTTTCAAGAAGTCATTTTTTGGGAGTCAACTCGGGAAGAGTTATAGTTATGGGCAGTATTGAAAGGGAAAAAAAAAAAGGTCTTTTGCAAATTTAAGAAAGACAGAAGGACAGGGTGCAAGGGGGACGAGGGGAGGAGGCGGTACCCAAAAAAAGGACGGACTTAACTGGGAAGACGACTACCTCCCAAAAAAAAAAAAAGGGCAAAACAAAGATCCACTTTGCGCGGGTCGAGAGGAAAGTAGAAGGGTCGCAGGAGTAGGAGAACTCCCCAGAAAGGGAAATGGAGATGAGAGACTCCAGAGGGAAGGAGCGGGCCTTTTTCAAGTGGCGCTCAATAAAGGGGGGTGGACGAGCCTCAAGGTCCTTCGAAAACACCGACTGGGAAGGAAGAGATTGGGAGGAAAAGGGGGTGTACAGCCCCTTGGGGAAATCGCAAAAACCACCTGGGAGACAAGGCAAAACGAGGAACTCGGGAACCAAAAAATAGAAGGACCGGGACTGGGTAATTAAATCCGAAAGTGATAGCTGTACACCTGGGACGAGAATAACATAATTGGTTATGGCGGGTGGACTTAATTCAGGCAGGGGGGGGAAGGGGTGGGACTGTCAATCGGTTTGACTGAAGGAAAGAGGTCGGCAAACTATTCGCTCAGAAAAGGGATACACCAAAAACTGCAGAAAGGAGACTGAAAGAGGAAATAGGGGAGACGATCTGGTTTGACCCAAGGTAGCAAATCAAACTGGGCGAGGGGTTTCGCGTTCCCAACCATAGAATGGTATCTACTTCGTCCGCTTTCGGACGGATATCAGAGAAAAACAAAACGTATTATTAGGAAAAGAGAGAGATGCCAGGGCGAGCGCCCATCAACACTTATTGAAGGGGCGTTAAGGGGGTCAACACTCTTCAAGCTATCAAAATGGATCCGAACGTCAAGGGAGGGGGTTGGGAACAACACGCGCGGAGACTGTAACTCCACCCGGGAGCTTTGAGGGGTTCAGGGTGGGGAATTGAGAGCATTTTGAAAAAAAGATCGGTTTAAAAAAGGATCTGGACTTAAAAGGACAGAAACCGCGTTTAACTCAGAAATGCACAAAATTACTAATTAGGGACTAACGAAACGCAACGCAAAAAGATGGTCATCGCGGCTTCGAAGGAGAAAGGGTTGTCCCTTATTAAAATTAATTAAATGCTATTTTCACATGGGCCAAAAAACCTCCTTGGGGGGGCGGGACAGGGAGGGCCGGTAGGTCGTGATTCGGCTCCTGTATTGAAAAGGGGACAGGCTTTGGACTATGATAGTTAAGGGACAAACGGTTCCCTCAATCGTCATTGGGCTGACGAAAAAGTTGGGGACGAGAACGTGGGGAATACTTTGGGGGGCTAAAACATTAGTATTCTCGACAACCAGAGACTAGGGAGATATGAAGTGCCAATCTTGACGGGGTTGGGGGATAGATGTAAGTGATTTCGTTGTGGGGGGACTTTTGATGGGCCTTAAGAAAGTCGGAATTGGGAAACGAGAATACTCTCGCAAGGGGGGGGAGATGAAGGGGGGGAAGGGATCACACGTGGCCACTTAATTGGTGAGGGGGGGGAGGGGGACCGCAGGGGGAAAGGGGGCGGCAATTCACGTGCAACGGGGCACAGTGATCTTCCGGGGGTGGTATAATTTTGGGCAGGAAAGAGGATAGAAATTGGGGTTTGGGGGATTAATGCAGAGTAATCCAGTATGAGGGGAAAGGGGGGGATCATAGTGAAAGAAAACAAAAATGAGGGGTGACATAATAAGATGCAGGTTTGTTCATAAAACCAAGTTGAATGAACGGCGAATTTCAAGGGGTCAGGGCAATCTTTAAATACACCACATAAAACAAAAGGGACAGGATTGGAGCAGCGTCCATAAAAAACCTTTCGGAGCCACTGGGGAGCATCATCGGACAGACCGAATAACACTAAGAGAATATACATTCGCTAATAGCTGTGAAAAACAGAATAATAGAGACACCACTCCAGCCAAAGCTAAAGTGACTCACTATGGGATTAGGTGCGGGAACATCCCAAAAACTGCCCATTGGTAAAGGGGAATCGGAATAAAGCATTCAGAAAAACAAAGGAGACATACTGGCTAGTAGATTCAGCTACAGATCCAAGCTTCAGCACGGGAAAAAGCGCGAGCAGCAGTTACTTTTGAGGAAGGGAATTCCTTTTTCGTGGGATACATCAACCTTACACCACCGAAATGGCCAGTTCAGATGGGGAAACCTTTTAGCCCAAATGACCTGAGGGATCGACGAGGATATTTACTACCTGAAGAACATGGGTACATAAATGGCAGACCAAGCACCCAAAGGGGGCGCCTTGGAGGCACGCTATTGTATCTGGGGCCAATTGTCGGAGTCTCTATTGTCACCAGGGGCGTTTAAACTATCTGGAATGGAGCGAGAGAGTGGCGACGTCCTATGTGCCGAGAAAAAAAAGGGGTTGTTGAAAAATGCTGACAGGGAAGGGGGGGAAGAGTAAACGTGAAAGGAAACGGCACTCTCGATGAAAGACATAAAAAAACACTCTCTTCCTTAGTGGCGGAACCTCAAGGGCTCCAGTAAAGGAGATCATGGAGAGGAGGGAGGGGCGATCATCAAAAGCCGAAAATGAGAAAAGGTAAAAACAGAGGACGTAATTTTTTCCAGGCAATTGTGAAAATACGTGAAAATGATAGGAAACGGGGGGGACCCATTAAAAAAGTGAATCCTTAAAATTGTCCACCTAAAAAGCGGCCTCAAAGGGTGCCCGTGAAAATCATTAAAGTAACACCCCAAAAAGAAAAAGAAGAGCACCCCTTAGGGGGGTTTCAAAGAGCCATAAAAAAAGGTTTTCGGTCGAGAAAAAAACCGGTGGCGGTCCTTTTGAGCCAGACCAGGGGAACCGGGAATCGTGGGGGGAGAACGACCACTACCCATAGAGAGTTCTTTGCACTACACCCTTGTTTAAGATAAAAAAAGAGTAGAGGCGTCAGGATCAACTTAGTCTCGGCCCAAGAACGTCAATATCTCCAAACCGCGAATAAAAGTTCTAACTAATTGTTTGACGGCTTAAAAGGTCAAGTCTGGGGTTCAAATGGACCCGCTAGGCGCTGTTCCTAGGTCACGGGGAGGGGGGAAGGGCCTGTCTTTCAAGAGCCGCACCCAAAGATGAACGGGGGGGGTTTCAAAGGGGAAGCGGGGACAAGCGTCAGTGTGGACCCCGGGGGACGAAGAAGACAGATTGTCTCGTCGTGGGAGGAAAAGTTATTATTTTCCGGGTGCCAATAAAAGCAAGTAAACTATGGGAACGGGGGAGGGGGCTTTTCAAAGCGGTTTTGGCACTTGTAGGGCGGGGGGGGTGGGGTAAAAAGGGAACGAAAAAATTCCCACACACGTAAAAAGGGAGGGAAGAAAAGATTCCGAGAGCTTTGAAAAAAAAGGGAGATGAACGCCAAGACCTTTTTGTGGCACACGGGTTAAGCAGGCAAAAGGGAGAAGGGAGGGGGGCGTACATCGGCCATGCAGAAGGGGAGGTCCCCTCTCGTCGAGTGGAAGACGGACTTGTCTGGGGTTTACTTTGGGAATTTTTTAAGAGGAAGGATGACACTAGAAAAACTGAAGCTATTCACCGCCGCCGGATCCGCCGGGAAAGAAGTACCTTCGGCAACGACGGGGGAGTTGAAAAGGGAAAAAGGTACCTGAAGGCGGAGGGAACGCTTTCCTTCTCCTGGGGGCCATAACCAGGCCGTTCTTTAATGGAGCAGGGGGAAATGAAAGTCGGAACCACCCTGACATGGGGAAACCTATCTGATCAATCAATTGGAAAGTACCTGCCAAAAGGAAACAACCGTCGCGGGGCAAAGAACACTGGGGTCGTGCCTTGGAAGGACGCGAAAAAAGGCGGGCAAAGGGTAATTTGGGGGGAGACTTAGCGATAAAAGAAAGGTCCGCAGGTTGTATGAAGTTCCTTCCTTAAAAAGAGGCGAAAAGCTGACCGAATGAAAAAATAGGGGCCTTATGTACGACTTCACGGTAGGCTCGGGGTCGACCGGATTCAAAAACAACAAGGAAAAGGAGAAGAGTGGGGGGGGGACACCGGTCAGAGGGCCGAAAGTTAAGCGAATTTGCACATAGGCAGCCGGCAGTGCGCCAGTCATGAAAACGCAAGCGCAAGAAGGTGACCGGCGCATATCAGGCTCTGATAGATTAAGACGTTTGTCCGCCAAGGAAGGCAGGTGATAAACGACCTGTTGTGAACTGGGGAAACATAGTCAAAGTAGGGGAGGAGTTCAGGTTCCCGGGGGAAGAAAGGAGGGGGAGGCCAGGGGGGTTACCTCATAGAAGGCGGACAGAGGAAAAAAAGGAGCTGCACAGCAAGGAATTTATCTCTCCTGAGAGCAAGGAAAAACGTCGGCGAAAGAGACGTGCCGCTCGGCTGGAGATGGGGGGGCGAGCGAAAAGGAAGCTCTTCCGCAAAAGGGGGAGAAAAAAAAAAAAGTGGGGAGGTTAAGCGCCAACGGAAGAGTCTGCCCCTGCCAGTAACTGTAACATTCGCCCAAGGGGGGAGCACCTTGGAGGTGGTAGAAAGAAATCACCGTGGGGGGGAGCTAAGAGGGGGTTATATGAACCTTTGGACTCTAAGGGGAAAATCCTCGTGAAAAGTACTGGTAAGCGGGGGGGGAGGGTGTCCTTACGGGGTAATTGGAGAGGAAAAGGGTAAAAGCACGTCCTCAAATTTAAAAAAGGGCTTCGGATGAAAAAGATAGGTCCATAACCTGTGGCAGTGGTACTGTAATAAAATCGTGGACACTCTCAGAATAAGAACAAGAAACATCTCTCATCGTCCGGCAACCTGGGATGCCACCGAAAAAAAGTTACATTTAGGAACTCAAACTTTATGAAACAAACACTAGGGGGGGGGGATAGAACCGGCAATTAAGACACTACTTGCACGTCGATGATATGAAAATGTCACTGTTAGCAAGATTTGAGTAAACAGAATGAAAAAACGCAGAAATAGTGAACTTGAGTCGCGATGGGGAAATAGGAACTTATTCTTGTATAAAAAAGGGTGGGAGTGAAGATCCTCTAATTGGGAACCCTATGGAC
>Ga0179591_1382072_pt1 | contig 16481 bp, 14 predicted proteins | sample CZOMad2_1_08_16f_FD_182891 | JGI IMG/M metagenome (GOLD analysis project Ga0179591, IMG submission 182891) | Vadose zone soil fungal communities from Angelo Coast Range Reserve, California, USA - CZOMad2_1_08_16fungal (PacBio error correction) | ecosystem: Environmental > Terrestrial > Soil >...
AAATCGTCTTGGTTAATCATCGGCATCAGAATCTATGAGTTACGAGGTGGGAGCTAAAAAGGACGACCAACACGGGGAGGAAAAAAGGGGTGTCGAAAGCTGAACGAGTGGCCAAAGCGTTTGGTTTGTAGCCCGGCATGGAAAAGTTTGAGGGCTCCGATTGGTTTGAAAAGGGGGAAGCTGAACACTCTGCATATCGTGAGCTCAAAGCAAGAAGGAAGAAAAAAGAGAACCGGGCGAAGATTCAGAGGGGATCAGTCCCCGCCGAAAAATCTTGACCTGGCGAAAAACGTATGTATGAACCCGAAGGGTCCTGCGAATCGCTGGAAAACACCAGCAAAAAAAATCGAAAATGCATCCTAACGGGACGCGGGTGGGAAGAAAAGATTAAAAGCAAAAGCACACTCACATTGACGAGCCACTCCTCCCACTGAAAGACGGGACTTCTGGGGTCGTTGGAAAAACGCTCGGGCGGTGTCGCGGGGTAGGCAAAATAAAAAAGAGGGGGCGGAGAAAAAGGGAGTTGAGTGGAGGGCCTAAACCAAACCCGGCAATAAACATTGTCGATGGGAAACTCAGGTTCTAGAAGGGGACCCGAGTTACTTCTATCGCGGGTTGAACTCGACTGGGAAGGGAGTAGAAAAGGGGGGAAAGGGCGGGGGGGGGCGAAGGGGGGAAAAGGTGGGCTCGGCAGAAAAGTAACGTGCTTTCTGATACCACAGTCCGCGTCGGGTCATGATGGGGCAATCCTTGTTTGTGTCAACATGCCGAGAGAGTGACTGTGGGGTCCGCGTGGGATAGGGGGAGGGGGTACGGGTCACATTGCAGGCAATAGACGGAGCGCTCTGAAGGAGAGAAAAAAAGAAAGTCTTTAACTCGACTAAAATACCATTACAACAGGCGTCCGGTGGTCAAGGGAAAAAGTACACCAATAGAAGAGCAGGCGCCTAAAATAGGGTATTAAAACTGGGGGAGATAGGGATCTTCCAAAAAAACCCTGCCGCAGGGACGGATTTGGTAGGAACTTCAACGATACAAGGGAGTCGTTGCCGTGAATGGGGGAATGGATGAAAAACGGAATAAAGAAAGAGGGGGAAGTGAACTGTATAACGCGTCTAAAGCGGCTATGACCCATGGGAAGCAACCAATCGCAATGACATGACTGACTGGGTCGCTCTCAAACAAAGGCAAGGGCGAAGAATCCCGGTTCATGAGCTTTGTGAGGTCAAATGGACAATTCAGGAGGGGGGGAAAAAGACAGGCCGAGTGGGGGGGGAATTTCCTGGGGGGTGGTTGGGTGATCTTCGTCGCTCAGATGTGCTGAGCGTGGCCCGTTCGACTGCACGAACTATCAACCACAACAACGGTCAAAAGAAGAGATAAGTGCGAAGGTTCTAACGAGCTAAAGAAAACGAAAAAAGAATCCCAACCCAGCAAAGGAAAACACGTAGGCCTGTAGGTGCCAAGAGGGGCACTTATGGAATTGGACAATCTACTGCAACGGAGACCGAGTAAAAGGACCGGTCTCCTGGGGCAATGTGTTGTGCTTATAAAAAACGACCACAATCGTAAAAAGTTGGTATGGCATGGGGAATGCCGGGAGCCGGCCTGAGGTTCCCCAAAAAAAGTCAACCAAGGTATAGCGTAGCATCACAGTGGACGCCTCTCAAAACCGAGCAGGGGGAAGGCAGGAAGGGGTATCCATGGAGCACAGGGGGGCGCGAACGGGGCAAATTCAAAAAAGGGACTTGGAAGGATTCCGAGAAACCATGTTGATGAGGTGGTGAGAAAGGGAAAGGTGGGGGCATGACTGGACAGAAGTCAAGGAGGAGGGAATCAGGGAGTGGGGATGCAAGGGGTTGGGCAGGCAGCCGCGGTTGGTATGAAGTGGATTGTCAGGCAGGAACTCACCAAAAACTCGAAACGACTTGTGGGGGGAGAGGGAGAATGTGTTGGAATAACCGGAACATTGTCAGTCGAAAAATGAACACATGGGGTACAGAAATCCGGCCGTCGTGTAGCAGGCCTACCAGAGTTTATACTGGAGAGAGAAACGGAAAGAAAACACGGAGAGGGGGGAGGGGGAATTGGACGAAGGTGTGTGGAGAGAGATATATAGCCTCAAGCTCCTTTCCTCACTGAGGGTATTAAGCTATCCGTGCCTCTTTAGCACACGGGAAAAGTGTGAACTCAGTTCGCGGTAGGTAAACCGAGGTTCATTGCCAAGGAAAGAAAACAGGGAGGTTGGGCAAAGATGGAAAAAGAGTAGTTGCCGGGTTAGTGGGGTGATGACACAAAGGTACACGGCGGGAGCGAGCACGTGGGTAAGTGCAAGGTCGGCGCCAAAAATTGCAAGAATGGAGGGATAAGGCGGCGCCTGAACGGGGCGGACGGGGGTGGGGGGGGGGGGGGGGGAGGGAGAAGAAAAGGCGGGGAGGAGGGTAACAAGAAGGGAAGGAAGGGGGGATTGTGGGAAGGGGGGCGGTTAGACAGGGCCCGGTACGAACGTGGTCCGCTGAGGGGTAAGCATGGGAGGGTGGGGGCCAGTGAAGAAGACGAAGGCCAGGGTGTGGGGGGGGGGAATGCCATATAGGGGGGAGGAGACGACATTTTACGTATGCGGTTAATCACAGAAGGGGATTCTGACTGGGGAAGGGTTGAGCCTGTTAACTCGGGGGAGGGATTGGAGAACCCGAATTCCCGTCTGAGAAGTGCCGTCAAAAAGTCGGACAAAAAAGAGTGTCCATCCAACAAGAAAAATTGTGGCTACAAAGAAGGAAAAATAAGAGGAGGTAAACTGGGACGTTGGACCCGTTCATTTTCCGCCTGTGGAAAGAAGGTAAACAATTATTAAAGGAACAAAAAGACACGCAGAAAAAGGACCGACAAGGACTGGGGCGGGACAAGCCCGTAGTGTTGTGTCACGGGGGGAAGTAAAATCCTCCACTATGACCTCAAAAGGTTTTTCATCAAGTGAGGGCGGGGCTTCGGACGGTGTATTGCATGCGGAAAAAGGCTTGGGGGTTTGCAGGCAACCAGGGGAAGGACTGGCACAATTGTCATGAAAGGAAAAGGAAAAGAAAAAAGAAGGCTAGGGCTAATATGTGGCGCGCGGTAACTCATGGGGATCAATGCTATGGGGTAATGTCGGACCAGAATGGTGGGCGCCAAGTGTGTGGACTCGGCTAGACCAAGAAGCCGGGTTAAAACGTCTATGAGGGGATCGGTGCCGATATGGTGATAAAAGACAAAAAATCAAAAGTGGAGGGATGACAAAGAGACGGGTTTGTTTAAGTTGTGGCAGGCAGGAGGCCAGGGGCTTTCTGAAACTGGGAAAGAGGGGAGAGGGAGGGAAAGCATGGGGTAGCAGGGAGAGGAGCCGTACTGGGGGCCAAGGGCCGATGATGAGAGTGGATTTGGATGACGTCATGAGTCATGATTTGGGAGCCCAAGTCACGATGACACGGAGTGTTAGCTTGGGAAAAAATCCACGGGGGAACTATCCGCTAAGAGAAGCTCAAAATGAATATGGATGCAAAGACCGACGAGTAACCTGCCGGATGTCGAAGAGGTGGAGACGAACGGCAAACGTTGAGAAGGCCAATGGCAATTGAAACTAGCAATGGCTTTCGAACAAAGGGATGCCGCAACAAGATTATGCAAGCATACCGTAAAATTCGATAAACGGAAAAGATGATCGTCTCGGAAAACGCTAGGGTTCGGAAGGGGAGTAAGACTCGCAATATTAGTGAGCTCGTTCGAAAAGAAGGGCGACTGCAGCTTTCTTGGGACCCAGTAAGGAGACAGGAAGAGAGGAGACATAACGAAAAACAACACAACAACGAGACCTAAGAGGTTCAGGACGGGAGAACAGGGGGGGTAAAAGGGGGGGCTGGACATGCATCCATCAAAAGGAAAGGATGGCCGTGACGCCGGTGGGGGGGGTGATAGAAAACCGGAATTTGGGTTTTGAGGGAATCGGGACGACGGAAGAAACAGATAAAAAAAGAGTTGGTACTTATCTTAGGTGAAATGAAAGGGAGCTTTTAAGCAGAAAGCGGGGGTGGGCACGCAAACCATGTATGGGGAAATTGAAATGGTCGCAACTTTGCCAGTGGGGGAACGGGGGCTACGGGGCGAAATCACTTGTAAGAAGGGGGGGGGTTCGCAATGAAGGTCAACCACGAGCTATCCACTGTGAAGAGGAGAGGGCTATTGAAGCGATGAGGATAAAAGACACAAAAGTCGATATGTGGTGGGACTGGGCGGGCCGAAGCTCAACTGGACGAAAAAATGCAGCAGGGGATTCTTTGGGAAAGCAAGGGAAGTTGTAACCATAACATTCCCTCAAGACACGAGTAATACACTGATCAGAATTTGGGGAGAATGAGAAGGAAACTTGGGGGAAGTTGGAAGACCCTACTGTCTGATCACAATCCCGGCCACAAAAAAAGGAGAGAAGACGCCTAACTGGTTGAAACGCAGGCTGGGATCCGGTGGCGAGGCCAATGAAAAGGGGTGGGGAGGGTGGGGAGATGGGGGAGGGAGGATGGGGTTGGGGGTGGTGTTGGAAGGGGGAGGGGGGTAGTGTAAAAAAATGAGCACCGCCCCAGGTTCAGGGGGGCCGACAGTGGGAATACAAGCCTGAATCGAGTTTTGCTGAGACAACCTCCGTAGTGCAGGATAACGATGGCAGGAAGAGGCAGAGCGTAAATGAAATGACCCGCGAAGTAAGGGGATCGGGCGGAAAGCCGGTGGGTTAGGAAAAACAGGATGAGTCGCCAGGATCTGTCTGGTGATACAGGAAAACCGAACAGAGGGCGGGTGGTCGCGGGGCATCGTTGTATACTGCGGAGGTAATGGTTAACTGAGAATGAAGAGGTTAAGAAGTGGGGGGTAAGAGTAACGTACGGAGGGGCTTACAAAACTGTTCCGACGAAAAGTTGGGTTAGAATAGGACGCAAGGAATAAAGTTTGTGCTGTAGCACCACAGGGGAAAAGAGGTAAGATAGGAATGGATCGGTCAAGGAAGGGGGGTGCTTCGCCAGATTATAAGGGGCGGGGGGGGAAAGACAAGTAAAGAAGAAAAAAAAAACGATGAGAAAAAAAGAACATCGGTAGCAATGTATAGTCACCTGCATGGGCCTGGAGATCGGGAAAAGGGGACAAGACAAACTTCCGCTAGTCGACCGACAAAAACCTCAAGAGTAAAGAATCCGACAGAAGGGAAGACCTCTTTGGCCGACGGATTTCAAATCAAAGTGCCAGGGTGAAAGAAACCTACCACCGGCGGCCCAACGAACTGTGAAAAGGGGAGACGTTGGATGGGACAGGGAGCAAGGGAGTGCGGCGGGAAATTCACTCGGCCCGAGTGTGAAGAGCGGAGGGAGCGGGAAACGGGGAAAAGGGCAGCGGAAAGAGGGGCTAGGGGAACGCTGTGGTCGGTAACTTACCATGGGATCGGGAAAAGGAGCCAGGCGACGTTGGCACATACTGGAAAAACGGGCTTTAACGGCGGTTTGAGGGGCACGTGGTCCATGTTCAATCGGGGGTGGTTTGGGGGGAGTTTTGTGGGTGGTGAAAGGAGAAGGAAAAGGGGATGGGGGTGTGGGGGAAAAAAGGTGGAGAAGTGACGGACGTTAGACCACAAAAACGGCTTGGGAGTGTAATTGAAGTTCCACGTGGGTCCATGGTGGTAGTAAAAAGTTCTCAGACCACCATAGGATTCATGTTAAGAGTGTAGACTGGTTGTTTGTAACGGGGGAAAAAGAGGGTGTGGAAAGGTCACTCAAAAAAATATCGGAGGGAAGAAAGGGGCCGAAAACTGCCTAGTCCTATTAACCTAGCAGTCCGCTGAAGGGTGGTGCATTGGACAAATCAGCAAAGGAAAAAAGCCACACGGAGAAAATTATTCCATGCAGAGTGAAGCCAGACGGCGGGGAAACATGGGGGAGTATAAAGGAACCTGCAAATCGGGGGGGATTGGGTGCCGTAAAGGGGGGTACTGACTTAAAAGGGGCGCGATCCGGCTACTGTTTCGTTCTACCAAAAAGGAAAAAAGCGGATGGGTCTCGTGGGCTGGGTACCGGGGTAGCCCTGGAAAAAGGCTGCGAGGAGGGAATCCGAGGTTCTGGAAAAAAAAAGGTTCAGTGCTTGGAAGTTGGGAAAAAAATCAGTCGTGCTAGCAGCCCTCGGGTGGAAGGATGTTGGGGGGGGGATGCTGGTCAGCGACCAATTTGCTGCGCGCTGGCGGCTTTACTCAAGGAAAGGGTCTCGAGAAAACAAACAACGTAAGGAGATATAGATGATAATGAAAGGTCAACGGGAACAGCGGCAGCACAGCCATCAAAAACAAAACCGGAGCCGGTACTGGACGGAACGTGATGGAAAAAGTGTTGAACTACTACTGACGGTGAACGCAAGCGGGAGGAAAGCCGTCAAGCCTGGTGCAATTGTGGCTCAGCAATGGCGCCGAACAGGGGCGTTGAGGTTCTAGAAAGATTAGTCATTCACCATGCAATCACAGCTGGACCTAGAATTGCCAAGTCAGAAGGAAACCACAAAAAAAGACACGCTGCTAAGGGTCCCGAGCAAATAGACCGGCAACCCTGAACGCGCTTGGGGACTAGGAAAGATGAAGGGGCGACGTCAAGGGGGGGAAGTGACGATTTTGGGAGGGAAGGTTGGAGAGAGTGGCTTGACGGGAACACATGTGACTGATAGGAGTACGATTGGTAGGACGTTCTGGGTAAAAGAATCAGCTAGTGGGGTTCGCAATGGGCGGCGGGCAAGGGGGAGTCAACAAATATCCACAGGGGGGAAAAAAGAAAACGGTGTCAATGGGCAGATGGGGCGAAGAACAGTGATATCCAGAACGGGCCGAGGGTAGGAAGCAGCCGGCCCTAACCTAAGGAAAAACAGGGCAAAATCACCCCGACAGGGGGCCTCAGGAAAAGGGAAGAGGGGGAGGGGAGAGTTACCAGGATAAGGGAAAAAAGCAGAGAGAACGGGAAGACAGGCGAAACTCTAAAAAGCGGGGGGAAGCACGACAAGAGGGTTTCCATCGGCCAAGAGGAGAGGGGGGGCTTGTTTGTACCGCCCAACTACGAAAGAAAGGGGATGGGTATCAGGGGGGGAAAACGAGGCGCGCACTCAGGACCACTGACGGAAAAATTTCAAAAAGATGTGGGCAGGCAAAATGGGTTTTGGGATGGGGCTTGCAATAAAGTGGAAAGGGGAATTGGGGGGGGAACTAGGGGGTGCGCATAAAAAAATGTAACCCTGCGGGAGGGGAATTCAGAACCTTTTGCGTTGAGAGGCGCAAATTTTGGTTGAGGCGCCCATATCGTGGGGGAGGAGACGACCAGGTCAAAAAAGACTGTAGAAGGAGGGAAATAAGGCGGGAAGGACCGGGGGGAACACGCGCTGGAAGAAAAAAAGAGATGGGACGAAAGAGCAAAACAAAACTGCGGATAAAGGTGACTGAGGGCTCAAGATCGTAAAGGGACGAATGAAGGAGAAGCACAGAACTTGTAGAGCTGTTTCAAGGGGGGGGTGAGCTGTGAGGGTAAGAAAGAGGCGTGGCAAATTAAGTAAACGATACGTATAAAAGAAATCAGATCTGACAAAACTGAGGACTGTGTAAGTCCACCTTAAAATTCAAGTTGGAAGGAGATCCGGCCGCCGGAAAGGGGGACGGCAAGTGGTTAACGCTGTCAGGGAAAAGGTTGACCGAAAATTAAAATCTCGGAACAGTGCCGTGTCTGAAAGACAGGTCTGAGGAAAGATGGACAGTAAGAATTACTGTTTACTCAAAGAGGAAGATGTATGCGAAAAGAGGGACGAAAAAATCGATTGGGGGGGGGGGTGACGAAATTTCTCTCACTTAGAAACCGGGGGGGAAAAAGATCAAATACGAGTACCTGATTTAAGACTGCCAAAAATACCGAGGGTCCCCACGAAAGTTGGGACCAAGGGGCAGTCGAGCCCACCGAACCTTTCTCACTATACATTGGAAGGTCTGGGGGGGAACCACCTGGCCTGGGAAACCGAGAATCGTGGAGCATTGTTTGGATTTAAGAGTGTGTGGTTTGGGGGTGTTTGGGGGGTTGGGGCAAAATCCACCGGTGAGTCTCCAACCTTCCTGAACTTCCGAAATTGAGAAGACTTTACCTGTCGTGTGAGCATTTGCTGAAAACCTATATAAGGTCTTCATACCCTTCTTAGATCGTCTCCGTCGCCTCATCTTCAAAATTTAAAAGGTTTCACTCCCCGGCGGTCCACCGAACACGGCTTCCCAACCTCGTCGGTCAGGAAGACACCTTGGGAAAAGGTGACATCAAATATTAAACAAATGCCATGCCAGAAGGTCACTCTATGGCGGCCGAGTGAAAAAGAAGACTGGAGTAAACATCAAAAGTATATCTTGGAAAAGGGGATCAAAGGAAAAACAAAAGTTAGAAAAAAGATAAGAAAAGATCTCTCAAAAAAAAACGGAGGAGAAGAGGGGAAGGGAGGTTACTGCATGGGAGGAATGGGTGGGGGCTTGAATCACAGAAATGCCGTAGCGCTTGGTTTGGGAAAGCGACGAATAGATGGTCCACGCGCAAAGAGGTGAAGCCGGGAACTAGAAGGGGAGCCAAAATGTTTACGAGCGGGATGTGAACAAATCGTCCGGTTTTATGCATCCGTGGAAAGAAGTTGGGAAATGTGCCGAGGGCCAGCAACTTGGAAATGAGCGTCGGAGGAAAGAGGAGGAAGAAAGATTGAGTCACTACCCAGAATTTAAAAGAAGTCTGCTTGTAATCGGAAAAGCGGACCTGAAGGGCCGCCTTTTGCCGGGGGGGAGGAAAACATCATGCCGACCGAAAAAACTTAATTAAACGCCGGGATCAAAAAGAGGTGGGAACCAGACGCAAAAAAAGCAATAAAAAGGAAAACTGATCGGGGTGTGGGGGGGGGGCTACTTGGAACTGAAACTGGACTTGCCTCCCTTGGTTCGTGAAATTCACACCTTAGGAACACGGCTCTGTGAGCTCCGCTTTTTGCCAAAAAAAAGGAGGGAGAAGGGGCTGAGAAAGGGGGTCAAAACGCATCCCCCCAGGAGTGAACCGACAACCAATCAGGTTTTTGTTGGAGCCGCATCTAGGCGTAATTGACTCAATATCAATTGCCGCCTAATCTGGGAAATAAAATCAAAGGTTCAAGGCACCACTAAATACCTTGGGGGAAAACAGATCATGCTTGTGAACCCAAGACGTCGGCGGATTCAGAAACCGTTAAAGTGCTTTCCAGAAAACACCTTTAGAAATATGGAATCGGAGGGGAGAGGAGGCAATAGAGTACAGGGGGGGGGGTTACGAGGGGAGAGAACACAGACAAATGGTCGCCAGGGGGTCAACTCAACTAATGCCCAGCTTTGCTGGGGGGGGTAACCAAACATGGAAGGCTCAGGGGGGGGGGAAAAGTCATGGGGAAGACGGGTCTGGTGGATTTAAAAAAAAGACCGCTCAGATTCAGTGGGAGGGGGGGGGGGATCTCGAAAGTTCCCCACCAAGGAAAACAAAAAGGAGAACAGCTTAGAATATTGACCTACTTGGAAAGAGACAATTATTGCGCAACCACCCAGGTAAAGTCACGTAACAAAATCCAAAAAGAGTAAAATCAAGCAGGGACCGGCGGGGAAAAACTGAAGCACTAAAAGGAATTGCGGACAAAAAAAAAAAATAAGTGCACATAACGCGACGTTTTGAGCGCGAAGGGGGAGGGGAACGAGTGAGCGCTGCACCAAAATATTGTCAAAAACCAGGACACTCTTGGGACGATTGGAAAAAGGGGGGGCTCACGGGGTAAAGGACAAGGTTTCGACGGGGCAGCCGTCGTAGTGTACGGCTTCACGAGGGTGGCGGAGTTGTTCGTGGGGACCATACCCTCAAGGAAGCTGCATGGGAGACCAACAGAAGGAGGGGCTGGAATGAGTGTGAGGGACTCAATGTGTGGCTCGCAAAAATACTCGCGATACTTTTGGGGGGAAGGAACATGAACGGCAATAGCTGAAAACAACGGGAGCTGACTGGAAGCACACCGGAAAAAAATAAATCGCGACCGCTCCCTGGAAAAGAACAAAGCGTCCAGAGAAAACGTACCGCATAAACGTAGTCACAAGTTGAGGAGAATATTCAACACGGAAGGGCAGTTTGAGAGAAGGGAAAACACGTAACCTGGAGGGACTGGTGCCAGGACTGCAGAAACTTCATAGCCCAGCGGGTGAAAATGAGGGGGGGGGGGAAAAGCGAGAAGCAGATAGGAAAAAGCACACAAGAACATAATGGGAATCATACCCTTGCAAAAAGGCGACGTTAAAGCTTGGAGGGAGGGAAGTTAAATGGTTCCAACAACAAAAAAAAAGAAAAGAGAAAAACAAAAACTCTGGGGACCGCCTCGTGGGGTTTAAACCACTTGTTTGGGGGGGTGTTCGGAGTCGAAAGGAGGCTGCCTCAGGGCCACGTGAGACTCCTCGCATTAGAACTCCAAAAAGGAAAGAAAGAGAGAGAGAAAGAGAGTGGGTCCGAAGCCGCTCACACAAGAATCCCAAAACCAAAACGGAAGGGAAGGTCTTCCAATCAGCAAACGGATGGAAACTTTTTCAAAAAGACGAAACAAAGGGAAAAAGCACCTGATTAAATGCCTGCGACCCAAGGGAGGAGCGACCAGAATCAGGTGGGCGATGGGGGGCATTGCAACCGCTTTAGGAACGAGGAAAACAAGGCACACTCCGGGATAGCGCAAGCATTCATTGACCGGCCATCACAGGACATAGAAGGGCCAAGTCGAAAGGCAGCAAAAAGCCAGCACGAAGGGGAAGGATTACGGAAGGGGAAGTGGGGGAAGGGGGGGTTTGGGTGGAGGGGGCACTGGGACATAATGACGGCGGCTAAGAGATGCGGTAACGTGCACTGATGGTTTCGCGGGGTGGGGAGCGGGGTGGGGGGGAAGTCCAGGGGAGCGGAAGGGTGGGGAGAGAGTACGTCCCCAATATAACTTAGGTTGTTGACGCGGGGGGAACACACACGGGGGTGTGAGGGAAGTGAGAAAATTCATTCCAGAAAAAGGCGTCTGTGCCAACAGAAGGGAAACACAGGAAGCGCCCGAGCCTGAAAAAGAAGGTAAGAAATTGTAACTCGGACGACCAAAACGAGCCCAATCTAAACCGCAGTCAAAAGGGTTTGGGGGGTGGGGGGGGCAGGGGGGGGCTCTTTTCAGGTCGTGCCAAAATTTCTAGTAAGGGTGGGGTGTATGGGGTGGTTGTAACACGGGGTCCGTGGAAAATGGGGGGGGATGCATGTCGCGCTGGTCTCCGGGAGGAAGGGATGGGAAAACTCGTCGCCCCAAATTGCAAACCATATTTTCAGGGGCCTTACTGGTAGGACGTTTGGTGGAACGTGGGGGGCGCAAGACGTCTTGAGATGGGTGTTTTACATTGGAGAGTGGTGTTTGGTAATCTAAAATTGGGGAACCATAATCGTGGGAGAAAAACAGTTGGGCAAAAAAGGAAACTTACAGGGGGGAAAAAAAAAACGTATTTCTAAGAGAAGGGGGGGTTCAGTCCTGGTGTGTGAAATCTTTTCCCTGCAATGCAACATATCTTAAAAAAATCAAAAAACTGAGCGCCAGAAAGGGGACTTATGTCCAAAATCCGAAAGTGGGGAGATGCCAAAAGCTGGGCAATAAGAGGACAGAGAGAAATTACCACGGTTCGGGCGTCGGGTTATAGACGTGATCCTCGAATAGATCGAATACAAGAAGAACGCGATCTGTAATAGGACTGGGAAGGCCCAGCCCCGGAGGTGGTTGAACTTTTTTACCTCCACGAGTGAACTCAATGGGGGTGCAAGAAACCCCTTCGCGTGGGAGGGGACCGATGACGGCGCGTGATGTCCTCCAGAACTGTAAAAGAATCATTACGCTCGGCCTAAAAATAAAACACCAGTGCTATTACATGCGACCACGCGAGGGGGAGGTAAGTGGTGCACAGACCGGTCTCTCAAAGCCGTTTTAAAAACTACATAAGCTTCGTAATGTGACGAAGCCAAAATCAAGGGCAGGGGAGGCACAAAGAAGTTGTGACCGTTATATTCGAAACACCGGCACTTCGACGATGGGGGCTTGCCCGTTGAAATATGTACAACCGCGTGACACCTCTCAGGCGGCAGAAAAAGGGGAGGGGGGGGGGGCGTCAGGCAAGGGTTTAAGGAAAAGAAGATGGATTGGCGCTCCTCCTTACTTAAGAAATGAAGATCCCAAATGACTTTTGATGGCGAGAAAGACCAGTTTCGTACTTCTAAGAAGAGAAGCGAAAAAAAAAAACGGCAAAGCCGGTAACGGCTAAACGGGATGCCCCCTAGCACTAAAAGAGAAACTCCGAAGCAGGAAGGAAGCGGCCGATAGCCACTATCCGAAATTTGAGGCCTTAGTACCTCTCTTCGGGAAAAACTCAGGGGAGAAAAAAGCAAGGCGTCATGGGGACTTAGGGATATAAAATGTCAAAGCGTAAATCTCTACCAAAAACTGAAGAAAAGAAAGGGGAAAGCTTTCGAAAGTTGTTCCTGCGATCGGAAGGATCAGCAAGAAGTAGGCACGGGGGACTGTTTGAGACTACAGTCGTTACCACCAAAAAGCTTCAGGAAGGAAAAGCACTATAAAAAAAAGCCTTGTGGGATTCTCTGAGCAAGTCTTATCGCAGAAGGCCAGCCCCTGTGGGCCAGTGTACCGTTTTCAGTGTTCAGAAGATTTACGGAATCAGAAAGGGCGGAATCTTCAAAACGCATAACAAAACAGGTGACCGGGAGGGGAGGCAGGGGGTATTTAGTCTGAGAATAAGAAAAAATCTAGTGGGGGGGCCGCCTAAGGCCTTCCTGCCACCAAGCCCTGAGAGGCTTGGGCAAAAAAACTGTTTGTAACAAGCGGGAAAAGGCACATCGGAAGAACGGAAGCAGGGGGGCGGACCTAACTGTCAACACGTCTGTGGAAAAACACCTAGGGGGGTGGTCGTCAGTCAAAAAATACAAAGGGAGGGGGAACTAGCTTGAGTCGACACGAGGTAACATCGGGCCCTTGGAACCAGGTAGTGCACCTGCACAAGCAAACGATCCGACATGACAAAGATAACGTGATCGGGTAGGTGGAAGGCTGCCACGAACTTCATCAGAGATAATGAAATAAATGGAACCGTTCATGCAGTCGGGGAAAAATGCAACGATAAAGATACAGCCGTGTTTGAGGGCACAAATCAATCTGCGGGGATCGGTGACAAAAAAAAAGTGACTGAACAGACGGGCTGGCCCGTTAACAGAGGTAAAGAATTGCTGGTCTTACGAGTTCGGGCCATCAGAAAGCCTTTATGGGTGATTTTAATATACCACGCCAAAGGGAAAACAGTCAAGACAAGTTGGTGGAGAGACGCAAGGGGGGCCACTTGTTGACACAGGGCTGCAAAGGGGCGTCGGGGGGGGGGGGAGTCCGAGAAGGGAGAAAAAATAAAAACATTGCGGGTGCTCAGAAATCCAAGTTCCCCCAGGGGGACAAAGAGAACTAAAAAAGTCTTCCCCTGAACGTATCTTGGGGAACCTGTCGACTAGATGGAGAACCCCCGAAAATCTTCCCGGAACACAACTGAAAAAGATGTAAAGGTAAAGCGAAAAAAGGGGCAAAGGCAAACGCCTTACATATATCAATCGCAAGTCCAAGACTTTTGCCAGCTGAAATGGTCAGACTCAGAGGAATATGCGCGACGCAAACGTGCGCCGGGAGGGGGGGGGCATCAACCAACACCACGCGAATTTCAATAATTTGTCTTCAAGGAACAGGTTCTCCCGGGGGATCTGCTGGAGAAACGTGAAAAAAGCTTAACGAGGGGGTGGGCTGTTATTTAACCGTTTGGGTTGAGACCCTCCGCGGCGAGCCACAGCCGGCGGGGGTGTATGAAGGAAATGGCAAACATCCGGGAACCAAAGGCACCGCGACCACTCAACGTTGGATTACAGGGGTGGGTGAAAATAAACCTGCCGGCAACGCTGCCCAACGGCGCACTTCGGGCGGACCCGAAAGAAATCCGATTCGAAGCAGGCGTTGAACATCAACAAAACACACCACAAGAAAGCGGGGGGGGGTCGAACTTTTCGCAAGAGGGACCAAGCAGCACAGGAGGGGGGAAAGGTTCGCGCAAGGGAAAAGGTGAAAGGAACACCCGGCCGTGGGAATGGGGATGACTTAGGCATAAGCGGGGAAGTGCGGTTCCCAGCGACTACCTGCTATGCAGAAAGGAAAAAGCAACAAAAAGATGGAGGGGCGAAGGGCTACCCGTGACAAAATGGTAATCAAAGGTCTGGCTGGACAAATTTTCCATACGGATTTGTACAGATAGTGTTTTTTCCGGGAGGTTGTGTGTGGGTGGGATGATGGAACGCGCTCCGCGGGCAAGTGGGAGTTGAAAAGAAAAAAAACAACAGGAGGAAAAATAGAGAGCAAAAACAGGAAGGCGAACGGTGCCAAAGAGCAGCACAGCGCAGAAAAAAATAAACCAAACAAAAAAAAAAAAGGAAAGGGACAAAAAAAAAAATGTGAACGTGGGGATGGAAAATTTGCAAGTACTGCACGTGCCAAAAAAAACCGATTCTAAGAAGAACTTTGTGAAAGTTAGAGCGGGAAAAAAAGAAAAGGACGCGCAAGCACTGGTGTGGTGAGGAAGCCAGGCTACAAGAAAGTACCGCCTATGAGGAAGTGGGCAGTCCCGGGCACGGCACAAGCCCACGAGAAAGGGGTACGGAGGAATAATTTCCATGCAAACCAAGCGGGGCGTGATCGACAAGGTGTTTTTTAAAGGAGCTGGCAATTGGCGAAGTCAATGAACCTATGGAAGTCGCCTCGGAGTAATCGGAATTTATACGGTCACTCAAAATGGGGTCCCCTCATCACGCCGGGGGGGGGGAATCATTAACACCAAGTTACACCAAAGCTGAAAACTAACTTCTGTTGGCGCGGGGAGAAATGGGTGGACCGTGGGGCCTGAACGAAAATTAAAAAAAGAAACTGTTTCCTTCAAATGCGGGAGACAACTGGAATCACGAAAAACACCAGCAAACGCAAGAAATAAAAAGTGATATCCCCCGAGTCCAGCGCTAAAGGGAGAAAAACTGAAAGTGCACTCGGCAGTTGGACCATAGAAAATATCTGATTCTTTGTGACCCCACGCTGGAAGACCCAGGTGTTGAAGGGCTATTCACGAGAAAAGAGAAAGTAGATTCGACCCAGGAAATGTTCCTGTGTTATTAAAAACTTGGGGGGAATAATGGAGTAGATTAAATGGGAACCGCGGTCAAAAAGGCAAGCAAAGGCTTTGAATGGGGATTTACGGGAAATATCGCCCTGGTTTGTCATCTGACGTGGCGCTCGGCCAGTGGTAGAAGACTGTCAGGAAGAGAGCTGAGAAGAGACGAATGGGGGGGAGAACTCTGGGACCCACAAGGTCCAGGAACACTTCCATAAATGAGACCAAATAAAGACTTATGGGCACAGCTCCTAAGGGGGGGGAGAAAAAAAATAGGCCAAGCATGGAAATAAGGAGGAACAGAGAAAGAGGAACGTGAGTGGATTATATACAAGAAGATTCTCGCCGAATATTTACGAAAAAACGAACGCATATAGCGAAAAAAGGGAACGGGGGAACGGGAAACCCAGGGTGGTTAAAATAAAGTAATCAAAGACGCGAGGACGGGGGGTGGACAAAAACTGGAGGGGAGCGGGATTGACCATGGGGGACCGGCGCGGCAGGCCGTTCTGGACCCACGTGATGGCATTATATACAGCCGAGGAAAAATCATCCTCTATCTCAATACATTAGAGCACCGAAGTGGCGGTGAGGGGCTAACGGGAGAAAAGGCGAGAGCCGGGGGGGCAAGGAGGAATCCCTCCGCGGGAAAGCCTGTGTCCGCCAAACAATCCGGGAGGAGGCCCAAAGATGGGGGGAAAATGACAAGTTGCAGGCGCATCGGACCACAAAAGGATAAAACAGAAAATGCCGCTTTGAGGGAAAAAACGGGGACAAAGGCCAAGCTAGGGTTGATCATGAAAGGGGGGGGGGGGCTGGGTAAGGGCATGTGGGGAGACCGGCATAATGTAAAAGGAAACTCTAATCAAAAAGAATTTTAGGGGTGTGAGCAATGCGAGGAAGACCCAGATCGGGCCGAAAGAGGAGCTCCAAAATAGCTCGCAAAGGGAAATGGTCAACCGACCCTTACAATTCTTGAAAAAACAAGGAAAAAAAATTAATAACCGGAAAGCCCAGACTTCTGGCAGGACATCATAAGTAACAAGCGGCCGCATATTCTAAGGCCGGAGCTTCCATTTAAACTCTGCTATCGAAAACTCACCTCATTGTCCACTCTTGAAAAAGCGTGGAGAACAACAACTGTGAACAGCAGGAC
>Ga0179591_1319791_pt1 | contig 16480 bp, 14 predicted proteins | sample CZOMad2_1_08_16f_FD_182891 | JGI IMG/M metagenome (GOLD analysis project Ga0179591, IMG submission 182891) | Vadose zone soil fungal communities from Angelo Coast Range Reserve, California, USA - CZOMad2_1_08_16fungal (PacBio error correction) | ecosystem: Environmental > Terrestrial > Soil >...
GTAAGAAAAGGGCGATTTTGAAATAAACTTAAAAGCGCAAGATTAAAAAAAAAAAAGAGACGCCTTACCGCTGGGCAGGGAAAAAAGGAATCTTTAAAAGAAAGGAAGGAACAAGGGCCGCCACCAAAAAAACCCAAAAAAAAACAAAACAAAAAAAAAAAAAAAAAAAAACAAAAAAAAAAAAAAAAAAACACAAACCCCGCCGTGTATTGCATGGGAATAGGAGGAGAAATCCAAAAGGCGCTCTGAACGTTAGCCAACTAAACCTTGACAGAACCAAAAAAAAAAGAAGAAAAAAACGAATTAAATGACCCAAACGGACGAAAAAAAGGAGTTAAAATTAAGGAACAAGGGCATCTCAGAGTCTAAGAGGGGCAAAATAATGCCTTGGGGGGAACTAATTCCTAAAAAGAAAATGGAGTTCCGAGGGGAGGCCCGCTTGCAAAACATGGCGACGGATGAAAATCACCGCATTTACTAACACTGGAAAGACAATTGGAAGGGGGGGTCCATGAGTTAAAAGAAGTTAATCGGAAAACCGAAAGTCCAAGAGAGGTTGCATGCCATATCCTATCAACATGGGGACCACGGGGAAACTAATCGGGGGGTTAAAATTTCAGGGAAAAGACCAGAGTAAGTTTCGGAATATGCGGGTGAGGAAAAAGAACAACGACATGAAGAGCGAGAAAGGGTGAGGAGAAGACACGCAACCAACTGGGAGACTGGAAGGGGGGGAATAGGCCAAGGGGAGTCGATCAAGGTTGGGAAAGAGGGGGGGGAATGCCACATACTGTAAGAAAGATTCAGCAGTAAAAAAAAAGTCAAAGGAACAAAGAAAGGTAACATACAAATTCAAAACCGGGAGAAAAAGAAAGTACCAAGAATTCGAAGAGAGTTAAAAGAAGTGAAAAGATTCAAAACATGGCTTTGAGCGGAGAAAAAGCAGCCTCGGGGGGGGTCACCTCCATAAAATTTAAAAAATTAAAAAAGACAACATTCAATTGTTGTATATCGGCGGACAAGGGACGAGAATAATGGGGGTCCACTCTAAGAAAGAGTGAGGGAGAAGGAGAAGCCTAAAAGGACCCCGAGCTGTACTTACCCCGAAGAAAGGGGGACAGGGAAAAAAGGCTTATCGTGCGGGCGATTGGTCAGAAGGGAAATATGGGGGGGGGGTAAAGGAAACGGTTGCCGCCCCATAAACAAAAATGTTGGATATTCCTCTTGCGTGAATGAGGGGGCGAGAGAGGAGAGGATTAAGACCCCGAAGATCGAACGGAGGAAGGTACGAGAGAAGCTTGGGGGAAAAGTTGGACCAAAATCGGAAAGGGAAGGGGACTGCCACTTAAGGTTGGAGGCTATCAGTAATCCAAGTGGTGCCCTATGTTTGGCGGGGCTGGAGAAAAAAGAAGGGAAAGGACCTTGAGAAGCTTTAAAAGTGAAAAAGAGGCCGGTGGGCGAGAGTGCGTCCTCCTGGGAAGTGGACCGAGTCTGAGGCGTTTCTCGAGGGCGCTGGGAAAAGGGACGAGAACAGGAAAAAAAAAAAAGGAATCGTCAGAAAAGGTGGGACAATGCATTGCGACTCTATTCGCAGGGGCGAGTAGAGACAGAGAGAGATTTCTTAGAGCTAAAGGGAGGCGAAAAAAAGGATGGCTCACGAGGATGATTAATCTAGGGGGAACAAGCTGATAGAATTCTGTCATCCATGCTCTTCGAAACGGAAGGACAGGGGGGGCTGAAAGAGCTCGCGAAATCTAAGCCGAAAAGAAGAGAGGGCGGGACATTCTTGTTTCTCAAAGGAGAAAACGGAGGGTGGGGCCGCAAGGCCAAAAAGGAAAGAGACGCCACTTAAGAGACGAAGGAGGGGGACAAGCAGGAATTGCCAGCGAAATGGAAGGGGGGCAGGTAATAATAGGGGATTTAACGGAATGGTTTGAGAGAAGGAGGGGGGAGAGGTACAGGCCTATCTAACCAGCGGAAGAGGAGTTTGGCCTGGTTGCAGGGAGAAGAAAAGAAGCACAGGGGGGGGGGGGATGCGTTCCCTGTGTGGATATAAAAGAGAGGACCCAACCTCCCGCGGACTGATGGAGGGAGGAGATTAGAGAAGACTGAGAAAGATCCATTCTAGGAAAAGTTTCTCAAGGACAAAAGAGGGTCAAGGAAGGGGAGAAGACAGGGGAAACACGGGGGTTGTCTCCGTTTCTTGAACCTCAGGCGGGGAGGCAACTCATCACGGACTCAATAAATTGATGACGGGAAAAAAAAGGGGGGACCGTCCGAAGGCACTCAACCTAAAAACCTACTGGAAAAAAGACTCATCTTCGAATGATCTAAGGGAAAAGAAAGGGGGGTTGACATTTCTATGGCAAAATGAGTGGTTCTCACCATTCGAGGAGAAGTAAGGGGTGGGGGGTCTCAGTTCGGCTGGTACACGCGAAGAAAAAAGGAGGTGTCAAGGAAACCATTCGCATCCTAGAGATCTCGAAAGAAAAAGAGGAAAAGACTTTTTTCCCCTTTAAAAACCTTAATGAAGGGGGCAAGAAAGAGCTCAAAATCAATTGACCAGAGGTGGGGGAAAAACAAGAAAAAGTGCTACGCCTAAATACCCAAATCATAGAGACTCAAGCTCGTATAAGAGGCAGTTAGTGGAGAGATCGCGTGACTAAGGCAAGTTCTGCGCAGGAGGGCTATGAGCCACTCGCCCACATCTCAATCTGGACCTGGATAGGGGAGTGAATCAGAGGATCAGGCTTTGATGCCGCCTCAAGTTTACGGAAGAAGTCATAGAGGTTCCATAGAGGATATCTGGTTCTTAAGGCAAATCAGATCGAAGAGGATCTCGCGGCCAAGAGGAATATCGAGCGAAATCAAAAGGACAAACCGAATTGAAAGAGTGCATCAACCCAAAAATCGTCAAGAAGAAGCCGGCCGCGGTACCGAAAAGGAAAAAGATCCTAAAAAAACTAGTTAAATGAAAAGAAAGAATGATGAAATAAGCCAATAAGGGAACATTCTCGACGTCACTTAAGGAACGTAATTAAAGGGGCGGGATTGGCAGGGCGGAGCATGCATTTAAGGTGCGCGCACACTGACGCCAGGGTTCGCCCGGCTTAACAAAGGGGAAACGGACAGGAAAAGTCAAAAGACTTGTTCAGGCGAGATGGGAGCTCGCACTGGCAGGAGAGGAAGTACTAGGTGGAGAAGATCAGGACATCAGGTTAAGCTAGAAAGAGACTTAGCGGACTCAGAATATTGAGCGCCTCGGAAGCGCTCCTCCATGTAGAAGATCTCTATCTTAAACTCGGGCCCGCCGGCGCATATCTTCGGGGGGCAGGAAGGTTGGATAGAGGTACGCTTTCTTGTCCTGAATGCCAAGAGGGACGGAGAGCAGAGAACGCCAAGTGCATCGAAGAATCTCGGGTTAAAAGGCGAAGGAGACGCACGATAGTCGAAAAAGAAACACCGGCCAAGAAATTCCGACCTGGTAAAGATACTCATGGAAGAAGAGAAAAAGAATGTCGGTCACATAGAATCATACGAAGGAAAAAAGGTCAACTGAAAGGTTCTGACCAACTTACTCGGGATACCAACCCCCAATTCATTGGAAAACCGCCACTGCGCGGATGGAGGGTGAAAGATCCTCTCCGTAGCCTCTGTGGGAAGAGAGTCAACTTAAAATAGCATCGAATGAGACAAGCCAAATCTAACACTCGGGCGTCCTCAGGGGTCGGAGGGCGGGTGAAGGCGAATGGAATCTCAAAGAAGGGGGTACCAAGAACATCAGTGGGGAAATTTGAAAAGCCTGAGTGTGTAGGAAGCAGCCGAGGGGAGTCTCCAACGAAAAAAAAGCCGGTCCTCCTTCCCATCTTAAAGGAGAAGGAGGACATAGGAATCCACAATGAAGGGTGTTCGCGGCTGGTTAACCAGCATGGGGAAGGGGGGGGCCCCAACGCGGCTGCGGATAACGAAAAAGAAGAAGGGTGGGAAGATGTGAAGGGGATGACTGTAGGACGGAATAGTGGGGGGTTTAATATCGCAACGGTGGGGTTGGAGGGGGTCGGTCATTCAGGGGGGGGTTCACTCGAATTTTGGTGCTCATTCCTATGGCGCGAAGTAGGAAGGTCCAACCAGAATCTCCAGACATTGGGAGGGAACAAACCCTCCAGACTGTGGGGGGGGGGGGGGCGAACTATGGTCTCCCTGTCTTTGGGAGTGGTCAGTCCGAGCGAATAACCTTGCCGGCCGGTGACGATTCACAAAAAGAAAATTCGGGTTGACCTGTGGGAATTCGCCAAGGGGGGGGAAGAAGGGGGTCAGGGGAAGCTACATCGGCATTCATGGTGGAAGGGATCAAAGATGGACACTGTAAGAACATTACTCGGAAACATTCTTGGCGGAAGGGGGACGAAGTGCTCTGTTGGTTTGAAGGAGATGGGGGGTAAGGAGGCCTCAAAGGCAGCATGGGGGTCATAGGGCCATTCATAAGGCGGCATGGCTTGATTTCCACTAAGGTCAGTGGTCTCCGACTAAGAGGGTTCAATGAAAAGAAGAATTTCATTTAAGGAGTTTCAGTTGCTGACTTTTGTTCAGGGGGGGGGGCTAGGGTTGGCGAAACTTTCGAGCGCCGTCTTTGAGGGATGGAAAAAAAACACTACACCGGTGGCGGCAGCGGGAGGGGGAAGTCCAGGAGGGGCCAAAAAACGCCCACTCTGGAAGTCTCGTGAGAAAACATACAGGGGCGTTTGAAAAAGTTTTGGAAAAACGTTAAAGAAAAAGAAAAAAACGGAGGGGGAGGAAGAGATATAGGGTCAAAAGAATGCAAAAAATAAAACGAAAAGGGAGGGATTCCCGCAATGCTTCAGAAAGAACAGGCGCGTGGGGCCGTGTCAAGAAAAGCGGACGGCCGAACCAAAGCACCCAGACGGGGGAGTGGTTATGTTAATCTCCACCCAGGAACCTAGGGGGGAGAACCGACGCTTACAGATCCCCCGAAATAAAAAAAGAAAAGAAAAAAAATGCCCACTGCTAACGAACATAAGAAGGAAAGGGAAAACTGAGCGCGGAGATGTCTCATCTGCCAATGCAGAGTATGAAAAGGGGGTGGGATATTCCGAGCAACCATGAATTGGCCTTGAAGAACCGATGGAGAACAGGGGCCGTAATGAAAAAAACAGACTCGCGTACGCCAAAACTGCAACGAAGAGAAGTTAGTGAAGGGGAAAAGTTATTAACTCACGGGAAATCGGAAAACGAAGAAAAAAGTGGGTCATTGACAGTCCTAGAAAGGGGGGGAGGAATAAAACAAAACCAAAAATCTTAACTACAAGTGTCCGGGCAGAAGGAAACCCGACATTCAAGTGTAAGCTTCCAATATTGCGGAGAATATAAAAAAACCACGGGACATGTTAAAGAAACTAAGGGGAGTAGGAACAAAAAAAGTGAGGGGGGGGCAGTTTCAATCCGCAAATGGAGAAGAATAAAAAGAAAAAAGGTTGGTCCCCAAACACAAAGGCTTGGGGGGCATCCACCATCGGACCACAAACATGCCAGTGACAAGATACTAATGAACACAAATGCAGGAGAAGAACTAGGGGACACCCACCTCCATGACCCGAAGAGAATGGGAGAAGTCAAAAAATAGTCCTACGGGACTTTCGCTCAATCCTCATCACGGGGGCCGATAAAAAAAGGGGGGAACCGAAGGTGGAAAAAACAAACACCCGACCGCATTGGGTGGGGGGACTTCGCCAAACTCACTGCCTCGGGGGAGATTTAGAAAAAAAAAAGATAGGATTGTCTTCTGGATGAACTAACTGGCGGGATTGACCCCACTCAGTCTTGGAATGGGGAAAAGAAGCTTCGCGAGCGTTTGTGACAAATAGGACGTTGAAGATCCGTCCGAGGAAAAGCCACTCCGAAACCTGGGGGTTTTCCTAAGGAAAGGGGGGTATGATAAATGGGCGCTGATTTGACAAAGAAACCTCATTGAGAGAGTAACACCGAGGAAAGGACCATGCGGGAACAGGTTGGAAAAAAAAAACGCGCCACTGATTGTGGGGGGGGGGGAAAAAAGAGGAAATTGGTGTCGAAACCAACCTTTTTCGGTTGGCTGAAAACTGGGAAAAACGAAAAAAGACAGACCATGGAGACTCTGTTACCGGAGAAAGGGAAGGTAAACGACGGTCCGTGCGTCGAGGGATACTTGAAAGGGAAAATCGGAACGGAGAGGAGAGCTGCTGCTTCAGGAGTCATGACGCAGGAGGTCCTAAGTAAAGCCGCTTCCTGTAAGTTTCAACTGCACGCTCAAGGGACAATCAAGAAAGTTCGAAAGCGGGCTCGATGGCAAACACGGGGGGAGGAGGAGACTGTGCGGAGAAGAGGCGCGCCTTAACGAGGTCTCAAAGATAAAGATGCCTCCGTGAGATCTTTCACCTGCGGGTAAAAAAACGCAGGCGAAAAAGGACAGGGTAGCCAGCACAGCAAACAAAAAGCTGCAAGGGGAAACAGGATTAAGATTGGGGGGGGTGAGCCGCCAAAATGCGGCAGCGAAGTGCAGAAAAAGAGAGACGCCAGTCCATAATAGGGTGAGCCCCGCAAGATGGTAATCGAGGACGCTGTTCTTAAGTCACTACTCGTCTTTCGAGGGGGGGAGGAAAAGGCGGCTTGAGCATAGTGGGAGACTTTCAAAGATCCAATGAGTCTATTCGGGGGGGTTCCGGGGGACTGGACAGAGATCACAAGAGAAGGAGTTAAGTGGTCTTCTGGCCAGAAGTTGAAAGTCCACAATTCTCGAAAAGGGGAAACTCACAAGCTTTTCTAATAAACATGATAGCTAAGAAAGGAAATATCAAAGCAGAGAGACAGCTCTGCCTTAGAAGCCAGAGAAATCAACTTCTCAATAGGGGCAAGCGGGAGGGTTCTCCTTGTCAGACAGAGGGCGAAGGGCGGGGGAGCCGTGGTCTTCTATGAAAACTTGAAATTCCGGTCACGAAGTATGGGGAAAAGGGGGCTCATTCCAAGGGGGGCAATCAACTCTCTTTTCTATCGGATACACAAGAGGTTTGGGTTGGGGAACTTAGTTTGATTTGGCGCACTGGGGGTCAAATAGGTATGGGACAGAGGGGATTGCAATTCTAAGGGGGATGGGATTAAAAGGGAAACAAGGCACCGCTAGGGGAAAAAAAGCTCAAAGAAACAACAATAACGGGGGGGAGGGGGAGGGGGAAGAGAATCAGTGGGATGGAAATACCAACCTAGGTACAAATAAGAAACAACAATCCGGGAACTAGAAGGAAAAGAGAAGCTACGCCAATGCCCAACGCAGCTTGAAAAAAAAAGATCTGCGTAAAAGTCGGGGCATTCTCCGGAAAGAGGGAGGAACGGAAGCAAAGGTCTGCGCAGGATCTCTAAAAAAACTCAACGCGGCATCTTGAAAAAGGGTACAAAAATGCGTTCCATCCAAATATGACAGGGCCGGTGTTACCTGCGTCAGTGCCGATCCGGGCGATCTGCAATCTCGGTGAAAAAAGAGAGCGGGTCCTGTTTTCAGGGAAAAATAGAACACGAGAGAATGGGGAAAGATTGAGACGTCTCGACTGACCATTTGAAGGTAAACCAATACCTAACGGCCGTAAAGAGGGGCTGGGGGGGTTCATCAAGAGGCAAAATGGGGGTCAGGACTGGACGGAGGCCCGCGTTTACAGACTCTCCAGGCAAAGACGTAGGACTAGATAGAGTTACCGGAAGTCGAAGGCTCCGGCAATTCCGCGTCAGGGGTACGGTAGGGCGTTCTAGAATCCTTTGCCAAGGCGAAAGCTTTAGCAAAATTGTCGGCGGAGGGGGACCAGAAAAAGGAAAGAAAGAAGGGAATAAGCGATTTCTTAGGTGACAGAAAATTACTGAAAAGGAAGAATGGTAAGATAAGAGGGGGGCGATCAGGAGTAGACAAACCGCGTGAGACGCATGTTCATGCGAGAAAGGAAAAAATGAACGGGAAGGAGAGATGGGGCCTGCTAATTCTGCACGCACAGCGGAGGAAGAGTGCTTTCGGGAATCACAACAGAAAAAGGTCGTTGAAGGGAAGCACCAGACTCCAGAGCAGCAAAGACGCAGATTAAGAGGGGGGGGGCGGAAGGAAAGGAGACACGTCACGAGCTCAAAAAGACAAGGGAGTAAGGATGGGTCCTGCGGGGAAACTTGAAAAAAAGCGACCAAAAGAGCAAACGGAGTGGAAGCTAAACAAAGGGGGAAGGGGTAACTAACCCACAGGTGTGGTAACCAAACGATTGAGGGGGGTTTGCAAAGGGACAACATAAGTCGGGCACTCGGTGGTAAGGCTAGGCGGTCATTCGATAACATCGCCGACCGCAAAAGCTACCGATAGTAAAAGGGAGAACAATGTTCGGTCTGGGGTGACGGGCAAATCGGAGATATAACTGGAAATTTGCCGACCAATCAACTATCAAAAGAGGGACGTTATAAGGGGGTAAGTACGGGTCTTCTGCGTCCAGACTAAGCCATAACTAGGGGGAAAGTCTGGAAGACCGAGTCCTGGGTCGTGGGAAGCCGAGGAAGCGAAAAAGGGAAGGGTCGGGGGCTGGAAAATCAGGCACTACTTGGTGTAGGGAGGGACCAAAGACGGGGGGATAGCGAAAGCCAGTCGGCATTGGGGGGGGGAGGGATTCATTGAGGGCTACAGGAGAGTAACAGGGAGGGAGGTGGGGAATCTCGCACGTTAGTGGGAAGTGGTCGGGGTCGTATTTTGTTCACGGGGGGATCAGTGGTGGGGGAAGCTGACTGTGGCTTAAGTCGGGGGGGGGGGGTGCTGAATAAAGGGTGCCCATGTATCGCCATACAAAGGTGGATAAGGAAACCCTCAATCAAACGTTGTTGTGGGAACGAACGCCTGGGGGACACCCAAGGGGGGGGTTTAGGTAGATAGTTCGCCGCCTTGCCGCACCGGTGGGGAAAGAAAAACTGAAGTACCCGGGAAAATGGGTTTTGGGGAAAAAAAAGAAGGGGTCTCATCGGGGGGTACCATGAAAGCAGCTTGGGTAAGTGATTGAAAGGTCCCCGTGCTGTGAAGGCCAACTACACTGAGGATGGGTTTTCTTCCATGCTCTGTTTGTTGTACCCGTAAAAAAGCACTCAAGCAAAATGGGAAATGGGCGGAGGGAGAAAGAACGATAATTAAGATCATACCGGATGCGACTCTCCGCGATGGTGTCAGTGGGAGAAGACTAGGGAGTCTTCTCAGGGGCATTTCCTTCGTGGCTTGAGGGGCAAAGGGGGGGGGGGGATCTGGAGGTAGTTGGATGGAGCTGTGGCAGGGTCAGGAGGTATGGGTGTAACGATTAAAGACAAAGATGGAGGACTAGGTTGGGCGGCCTGTCCCAGCTCGGTCAAACCATTAGGGTCGTATCATTGCGGGAATCAACGGTTACGGGGGAGGGGGGGGGGTTTGGTTGGGGTCGAATAGAAGACAAAACACCTGAGGAGGGGTAAAGAGAGGGGAGAAAAAGTTGGACAAAACATAAGAGTAGTCCACTCAGCGAAGAGACGCAGACGGGAAAGGGACGGATGGGAATCTGACAGGTCGTACCTCGCTGCCGGCCAGAATATGCGGGGAAAGAAAAAAAGGGTCAACAGAACTAAAAAGAACTCTCAGAGGGGGGAAACTAAAAGACATACAAACTAAAGAAAAAAAAACCAAAGAAACTAAACAATGACGGCTAAGACACAGAAAGTGACAAGAGTAGAGACCCAACTAAAGGAACTGAGAGTCGGAAGCGGGGCAGCCATGAAGAAGGCGATGCCTCCGAGGAAAATGACTGAGGGGGGGGGGGGAGGGGCCAGGAGAACCATTTCTGAAAGTCATTACAAAAAAAAGAGAAATCGCTGGAAAACAGCATCCCGCAGCGGGGGGAGTCGGGGGGAAAGGAGTACAGAAGGATCATTCAAACAGAAACTTGAAAAAAGGTAGTCATGTGAAGTCAAAATCCATTGTACTAAGAATTCAAAAGAGGTACACGGGGTCCTTTCGGAAGGAACAAACGGCCGTAAGCTAGGCGGGTAATCAGCAAAAAAAATAAAAAATGCGAACGCCGGCAATTATTAACATGCCCCAAACCAAGTGTCAAGGGGTTAAAATTTTTTCAAAAAGCATTTCTGCGAGGTGGGGCCCTCTCAGCACCAATAGGCCTGAAGACCGGCACAAAAACCTGAGCCAGGTGAAAAAAGACGAAAAAAACAAAGTACCCGGGTGAAATTACACCCGGGACAGAGTCGAAGAGAATGAAACAAGTTCCAAAAAAAAGGAAAAGGGGTTTGGAGCGATCCGAAACCGCGTTTGGGGGAAATAAAGTAGGGGCACCCCTGATGGGTAACCATCCAGCCGGGAAGATGTGGGATCATGAGCCACGCTAAGGAAGAGGTGAAAAGAGAGGCGTCCACTCTAAGACAGGAGGTTGGGATCGCGGACACCCGTCTGCTGGACTTAACAAATCATTAAAGTGTGAGGAAGGTCGAACGAACGACTAGATTGGTTCAGGGAAAAGGGGGGGAAGGTGAATAACAATTCCGAGGGGGGGAAGCGGCCAAACCTAACTCACTACGGAGTTTGGGAAGGGAAAAGGTCGTTATCTGAGTGCGTCGGTCTAGAGAAGGGACCAGCGTAACCCGAGACATTTAAAAGAAAAAGGAAAAAAAACCATCGGGGGTGAGCAAAGCCAATCAGCTCAGTTTCTTTCTGAATTGTGGTGACTGCAGTTGTGTGACCATCCGTTTGCTAGGTTGTTGGGGAGGAAGATGCCTAAGCGAACAAACTCGGCAGGAAGGATACTAGGGAGAACGTAAGACAGGGGAAGGTTGCGACGCTCTTGAGATACTGTGGACTGGGCCCGAGAAGATCTCTTCACGATTCGTCTCTTGCTCAAGAGTAGCCCCCAAAAGTTCAAGAAGGCCTCGTCCCTGGGCTGGAGGGAGGAAAGCTTCAGAAGGCTGGCGCCGGGCTTCTGGCTTCTAGTAATAACTCATTAGTCCTCCAGGGAACAGGGCTTCGCAAAAGATGGCTCCTCAGGGATTGAGGGCACCTTCAGGGGAGATAAACACGGGAAACAGTTTGCTCTAACCGTGCCGCGACCGAATTACCACCGGAGATTGTCCGATTTCGGGTGGGGGAAGCGACACTGGCAGGAGCATGGGGGACCCATGAAAAATGGCAAGATTTCTAAAGAGACGCAGTCCATAGATAAAACCGCAGAAAGGTCAAAACCGTAGGAGAGGGGGAAAACGAGCGAAAAGGTCTATCTCGTACGAGGGGTCTTGAAGGACGTAGGGTTCGGGGGCGAGAAGACCGGCGAACTATTGGGGGGCCGGTTGAGGGAAAGGGGAAGCAAACTCGAAGGGTAATTGTCTGAGTTCCAGGACCTGAAATAAAGTCGCGCCGGATAACCTCTCCGAAGCGGAGAAGGGGGGAACCAATCGGCTAGGGGACCCGAGACTCTAGCAGAAGGAGAGCACGCTGCCATGAGTGTTCAAAGTGTCGACTGAAGAGGAGGGGCGAGTAGGTCATAGCATCAGAGAAAGAAAATGGATGCCGAATTCACTCTCGTCAAGGGGGAACAATGCCACAGACTGGCCTACGAGTCGTGCGATCGGAAGGAAAGCTTGGGTGGGGGGGCAGGAAAAAAGGCGTATAGTTTTAGGGTCGCACCACGGAGGAAAATGGGGATTTGGGGGGACTCAGGTAGGTTGAAGGGTAAAGGGAAGATCTTCTGGTATTGGGTAACACCCTCGGGCATCCGTCGCCTCACCACAAGGGAGATAGGAGGGCGACTGGGGGGGACCCTGGAGGCGACTGTGTACGAGAAAAAATGCAGAAAAAAGACACGTTAACACAGACGTGGTGACAAATGCCTACAGGAAACCCCAATCAGCGGAAGTCCGCTCGCAAGCTGATTAGAGGTGCAGTGACTAGTGCATGAAAGAGAGTGGACTAAGACAAAGCGCATGTATGCGAGAGACAGAAACATCCAGAGGGGGGTCAAGTCGACCACATACGAGATAAAGGGCATTTCGGTGAAGTTCCGGCGAATTCACACTGTCAGTCCATAGCGAGGATCCTGGGCAAATCACTCGTCCCAGGAGAGGTGAAGAAGAGGGCGCGACGGGGAACTGGAAGGTCAAAAAATCGGAAGGAGAAAATAAACCTCCGGCGCTTGCAAGGGAGAAGAAAAACCGGCCCAATAGGAATATCCTCGAGGGAAGGTCCCTCACCTCCCCGCACGAAACCGAGCCTGGTACGAGGGGATAAAAAATGAAGCACGCAGGTAGCCGGCAATTCCTGCAATTCGGGGGGAAAATAATGGAATTCGGCCTCTCGAATCTTTGTTGGAGCGTGGAAACGATTCTATTGCTGGCGCGTACCCAAATGCCCAGAAAAGGCACCGCAGATTTCAAGACGTGGAGAGGGGAAAAGGTAACGGAGAAGACAGGAGGAAAGTGTTAGATAAGACGGGCGGGCCTACAGCTAAATCCTCGAGACGCCCTCGTTCGGGAGATAAAATTAGAGTCGCAAGATAGTCATGTGAAAGGGAGGGGGGAAGGGCTACAGGAGAGCTATGTGGGGGACCTTGAAGGGCGGTGCCGGGAAAGGCTTCCGAGGGGAACCGAACTGCATTACTCCAGAAGCAGAAAGAGAAACGCCGAAGAAATAAGCGGCCATGTCCAATTCTGAGATACTCAAGAAAGGGGGGAAAAAACCGATTCAAGGTAAGACAATTTCTTCCGAGTTGTTCTGGACAAGGTCTCAACTACAAACTTAGGGTACACAACTCAAGAGAAACCAAATGCGCCGTGGGAAACCCATTAGAGATTGAGGTTGCAAAGTGACAACACAAGTAGGACCGGGTTACGGGAAACAGGAGAAGTCAATCAGCGCATTATCGCCGAACACACTCAGCTAGAAACTGGAAAGGTTTCGGAGTCTGGGGGAAACGATTCTGAATGGAAACAAGTTTTTTTTGGGTTGTGGGGTTTGATATTGGCACGACCCGAGAAAAACGGGCAAACTTTTACAAGCATGGGGGGAAGGACAGCGACGTCGGGGGAAGCGGCGATCCAACCTCAAAATCCTAGAGGTCCCGGGGGGATTAAGAGCACCTGAGGGGCCGCCGGTGATCCAAACCTGAATGTATACCAAGGGGTGCCACTACTTGGGGTTAGGGGGGAGGGAAAACTGGAAGGAGAGCTAAAATAAGGTCGGCGTTTGGGAAAGTTAGTTCGGTTCGACTTCTAGGCGGGGGAAGGAGGGGGGGATCGCCACGGTTGATTTTGGGGCAAAAGGGGGGTAGGGTTCGTTCGGTTGGGGTCACTTTAGGTTGGGGGTGGGCTGGAAGGGCTGACCGCATGTGGGGGGAAGGAAAGGTGAAAAAATTGTCTGGACAGCTGGGTTCCTGATTAAATAGAACAAAAATATACTTGGGTTGGGTCCTAGCGAAGAGGCCAAATGTCGGTGATGAAGAAAGAGGAGGCCAGGGAAATAGTACGAGATGTAAGGCCGTGCCCCCCGGTTGACGGGCGAAAGGGACCGGGAAACGATGAGTTGTTTGAACCTGTGGTCCTGAAGGATCGGGGAGACTGTCCATGCAACGATAGAAGGATCGGGTCGGGTTGGCCGATCCTTTTCGGTAAAAAGTTACCTATCGCTGCTGCTGCAGTGTTGGGGGGGGTGAGATTTTGTTGTAAGCCGGGAAAATTGAATGAAAGGGGCAAATCTGGTTACGGAAAAAAGATAGCAAACAGGCATACGGGCCGCGATGGCGACTCGCGATGTGTAGGGAAAACTCTGTCAATCGGGGAAGTCGCTGGGCATTGAGATTTCTGGAGGGGGAGGAAGGTATCGGGTAGTCCAACGTGGATTTTTCTCAAGAGTCGAGCACGTCTGATGGGTGAAGAACCATCATGCACGAACAAAAGGTGGATGGGCAGCGAGGAAAGGAAACGACGGAAATCCGGACAACCCACTCGGTCAATCGAGGCGGGAGTAAAACTCAGGGGAAAGGTGAGGTTTTTTCACTCTCCAGTTAAATGACGCCAAACACAGAAAGAGGAGAGGACAGAGGATTTATACCGCGATGAAAAAAACCTAAACGTAAAAGGGGCGCAGTCTCAGCCGGAAGAGACGGGGCCGCGGGGTGGGAAGGGGACAATGGGACATCTATACTTGCCCGTAAACCGAGATTCCGACCATAGGGTGCAAATAAGCTTTCAAAGACCCTCCGAACTGCATCGTGACCACCACTCTGAACATATCAACCCTGAATAAGGAAAAAAGCCGAAGAAGAACCGGGGGAGCGGTAAGACTACATGAAAGAGTGAGGGAAGATCATTAGACCAGAGAAACATCTCGTATATATCGCAAAAGTCCGGAGGAAGGCCATTGTGGAGACCCTCAAGCGAGAGGGGACGAGTGAAAAGCTGAAACCCCATTTTACGGATGACCCCTGACACCCACTGCAGCCCTCACGATAGTATCTGGGGGCGTAAAACGGGAATCGTAAAGAAAAGAAAAAAAAGGCAGGGGTCACTCATATCCATACCAGGACGGTAAGAAAAACTAAATCGACCCTGGGTCAATCATACGTCACAGCCAGGGGAATTGGCTTGCAAGGGACGCAGAGCATATCCACCGTACATGGCGACCGCGATTCATGAACCAAAAAAGGAGACGTGGGATCTGATGGTTAAGGATTTTCAGGAAGAGTGTAGCGATCCATGGTTTTTGGAACGAAGAATCACACCACAATGCTTTAAGATATACGACACAAAGGCCCATTGAACAAATAAAGAAACAGATCAAGCAACGTGCGTTGAAAAAACGCCAGTACCCACCAAACTAACTAGAAGAAGAGAAGAGACTCACTTTCAAAAACGGCTCCGAAGGGGCTGGTTCAGAAGCATAAACCGCGTGTTGCCGCACTTCCTCCGAATAAAAAAGGAAGGGGGGGGGGCACCAAGGAATTGGAAACCAATCAAAGTGTTTCTAGCGGCGCAAGACTAACGTAAGAGAGAAGGCAATCCATGAGTGGTTCATGGAAAAAAAAAGCACCATGCTACCCACCCCTCAGTCTTTAGAAGATAAGGGAACGGGAAGAAATCGCGATTGGGGCAAATAAATTGGACACGGGAATTTGCAGGGGGGCAACCAAAATCCGAAACCTTTTCATGGCCCCTAGTCCCCGTCTCCGTGAAGTTCGATAATGCGCGGGGGGGAGCGCCCCGCATAATAAGAGAGGGGTAACACCTGAAGGGATTAATAGAAAATTCATGGGTCCTCGGGAACCCGCACCACAATCACAAGAAGAAAACTTAAGGGTTGGGTAGGGGAAGCAAATCTCAGGTTGGTGGGAAAAGGCGGTTTGCTAGTTTGAGAAGGGTGGAACTCCTGGGTCCCGACAACTCCGTCAGTTGAGAACTCGGCCGTGTCGGAATCCGGGCCCGTTCGGGTGGAAAGAAAATCGTTCGGTACTTTAGAAGGGGGAAAAGGCGGTGGAAGGTCAAGGCTTTCTCGACTGTATAATGGAGAAACCGGCCGGGTGCGGAATCCGAAAACGCTCACTGCTTAATTTGGCCAAAAGCATCGCTTCAAGCCAGGACGGCACGAATCTCTTCGGCGGAGCACAGAGGATATAAGTAGATAGGAAAGGAGCTCGCAGGAGAAGAGTAAGATAATTGGGTCGAGTATTTACGCCTGGGTCTTCAGAGTAAAGGAAAAAAGCGACCGAAGGACAGGGTTGCGATGACGAAGAAGGGTCCTGACCACGGAGAGATTGAACTTGGGAAAAGGATGGGGAAACCGCAACACTCTCAAGTGTGCTCTCAAAGGCAAAGATCCTAGAAGAAAAAATGTACTCCACAGGATTGCCGGCGACTGGGGAGGGGAGTCATGTCATCTATCGAGGGGAGTTAACGGGGGGGGAGGGGAGAGGGGAGAGAGGAGTTTAGCGGGTCCGAGAACGCGAAGGAAAGGGTTGGGGCCTGTTGACTGACGTTCAACCGACAGAGGAAGACCGGGTACTTGGGAGGCTTGAAGATGGGAGGAAGGACCTTCAGCGCCTATATAACCGAGAATACCACGGTTTTTCTAAGAACAAAGGATCGCCTCCTCGCTGGAAAAACGAAATCTCGGCAATGGCGGCCATCAAAAGCAAGGGAAAAGGATAAGACTGGCACTCACGAGTATGTGTAACGGGTGGACTGACCGTTTTCTGGGGCTAGTGGTCAGGTGAAGGAAGAAACTGCAAAAATAACTTGCTTCCTATACTGAGGAAAGGGAAGGCGGGTCACGGAGCCCTACTTCTAAGAGCGTGGAGAGCTTCCAGAAAGGATTGTGGGGGTGGTTGGTCGCCCACGGAGGGGAAGATATTATCCTTATGTTCCGGGGAAAAGAGTTAAAAGGTCAAAACCATGAGAAGAAACT
>Ga0179591_1522575_pt1 | contig 16480 bp, 28 predicted proteins | sample CZOMad2_1_08_16f_FD_182891 | JGI IMG/M metagenome (GOLD analysis project Ga0179591, IMG submission 182891) | Vadose zone soil fungal communities from Angelo Coast Range Reserve, California, USA - CZOMad2_1_08_16fungal (PacBio error correction) | ecosystem: Environmental > Terrestrial > Soil >...
CATCAAAAAGCCAAACCGCAACCAACAGACACACAAGAAAAATGCAAATTCAAGACACGCCGAAAGAAATGACACATAGCGACTAAAACACTAAGAGGCCAGATAAGCCCGAAAGCGCCTCGCCCGGCCCCCGCCCCCCTCCCGCCCCCCTCCTCTCTGGCGGCCGCCATCGCCTACACGCCCTCCGCCACCCCCACCATCCGCCGGGCGCAGGCCTGGGGGCCAATAAAAGTGACAGACTGCCACACTGTGCGAAAGAATCACTGGCAGCAGACCAGCGGACACAAACCACAGGGCCCCGAACAATTGTCGAGAACCAAACGACCCGACCAGCAATAGAAAGTCAACACAACAAACCTAGAAACACAAAGCCAAATACGAAAAAGACATAATAGTCGGCACGAGCCAAGAACATAAAGAAGCGCCCGCACAGTCGACCACCTATGACCATGCTCAGAAGATTCGAACCAATCCAATGACGTCTGGGCCTGTTATTGTATCAGCGACCAGTCTGCTACCCTGGACCCACCACAACGTCCCTCCTGAACTCCCAGACCCCACGGTGTGTAGCGGCAGGCCCCCCCGCGCCCGCCTCCGGCTGCTGGGCGCCCACCCCAGCCACTGACTCGCATCATCCGCCCCCCCTCCCGTTCCGTCGGCTGCGCGTTCTTCGGGCCCGCCAGCCGCACCCCTCGCGGCCTCCGCGAGTCCTTTCAGCCGGCCCCGAAACAGCAGGAAAATCAGGTTTTCTTTTCCGCCCTCGGGTTGCGTCCACTGCACCTTGTTCTCCCAAAGCCCCCGTCCCCCCGAGTCCGAATTCTCGGCTCCGTCGGCAATGATGTGGAAAGGTGATTGCGGCGAAATCGCGGCCCCCCCAGGATAGGGTCCTATCGAGGCCCCGTTCCGTAACGGCCCTTAGGCTGACGGGCCGTTTGCGGCGTGCTCAAGGGCTGGGACTCTGCACGTGGGCGCCGTGGTGGGGTTTTTTTTTCTGCGCCCGCCCCGCTTGGGCGGCGGGGACCCGACCAAAAAAAAAAGCCGCGTTGGCGCCAAAACAACCAACACACCAACCAGTTCAACCTGCCCCGGTATACCGCCGGATCGCTTGCCCGCGATAACAGTCCGTGGACAAAAGTGACCTTCGGACCGCTGGTGGTTCACGGACTGGTCGCAGCGAAGTGTCAAAGCCCTCGCACATGGCATCACGCCGGCGCAGACATGGTCCGGCGTTCCGTGAGTTCAATGTGAATCGTCGCCCACACGCCGCGGAATGTCCGCGGCGGAAAGTGTGAAATGCGCTACACGCTGTAAGTACCGCCTTCGTTACATAGGACAACATCGCCGCTGCTATTGATGATCCGAGACCCTACACCCATACGCGCGTCCCCACGCACCGTGGACTCCAATACAGGCACGCGCGATGCGCGCCCCATTCCTATGATGGGGTCCCGACTTGTGATGACATAATGCTTATGCGTGGCCCACAAACGCCCCAAGCCTCGGACGCGACATTAGGAGCCCGTATAACCACATCACAAGCAACAACGCAAGTACAAGAACCAAAAAACAAAAAAATAAAGCCAAGAAGACCCAAAAACACTTGGACGCCCGAAAGAAAACAATAATGCTGCAAACTACGTAAAAAGCAAAGACTAACAATAAAATAAACCCCATACCAAGTACAAAAAGCGGACGATACGGGGGGGGTTGGTTAAACCAAAAAAAAAAAAAAGACAAAAAGACAAAAAACAACGAAAAAGACAAGGAGAACACCTCACCATATAACAAATCGCACCCTACGTGGAGGACGACCCTTCGCGGGTGCTCGCACACAAAAATCGTAATCACAACGACAAACAATAAAAAACCTGAAAACAGCAAAAACCATGCGAACGACCACACAACAACAGAACAACCGCAACAAAACAACCAAAGAAAAAAAACACCCAAGGGAAACCCACCAAAGCACCAATGTACCACCCCAGAACCAACACAAACCGGAAGTGTAAAGAAAAACACAGCCGTGGGCTAGCCAACTCCAACGCAAAAATAGTAAAAAAGACCCACCTGACAAAAATCACATACACGAAGAAGAGCCCATGTCCGACGAGCAACCCCGAAAAGCCCAAACCAAAACAACAATAAAAACAACAAAACCGATAAAAAACCCAACACCAAACAAACAAAACCCACAAAACCGTATGTGGTTAGAAAACCAAAACCCCACCACACACGTGGGGGGTTTGGCGTTTTTGTTGGAAACCAAAACGATCACCTCACAGGTTCCTTTGCATACAAACACCACACCACAGAACAACCCATTAGAAACCGAATAAGAAACACACGCCTACCTGTAAAAAAAAAAAAAAAAAAAACAACAAAAAAAAAAATTTAAAGAAAAGAACAGCAAAAGGGTACGAAGCACCAGATCACATCAAACGCACTATGGGTCCAACCAAAAAGCGCCCATATCAAAGCAGAGTCATGGGTGCAGCACACTGGTGTGCCCGAATATACGCGGCGTCCGCCGCGAGATGGGGTGTGCCTTCGAGCGGGTCCGCCTGTGTCGCGCTGTAGAACCCCTACTGATCTGACCTCCACCACCACCCCACCCTTCCCCTGGTCGTGCGCGCGGCCCACGACGAAGTCCGGTCCACCCAGACAGACCAAACCGAGAACCAAACAAACAAAAAGCAAGACGAACAAAAACAAGCCACAGTAGTCCAGCGCGCCAACCGGCCAGCACAACTCCGCATACTACAGGAACGAGCAAATAAAGGAAGCATCAGTCCCTCCGTCTGCCGAGGATCATCGGAAATCTTTGCAAGCGTGCACGCACCACCACACAAATCAAAAACCCAACAAAAGGTTGGTCTCGGCGAATCTGGAGCCAAACATCGCCGCATTTAATCCAAGAAGTCTTGACGGGCACAGACACTAATACCCCTGCGACTATAAAACCAGACACGGCAGGAATAGACAAAAACAGAGTAGCACAAAGACACCTAACAAGGGGGAAAGCCAGTTAAAAAAATGTGAAAACAAACATACAAAAAAAACCCGCGCGCGAATTCACACGACCCCTCCATCTCCAAGCGCCCATCGCGCTCTGGCCCCAATACACTCCCCAGCAACCCCATGAAACTGTGACGCTCAACCGCCGTGACCAACTAAAAGACGGAATCCAGCCGCAAAATAAACAAAAACACACAAAAGAAGGCCGGAAACCGCGACGGTGACAACCCTGCAGTGGCAACAAGCAGCCCCTAACACATCAGTCCGCGCCGCCGCAATGCGCGGCAACCAGGACGAGGCCCGAAACTGATACAAACGTGAAACAACAAATCAAAAAAACAAAAAAAAAAAAGCCCAACAGACCCAACATAAACGACAACGGGGGGGCTGGCCGGAAGGACGTACCCAGCATGAGACCCAAGCAAAGCACAAAATACACACTAAAATCAGAACCCCAACAGTGTGAAACGGGCAGTGCGCCCGCGCGACCTCCCTCGCGCCCCGCCCCACAACCCCACCACCCCACCCGAAACAAAAAAACACAAAACAAATCAGTTCCGCGACGCAAAAAGTTGAACCGGATGTGCTGATAAAACCGCCCTTCCCCCTAACCTTCAACTACGGACACTTGACCAGAATCAAAAACCAAGAAAGAAAAAAAGAAACGAAATCAAAATGACGTATTCCGCCAACCGATGCAAACCCCGAGCCCGTGGTGTGAAGTCAAAGTACAGCCAAGAGACGCCGGTCTGACTGGCCTAGGCAGGCCAACAAAACAAATCAACAAAAAGACAGAAGCAACACAACATGGAGAGACACAACAAAAAACAACCAAAACATAAAAAACAAGCCTGCGATCAAACAAAAAAACACAAAAACAAAAAAAAAACCCAACAAAACAAAAACAAAACAAAAAAAAAAAAAAAAAACAACGCAAACAAAAAAAAAGCAGAACAACACAAACCAAAGGGGACAAACAAAACACAACACCAAAAACCCCACCCCCAGTCCCCACCCTCGCCCCCCCCCCCCCCCCCGCCCCCCCCCCCCCCACCGCGAACCCCCCCCCCACACCCAGTAGTTTTGGATCGGCGCGAGTTGGTCTTTCGTAGTGATGACCCCCCCCCCCCCCATCGCACCCCCTCCCCCCCGATACCCTCGCCTGCATCCCCCCCCACCCCCGCGTTCACTGCGCCGGCTCCACCCCCCCCCCCCCTGTGCGCCCCGGCCCCACTCGAGGCTGGATGTAACGCAAAACAAAACCGCCACCACAACCGGGGCGTGGCGGATGGTGAAAACGAAAAATCCGGCCATTAAGCCGTGATCACTTCAGACGCGGTGCAAAAGTATGGTCCAAACATCAAAAAAACAAAAACAAAGATAGGGTACAAACCAAAATCCAAAGCATAAAAATTCCTCCAACCCTGCGTCCACCAGACCACACCCGTGGCCGCATAGCCCCCCCCCGCCTTTGGCGCGCGCCACCCTGCCCCCCCGAAGCGGCCCCTCCCTGCCCCCCCACTACCCGCCCCCGCGTCCGACTCCCCCCCCCCCCCCCCCCCCTCTCCCCCCCGCCCCCACAACCCACCCCACACCCACACAACGTGGACAAGGCGCTGAGGCACTGAAACAGCGACACGAGAGCGCATCTGCACCGCCCCTAAGCTGCGCACGCCCGCCTCTCCGCCTGCGCACGCCCACGTCGTGTCTCGCGGACGCGATTGGTTTGACACCGGTTTTTGCCGCTGCGGGGATCGCCCGCCAGTGCCTGTCGTTGGCCTTGCCTGCGTCTGGTTCACCAGCCAGTGTTCCCGCGCACTGGTTTTGATCGCCATGGTACGTGCGAATCCCAGGTTTTCTCGAGGTCTTGATTTGTTCCTCTTCGAAGCCCCTCTTTGTCCTGCCGATCCCGTGTCGTCCGATCCTGCGGCCGCCGTTGCTAATCAACCAGGCACCGTCGACAAAGAGTCTGCCGTCCCATCAACCAAGTCCCCGCACGAACGCGCCGCCGCCCTCCGCGACAACCCACCCTCCCCGATCGCCCCACCTCGGGACTCGCCCAAGGTCTCCGCGACTGCGACACAGCCGAAAACCACACCGCCCGCTGCCCCCACCCCCCCACCGAGTGCCCGCGCCCACCGCCCCGCCCGCCCCGCCCCCGCCTCCTCACCCCCGACAAAAAACAACAACAAAAAAAAAAACAAAAAAGGGTGGGGGAAAAAACAAAAAAAAAGAAAGCAAATAACAGCCCCCTCGTGAATAAAAACAACTCCTCACAGTCAGGATCGGACGCATCACCGGAACAAACCGCCGGACGCACTGCCGCGCGACCCCACGACAATAAACAAAAAAAAAAAAAACCCAAAAAAAAAAAAAAACACAAAAGTCAGGCGAAACAAAAAAACAAAACACCGAAGTCTACACAACACTTCCCTCCCGCGGCCCCAAGCGCGCCGCGCGCCCGCCCCCCCGCGCACACGTCCCTCGGACCTACACCACAATCCGCCTCCCCCGTCGTACAGCCCTCACACGCCCCTCCACTGCGCGGCCCGCGTTTCGCCTTCGGGCCCCGGACATTGGACAATGCACTCTCACTTTCCGCCACTCCGACCCACCTCACCGCTACACCCCTGCGTTCTGACCCCATCATTCCGCCGTTCAAGCGCAGAAATAATTCGCCCCAAAGCGAACCTCGTCCTAGTGAGCGCAAGCCATAACCGATAATACAAAAAATCGCCGCGAGGAAGCAATGTAGTCGTACCAAGCAACAACACGAAATACCCTCGTGACGAGGAGATGAACCCCTACTATCCCCATGCCGCCGTAAATCGATTGCGCGCGGGTGTTGGCGCACTGGCCTCCGTCGGTCTCACAGGTTAGTCCTGCACGGGCAGTGAACACGGACCCAAAGCTCCGCCAGAACGCCCCCGGACCAGCAGGACATGTCATCGTACACGACGCAAGAAGCGCCGACTCCATACCGAAGGCCGCCTGACGGAACAGACAGCCAGCTACGGTGCACACGCGGCCGAAACAATTCCACTGCTGAAGTGAACGAGCTGCCACAGTCGGTGCTAGCATAGATCTATGCCGTCCCCCACAAATGATGTCAAAGGGCGAGCGTCATTACTTCATATCATGCAGAAACGATCCGAAGAGGCCCGGGGTGACGCTGGGGGGTGGGAAAAAAAAACCCCGCCGCGCTACTGAAAATATGCAACAATCCAAGAGCCCTGACGAAACAGAACCTGAACAAAAGGCTGGACGCATAACACCCGGCAGAAAATAACCTCTCACACAAAAACCCATTTCGTGCAGGCCCGCCACGCAGATAATCGAAATTCAAATGAAAGTGCCTGCAGCATCAAGGCAATCCAGAAAAACAATGCAAAACACTGATGATAAACGTAGTTCGTCTCAGAAATTGTGAGACTCAAAAAGAAGTCACACAAAAAAAAAACACAGAAACAAAAAAAAAAACAAAGAACCATGAAGACGAAAAACACCCCACAAGTCAAAGAACACCCACCCCCTCTCCCCCCACCCCATAACACAAAAGTCACTGGCAATGAGGAACGACCAAAACAGAGAAATCAAACAAAACCCACTACAAAGCACTGCACCGGACCCCGCCCCCAAGCCCCCCGGCCTGAACACACCGTGCTTCCTCCCGTCCTCGCCCTGCCCCCCAAACACAGCACGCCCTGAGTCGCGCGCCCCACCCGCCAACAATCTGAAACACAGAAAACATCACCACGCACAAATCAAAACCAAGCAACCAATCACGCCATGGGTGCAGAGCCAGCACGCGGCAAACAAAACCAAAGCCACGCGCCACGAGCCGCTAATGCCGGACGTGACGAGACATCGAATGTGCATCGATCAATCAAGGGCCCGCGCCCGGATGCTCGTATTAACGAGCGAAAAGTACAAATACGGCCAAGCCCTGCCCCACCCACTCTCCCACCCCGCTGCACACCCCACCCCCCCCCCCACACCCCCCCCCACCCCCCTTGCCCCCCCCCACCCCCGAATCCCTAAGAAACGCAGGCGACCCGGTCCCCAGACACCACCCCCGTCCACCCCCACCCCCCCCCCACCGTCCCGGACCTGCCTGCGTTCGCATCCCTGGTGCATCCTGGCCCGAGACTTGGCCGGTCCGAAACGCCGTTGCCCGCCGCGCCGGCCCACCGCGGGCAAAGCTCGTGGCCCGGGTTTTTTTTTTTTCACCGGTGGCTCACAGGCCCTGACTTGGTTTTTGGCGCTTATTTCTGTTCTTTTTTTTTCCCACCTCCCCCCTGTTTGCGTGCTCCTGCTTTCTTTGTTTTTGTCTGTTTAGGATGTTTTTTTTTAGTTTACCGCCCCACGCGCCCGACCGCCTCCCACTGGCCTCGCCAACCCCTCCCCACCGCCCACCCCCCACTCCCGCTCCCTCAACCGCCCCCCCCCCACCTTCCGCCCCCCCCCCCCCGCCCCCTCCCCCACTAACCCCCCCCCCTCCCAGACCCCCCCCCAACCACACAAACCAAAGCTCCACCAACGGCAGCTACAACCTACTACCTCCTCAAAAAAAACACAAAAACCCAACGCGGAAAACACAACCAGATACGCCAGGATAAACCACAAATAATTAACCACGAGCACCACAATTTGCACAAGAACCCCACCAGTGCACACCACAAAAAAACACCAAAAAACGCCAATCCCCCCGCGCACGCCAGAATCAAAGATAATGCTAAACCGTGCGGGACGGGGGCCCTCCCTCCCGCCGCCGTGGTAGTGGGCTCTCCTAAGGGGTGGTGACCCCTCGTGATATCACTCCGCCACGCAAAATCCACTTCACCAACAATCAATCGAAAAGAACCGAAAGGCACGACTGAAAGAGACCAGGATACCAGGACCCTCGTTTGGAATACGGGACTTTTTCGCAAGTGGGCATGATGAAACGCGAAAACCAAAAAAAAAAAAAAAATAAACAAACAAACACCCAAAACCTACCCCGAACGACAAAAAAAAAAAAACACAACATGATTTCAGCCAGCCACAATATGTTATAAAGTAACCGCGTACACTAAGCACAAGAAAATAACCCGCCACGAAACAGGCACCCCAACCAAAAAGCGCCACAGCAGCCCTCACAAGAGACGTTTGGGGGGGGCCCGCAGCCGGTTTAAAACAGCCCGACAAGAGCGCAACAATTTGACAAGCAAAAAAAGCCAGACCTGACAAAGACAAACAAATCGGCCACACAAAAGAACCGAAACAAAAGTAACAAGAAAAAAATGAGCGTACCCAAATACAAAAAAAAAAACACCTAGCCCATGGCAATAAAAAAAAAACCAACCACCACAGTAAAAAAACAACCCAAAACAACGTACAAACGCAAAACATGAGTAAAAAAAACTCCACGAAGCACAGCAACACACCCCCGACTAACAAAAAAAAAAAAAAACAACAAAAAACCAAATGCCCTGCACAACTCGAAAAAAAAACGAAAAAAAAAAACAAAAAAAAAAATCACGCAAACAAAACAACAGCCACAACCCAAGACAGCACAACAACTAGACTATCTAAAAGCACAAAAGAACCAAAAATCCGAAGACCACAGCAGGACAACTAAACAACACTAACTCACAGACACAGGAAAAACGAAGAACAACCACCAAAAACAAACGAATAAAAACCTGGAAGATGACAACCAAGCACCAAGCCGAGCGGTCCCTAGGCGTGCAATGCTGTGCGTGGCACCAAACAAATCGCGAGCGTAGGGCACGACACAGCATCAACGTGAGCACACCCGATGGGGCCAGGAAACGCAAAACAGCACCAACGACCATCCCAAACCCCACTGCAATGCAGGTCTGAAAAGAGCCAGATACCTGCAAAGACAGAAACACCAAAAAAGCCCCGAGTCGGCAACAAGGTCTGGCACACAAACGAACAAAAAAAAGCACAGCACAACCCAATCGCAGAAAACCACTACAGCACCCTGTGAACTACACTCTCCCAGCTAACAAAACCCCACTGCCCCCCAAGGAAGAAAGACAAAAAAAACCCCAACCAACAACCACACATACAAAACAAAAACAGAAACAAAACACAAAAACAAAACAAACACCACAAAGAACAACCCCCCAAAAAAACATAAAGACAAAGGCGGTATGAAACACAGCAAATACACGGACATCACAAACCAATCATGCAACACACAAGCGGGGGTGGTGGGCGAGTTCGGTTCAAAAAAGAAAAATACAAGATCCTAAACACACAAAAACAAAAAACAAACACAACCACAAACCAACCCAACACAACTGAACACACAAAAACTTACGAAAATATAGGCGGAACACAAAAGACACACCGTAAGAAACCCAACGACATACGAAACACAAAAAAACCAGAGACACAAAACAAAACAAAAAAACAACAACAAAAAAAAAAACAGAAACAACCCACACAAACAACACATAACACAAAGAGCACGAAAAAAACAAAACGGGCGCAAATAACAAACACAACATTGCTCGGTCGTGCTGGTCGTACGGAAAAAGACGCATATGCACACAAAACAACAACCTGCACTGCACAACAAACATGTTGTCGGGGGCGGCCACAAAAAACCAAGACAGAGCCAATTAAGAAAAAAAAAAACACCACATGCCGCAAGCAAATAAAAAGTGACCCTCCCGCAACACCTCCCCGCAACACCCCCCCCCCCCCCCGCCGCCCCCCCAACCCACCCCCACCCCCCCACCACCCATCCCCCCGCCGGCCCCCGCCACCCCCCCCCCCCCCCCGACCCCCCTACCCCTCGTCCTCGCCCCCCCGGCACCCCTGTCCCCTGCCGCTTCCCGTGCAGCCCCGCGCACGGTCCGGGCCCGCACGACCCCCCAACGCCCGACACCACACCGCCTTTGTCGGCCCCCCCGCCCCGCCGCCGTCCACGTGCACACCACCCCCTGCGCCCGCCCCCTCCGCGCCTCTCGGCGGTCCCACCGCACCTGCCAACGCCCCCCCCCGCCCCCGCGACCCCCTCGCCCTGCCCCCCCCCCCCGACGACGCCACCCTTCTGCCGCCCCCCAACACCCTCACCGGGCTCATCCCTGGGCGCCACACCCTCTCCGCGAATCCTCCCCCTCGCCACCACCCGCCCTCGCCTCACCCCCCCCTGCGGACCCACCCCCCACGCCCACCCCCCCACCCTGACCCGCCCCGCCCCCCTCCCCCCTCGGCCCAACCACCGACCCCAGGATACAGCCACCCGCCGCCCGCCAACCCCCCAACCCCCACCCCCCCCCCACCCCCCCCCCTCCCCCCCCCCGCGACCCGGCCCCCATGCCCCCCCCTCCAAACCAGCGCCTGTTCCACTCGATCTTTTTGGCTTGTGATATCGCCCCCACCCCCGCCCCCCGCCCCCCCCCCCCCCCCCCCTCCCCGCGCCCCACCCGCCCCCCCCCACCCTCCCCACCGCCGCCGCCCCCCCGCCCCCCCCTCCCCCCACCCCCCCTTCCACCCCCCCACACCCACACCCCCCCCCCCTCACCCCCCCCGTGCCCCGCGTGCCCCCCCCACCCCGCCCCACACCCACTCCCCCCCCCGACGCGCCCCCTCCCGTCGCCCCACCCCTCCCCCTGGGGTCCCCGTCCCCTCCTCCCCAGGCCACCAAAACTGCAACGAAAAACCAGAACGCCGGCACAAAAACAAAGGACAAATAGCATTATTAGATCACGGGGCGACTAACATCAAACAACAACAAAAAACGACACCACACCAAAAAAAAAAAAAAACACCACAAACCCAAACAAAACAAAAAAAAAAACTCCCAAAAGCCAGTCACAACAAACCGCAGGCGCCCTGAAATCAACAGAACAGTCAGCACCTCAGTCGCCACACCTGATTTTGCGCGGCCCGTAAGGAAATGGCGGGGGCCGAATCGATAGCGCCCCCCTCCATGTATCAGCCTATCAAAGAAAAGGAGGACAAAGAGAAGAGGAGGGTTCGCCCGGTCGGTAACGGGACCTACAATGAAAACACACGGTCGAAAGCCACGCAAAGGACAACCGTGCCCATCCCAATAACAAGGATGCTGCGAACCTGCCACGGCCTGCGAAAGCACTAGAAAGCGATTGTGCAAAGCCTAGTGGGGTCGCGGGAAAATACGAAAAATAAAAACAAAAAGAACCCGAAACAAAACTGAAAAAAAAAAACCCCCCACCCCCCCCCCCCCCCCCTCACGGACCTCACAACAAAGAACGAGAACTACACAGAAAAAGTATAAGGCCCAACCCCACAATAAAAGGTACCAAACAACACGAAGAAAAGTCCACCCCACACTCCACTGACACACACGTAGATAGACCCCGGCCCGGTGTGGTCGCTTGCCCCCGCGGCTCGCCCCCGCCCGCCGCCCCCCCGCTCCCCGCGCCCCGTTCCCCGGGGTTTTGGGGGGGTCTTCGCGGTGCAAGGCCTGCCAAGGTCCCTTGCGGCTGCATGTTCACCCGCGCTCCAGCGCACCCCCCGTCCACCCCCCCCTCGCCCCCTCCACCCCCCCTCCCCTGCCCCCGACCCCACCGTCTCCCCCGCCCGTCCGCCCCAGCCCGGCCCACCCTCCCCGCCCACGTGCGTCCCCGCGCCCGCGCGTTGGATCGCGCCTTGCCACGTGCTACGTCTCACGCCACTCGCCTTCCCAACCCCTCCACGGCACCCCCCCACCCCCACCCCCCCCCCCCCCCCCCCCCGCCGCCGGCCCTTGTGCACTGTATCCCCTGCGACCCCCCTCGTACGCGCTCCACCCGCCCCTCGCCATAACCCCACCCAAACCCCCCCCATCACCGCCCGCCACCGCGTGCCGAGCCGGGCCCCGCCCCCCCACCAGGCCCCGCATGCATGTCAGCACCCGCTTCGATCCCCAGTCGCCCTCTTGCTCTGGTTGGCCGCCGCTCCTTCGGCGTTGGATGCCTGAGCAATCAGCCCACACGCGTCGCGCCCCGGCCACCCTTGCCGACCCCTAGCGCCGGCGCGCCCGAAGCCCCCACCCTTGCGCAACTCCCGTCGCCCCATCCCAACCATCCCCCCACCCCCCCCCACCACCGCGCACCCCACCGCCCCGGCTGAGACCAGCCCCCCCCCCCAAAAAAAAGAAAGCGGTGAATCGCTCAACAAAAAACAACAAACACCACCGAGGAAACCAAAACACGAGGACCCACCCCCCCACACTCCCTACCCCGTCCCGGCTCCCCCCTCGTCGCACTTCTCCCGTGCGTCAAGCCCCCTGACCCCCCCACAGCACCCCTAACCCGCCACGCCCCCCCCCCACCGCCCCCCGCCCCCCCACCCCGCCCAACCCGCGTGCGCTCCGAACCATCCGGTGTAGCTCCAGGCTGTGGTCTGGCGGTGTCGAGCCGCCGCGCCCCCCCCCCCACGCAACAACATAACAAAAAATAAAAAAACACAGACAAAAAAAAATTCAACAACAAAAAACAAAAAGACAACAAAAACAACCAAGAAAAAAACAAAAGCCTACTGAATCGCACTACACACAAATACAAAACAAAAACTACCATAAAAAAAAAAAAAACAAAAAAAACAAAATCCCCTCAAAAGGTAAAACAAATAAAACATCAAACAAAATCCAAATAAGTTCCTGAATTAAGAACCGTCCTGGCACCCCCATCACATTACTGACAACCAGGAGAAACCGATACAACGAAAACATACAATACAAAAAAAACGAAAAAAAAGACAAACACCCAAACCCAACCAACACCAAAAAAAACAAACATCAAAACAAAGCCTTGAGCAAAAGCCAAAGACGCCTACACAAGACAGAGTGATCCCCCCGTGGCAGCGTTGGCAAACCGAATAGCTGAGCCGTACCCAAAAAAGCGAATCAAAAAAAATTCGCCCGTGCACGGGGGACAGCACGAAGACCATACTAAAAACTCGAAAGCATACTCGACAAACATAAACCAAATCAAACATGTTTGGGTCGGGCGCTTGCGGCCCAGAGCGTGTGAGCACTCAAAGATGTCGACAACACAATCAAACCTTAAGTAACAACAAACCCAAACTCGCATGGTTCAAGAAAAAAGAAACACAAAGCACCCCCCCCGCCTGTGCCGCCCCCCCCACCCAGACCCCCTTTTGCCGTTCCGCCCAGCGATGCCTAGATCTGTATGATACCCACCCCCCACCCCTGGGGGTGCCACAAAACAAAGCACCAGAAAAGTAACCACAAAACCACCAAGATGCGGTCCCAAACAAAAAAAACACGACGAACAAAAAAAAGTGGCAGCCCAAAAACAAAAAAAATCGTAAATACCGGACAGTGCAACATAGTTCAACGCCATCCCCCCCTCCCCTCCCACCAAAGCCGACCGCGCGACCCCCCCTTCTCCTCTCCTGGTGGGGGTGGGTGTCGGGTTGGCGGCCGGTCTCCCGAGCATCCCATCAAAAAACATAACAAAAAAAACTCCAAATCCGCCAAGACAAAAACTCGAAAGCGCAAATCCGCTTATCTCAACAAGAAGAGAAAACACAAAAAAAAAAAAACAAAACAAAAACAAACTACTTGGCGATATTACCCATGCGCCCATAGACGGTATACGAACATAAGAGTCCGGACAGAAACCATAACAACCGCGTGAATCCACAGACGCGAAACTGCGAGCCAACACACCCCCCCCCCACCCCCCTCGCACATGTCTTTCCCCAACCCGCGCTCACCGGTCCGTCGCCCCCGCCAAGCGCCGCAACACCCCCATCGCACTCCCCCCCGAGCCTCCCCGCCGCGTCAAATCCGGCAACGCCCCCCCGTGATCCCCCCCCCACCCGGCCCGGACGCTCACCGTCACCCCGGCCCCCCCCCTCCGGCGCCCGCCCCGCCCCCCTTCCAGCACGGGCGCCCAGACATCGACACGCGATAACAACCCGGCACGACCGCAGTAATACAGTCGACATACGTCCACACCATTCGAAAAACGACAAAATCGACACACGAGGCAGCCGAAGAAACACAGGATTCACGCACCAAGCACAGAGCGACACAGCGCCCTGCGCTCAACCACCACAGTGGGGTGGGAAAAAATCGGCCGACACCCCAGTGCGGTGTATTCGCCTTAAAAACAAATCAAGCACCAAATTAAGAAAAAAAGACCAAAAAAAAAAAACAAAAAGCCGAATAAAAAACAACACGCTAATGTGTCGACGCGTCATACAAATATGAATGGCTGACCGGAAACGAACCCTGCTCCCTGACACCCCCTCCCCCCACCCCCGCCCCACCCCCATGGCACCTCCGCCACGGCCGCCGCTCCCCCCCCCACCACCCCACCCCCCCCGCCCCACCCCCCCCCACCCCCCCCCCTCCCCCCCCCTCACCCCCCCCACCCCCCTGGCGGTGTGACAACACCCGAACCCCCTCCCCCCCCCCCACTCCCAAGGCGGCCCGACCCTCCCCCCCACCACCCCCTCCCCCACCCCCCCCCACCGCCCCCCCCGCGACGGAGAGGAGAGAACACCCCCCCCCACCCACAACCCCCCCCCACCTGTGTTTCCCCGCGACCGGGTATCCTTGCGACTGAGTGCTTCGTCCGATTGTTTTGATGGACATTGTTATTTTTGCCCCCCAGCCACCCCCCCCCCCCCCCCCCCCCCCACCCGCCCCCCCATCCCCCCTCTGTAACCACCACCACCCCTCCCAGCGTCACTCACCACCCCCCCTGCTGCGGAATCGTCCGTCCATGGCTGGTCTATATCGGTGTTTTGCTGCGCACGAATCCTGCGCCACTGGCGTGACCGGCCGTCGGCCCCACCCAACAACCGCCGTCACATTAAAGCGCGTAAACCGAATCGCAGTCCAAACGGCAACAAAAAAGGAAATGTAATCTCAACATCCAACAAAGACAGTACCAGAAACAGCACGTGAACTCTGAACTAACGATGGGAGCTGCGACACCATGACACAGACAGTGAACTCGGACAACATCACAAGAAAACAAACAAACGCAAAAGATCAGAAGATACCCAACACAACACAATACGCACAAAAATAACCTCACACAAAAAAAAAACCAAGACAACAAAACAACAAACCACCAGGAGTGAAGCAGCGAAACAAAGAAAAAGAAAAATATGAAATACGACCCAAGCTAAGATAGCACGCCCCTCATAATTAAACGGGCCGCGCCCCCAACACCCGCATCCGCGTCGGACTCGACATTCATTGGACACACCATATAAAAAACCATCCTGAACCCGGGCGTCGGGACGCCCGCCAAGGCGCAGGCGTGGAACAACCGCGTCCGGTCACAACAAGCACAAGGTGCACATCGCCACAGCTTTGTAACCGCCAAAATGACAGCCGAATCCAACAACATGGCCAGGAAACTCTCGACGGTCAAGAAAAATGATCCCTCCGAAAGCCCCATACCAAAGAATCGCCGACTACCGCGGCATCTCCGAAATAAACAAAACACAACTCAGACGGCGAACATCTAGTAAATCCACAACCACCCAAGGCCGTCGAGGTGACCAAAGCACCCATCCACAAAGTCCAAAAAACCAAAACGAAACAAAAGCGACCGCGCGACCATACGCGAAACGCCGAACTCCCGCCAGAACAGAGACGAAAGAAAAAACTCAAAGTACACAAGGTGGTCCGATAGAAAGCCAAGCAACAAACAAAACCACACAAAAACAAAAAAACAGCCCCCAGGTGGTACCGAGACTGCGACCAACGTACCCACCACAGCGACGGCCTGCCGTTTGTGGGTCAAGACACAAAACAACCAACCAAAATACTAACCTAAAACAAAAAAAAAAAAAAACAAACATAACGCAAACAAAAACAATACCGAAAACAAAAGAACAACCTCAGCCCCAGCAACCAGGCTCCGCAATACGATCACCCTAGTGTGACCACCCGCGGTCGACCTCCACCGAGGGGCGCGCGTCCAATACAAAGGCTGGCCGACCCCGCCCCCCGGCCCCCTACGCCGGCCCTCCCCCCGTGGCCCCCCAAGGGTGCCGCGGCGCCTGCGCCTCCGCCTCACGCCCACACTCCCACACCCGCCACCCCACACCTCCGCTCTAACCGGCGCGACCGCCCTCAGCTCATGGGTTCGTCCTCTTCGCCGGCCCACCACACCTTCGGCGACACTGAGCCACTCCCTCATTCGCCCACCCCTCTCCGCCAATCACCTACGGTCCCTGCCATCATTCCGGACCGTCAGCGACCAAGGCTGACAATATTCCAGAAAAAAACCAAACGGACATACATATTGAGACAGCGCCGCATCGAATTCGTCGTAGAGAATGGCATGCAAGCGTCAAAAACCCGAAAAAATCACTCCCAAAGCGTGAGAGACAAAGACAATGCTTCCAACAAAATGCCGCCATGATCGAAATAGAATTGCCGCCAGATGGCCACGACACATGGGCCCCCCCCCACCCCCCCCCCGAGTCG
>Ga0179591_1401841_pt1 | contig 16479 bp, 17 predicted proteins | sample CZOMad2_1_08_16f_FD_182891 | JGI IMG/M metagenome (GOLD analysis project Ga0179591, IMG submission 182891) | Vadose zone soil fungal communities from Angelo Coast Range Reserve, California, USA - CZOMad2_1_08_16fungal (PacBio error correction) | ecosystem: Environmental > Terrestrial > Soil >...
TAAACCGCGGGCGCCAAAATGCCTCGTGCACTCCAAAAGGCAAGCCGGGTGAGGGAGAAAAACCCCACTTTGTTCACACCCCGTCCCAAGCGGGGCAGCATGCAACAGGTAAATCAAAATCCACAAGTTGACCTACCGTAAAAAACTTTGGGAGAAATGCGTGATTGGGAGGGGTCCCGAAGAAGGGGTAGACTCCCACACCGAAAACCCTCCAGGCTGGAGGCGAAAAGAAAAGGATCCATCTAAGGCAGTCTCAAAGGGTCACGATTTGAGAGAAGGAAAAGCGACAAAGAGAAAGGACCGAAAAGGGAGAGAAGTGAGCCAGGTTCTCTCAAAAAGGAAGAGGGCTGAGGGGGGGGAGTTCTGAAGAAAAGTCCATATAGGAGAACCGTATGAGTAAGTTAAAAGAGGGGAGAATCCAGAGACCCATCGAGAAAGAGGGGAGGTCCCCTAATTCGTTGTTCTCCGGGGTAGGCCCCGTGTTGAGGAGTGTACGGAGGAAGCTAAGAGAATTCCATGAGGCCCACCACTTTAATATGGAAATAATGGGAGGTAAGCGGGAAAAAGAATGCCTTGGGGAATGTGTTTCCGTGTTGGAAACTCTTAGGAGGAAAATCTCCACCAGGTAACGCCTGACGCCCCCATTGCTCACTTCAAAGGAATGTGGGAGGGACCTGTGAAGGGAGGGGATAACAGACGTTCATAGAAGAGTTGGCGCATTGGATAAAAGAAAAAGGATGCATCGCCGGAAGGGGTGCACGATGCATTTTTGAAAAGGGACGGGGGGGGACAGGAAACCACCAGGGAAGGAAGAGAAACTGCGCAAGATCGCACTCGGAAAAGAGGCCGCCGGCAAGCCCGCGAAAAAAAAATCCCGCGTCAGGGCAGAGAGGGGAAAGGAGGGCGTTACGTCCGAACAATCTCCGGCGGAGGACTTGGTGACTCCATCCAAGCAAGGGGGAAGGGGACCTCTCTTCTAGCGAAACCACTCGGTTAAGGGAGCGATCGACGACCAAAAATTCTCCGTCGTGGGAAAAAGGGGGGGGGGGGGATAGTGCCTGCGCGCTTGTCAACATGGAAAGGGGAATTTCCGTTAGAAAAGTTGCAGGTTTTAGGGGATTACTGGTAAAATATAAAGAGCGGAGAAATCGCACGATCGGTCCGGGAGCCACCGAAGCCCTTCGGAAAACAGGCTGGAGGCGCTCGGCTTTTCGAAAGAAAGAAAACCAGAGCCACCGATGGCTCCCCAAGCTCAAATGGTTCTTCTATCTGGGACATGGCCCAGAGCCCTGGGAAACGTAGCTTCGGGAGAGGAAGTGGGCGAAGAGGTTCTTTTCTCTATAAAGCCACCGGAGGGATACTCCGAGGAACACAGGTTTCTTCTTCCTTCTAAGAGAGCCAGGAACAAGGAGGAATCCACCGTCCATAATACATGTGCACCTATGGCTGAAGGGAAAACTCACCAAAGGGAATTTTCCGGGAACCCAAAGTCCCCTCCCGATCGGTGGAATGAGTGAAGGGAATCTTTGCCAGCGAAATCTTCGACGGGGGGGAACAGGAATCCACCTGTGAAAAGCAAAGGAACGATTTCTCCTAGGAGAGGGAGATATCAGCGAGATTCGGGCAGGTCGAGAGAGCAGGGAAAAGAGAGAAGTACCTACTGGGTGTCGCAGGGAGACCGAGGGGAGGGAGGGTTGACCAGGAGAGCCGACGTCCTGCAACAAGAGAGTCCCGAGCGGCTCCACGGGGGGGAGAGGTAGTGGCTAACGTTCTACTGAGGGGGAAAAGGGACCTCGATGATCGGGAAAGGCCGAGACCTTCCCAAAATCTCGAGGGAAGGCGGCGCACTCCTTCTCGAAGAGGGGCTCTTTCTGGGTTTAATTTTGTGGGAAGGCGGCAGCTATCAAATCCAAAAAACTTTCCTTGTACATGCAGGGAAGGTCTTGCTCTTATCAGAAGAGAGGGGGCATCCGATCGGAGAAATATCGTCTCCTGAAAGGATGCATTAGGTGAAAAGATAGAGAGGGGAGGGGCGAGCGGAGACCACCTGAAAGCGCCCCCGCAAGAACCGTCCGCCTGGACGTGAGGGGGTTGATTTGCGACATAGGAAAACGGCAACAACAAGAACGCCAAAAAGCGCCCTTTAAAGTACCGGAGACACGTGAGGCGAAAAGAGAGGGCCTCCTCTATACCGGGGAGGAGGGCACTCTTGGTGTAGGCAGGCCAACAACTTTCAATTCCCAAAGAAATGTATCTTTTAGGGAGTAGCGGCGGACTCGTCCACCAACTCAGTGCTTCCCTCTCCCCTGAAAAAAAGGAGTTTGTGAGAAAAAAAGATCCGTTACTATCTGATCACTTAATCCCTCCCTTTGACTCAACTGCGTTATGAATTTTTTTCGAGAGTCTCTTCTCCGCCTAAGGAACCTTTTTCATTGCACTGTGCTTTTCACTCTTCCCGTCGGGGGAAGAAGTCTCTTCCCCTCTTCCCTCCAAATACAAGACCGCCAGCGCTTTGACAAAGGGGCGAATAGGATTTGGAGTAGTCCCGAAGACCTTCCCAAAGGGAGTGGGAGAGTCCCGGGCCTCCTCCCCTCTTAGAAATGGTAGTAGGGGGGAGTGAGACAGTCTTTGTGTCAGGGAGAAGAGTTCCTCCTCTTGTGGAGGTATCCTTGAGAGGGGGTGGGTGGCGGTTCTCGTTACACATAACTCAAAGGGAAGACGATCTTCTGGAGAGGAGAGGGCTCTTTAGGTGGGTCCCTCCTGGGGTGACTGCATTGACTGAGCTTGGTCCCGTTGTCCGTTCATAGTGATGAGGAGGAAAAAAATTTGCTCTCGGGAGTTCGATCGGGGGAGGCGGATGTGAGCGCCAGGCGAGCAGAGAGTCTAGCAATCAGACAGACGTGACGGGGCGAAGAAACGGATATGCAGGGGAAAGTCGATGGGGGGGGAAGGAACCTTCTTCATAAGAACCGTCCCTGCAAGAAAGAAGAAAGCATAGGCAAACTAGAGACTTTTTCCACATCTTACAAAAAGGGGGTGTCCTGGAAAAGGGATCCATTTTCAAAGTGGCTCACCTTTGTCTCCCAGAGACCAGCCGGAACTTTTTGGGGTCCACCCAGGGGAGACAAATACCGCGGGGGAACAGATTCGAGAAAGCTGCCAGTTGAAGAAAGCGGAAGAGAAAAGACCTGCGAGGATTGTTTTTGGGTCGCGGAGGGGGCCCCTCATCTTCGGGGTTCTCTTCTTGCGGCTAAGGGGAAGCTAGGAACCGGAACAGTTTAGCCCCTGCTTTATCTTACACAAATGGGGGTGCGGCAGTCGGGAGGTCCTTTGGAAGCTCTGCCGAAGAAGTTTCTACCCCTGGGTGCCGGGGGGGACCTGGGAGGGGTTCCTTTCTTTCTTTAACAAGCTTTCGAAGGGTCCCTGCCACTAAGTTTCAAACCTTACCTGGAAATGGAGGAGAGGCGGGAGGCTGTGACCCGCCTAATAACCTTTTTTAGAGAAAACTTGACAGAAAAAAAAGAAAACTTCTAGGGGCGGGAGACATCCTCTCGTAAAGGGTTTTTTCCTTCTAAAGACTTTTCAGGTAGCTGAGCTTTACCCAGCCCCTCCTCCCTTTCAGGGGGGGAAAGAAGTGATCTCCCATAACAAAAGAAAGACTTCATACAAAATCTTCTCCTTCTGTGCGAGTGAAGGAAAACGTCAGGGAGAACAAATTTACTCTATCAAATCATAAACAGCCTCCGTATTTGCCGTCTCCTCTGTATTTCTTCTCGTTCTTCGGGAGAGATCTCCCGTTGTTTTCTCTTTTCTCTTATCCATATTCTTTAATTTCGTCTGTCTCGAGCGTAAATGAAGTAGGGTAAGGGAGGGGTAGCGATCCCAGCATCGCCAGGAAAACCGAGGGCTCGAAGAAGGGGGGTGAGGCCAGGTCGGGCCACTTGATTTGGAAAAAAGATCCCTACAGGAAACTGGACCTAAAGTCTCTTTCCTCTCCCTCTTAAAAGGTTTTTGAACGTGGGTTCCGGGTTGGCGTCGAAAAAGGTCCGACTCAAAGTACGCCTTCTCCAAAATTTGCTTGGTGGAAGAGGCACCCGGCATTGGGAAGGGGAAAAAAAGGGACCCGGACGACAAAGGTTGACGGTTCGGCAAAAAGGGAAAGATCACATACCCTTATTGCAGAAACGGAGGGGTCAAAGAGGCATTAAGATTCCCTAAGAAGCCTCTTAAAAAAGGCTATTCCCGGAAAACTGAGAAGAAAAGCACCAAGGATACCTCACTCCTCTAAACACTCTCATTTCTAGGAAGGGAAAGTCCTTTACTGGGGATGGCGTCATGATAATAGAGGGGGTCCCCTTTGGGCGCCTTGACGGCGAGAAAAAAAAAAACCAGCACCAGTAAAACTTGAAGGGGGGGAGCTAGGAACCCCTTTTCTTCGGGAGGGGGGGACAGAAAGGGCACGAAGTCATGAATCTTGGAGCTATGGAAATGCACTGAAGTTGTGGGATGCTGAGGAAAAATAAAAAAGGTTTCAAGGACCGTATGAGGGTCTCCATTAGAAGGACCTTCCCTTAAGGGGAGGCGCTCGCCTTAACTGGAGCCGCCCTAGAAAGAGAAAAGAAGTGGCCGAAAATAGGGGGATTCATGCCATCGGCAGGCGCCAAATGTCGACGCAAGAGGGACAGGCTGCGGGATTAGGGTCGGAAAACCCAGCCCGAAAGGACACGCTGTTTATCCTTCCAGGTGTCATCAACTCCTTAAAGGAAGGGGCTTCCGGAGAAGAAGGAAGGGCTGGCCCCGGGGGCCACTTCCCTACCGCTAGGGGGGGGGGGACCGGTTGCTTCCAAAAATCGAATTAGCTGGCGAACCGGGGGGAACAAATCCAAGAAAGGAGCTTCGAAAAAAGGCGAGATCAGCGCTAAATTTCGTGGAAAAAACGAAAAGAGGCCCGACTTGGTGGCGCCTGGCCAAAAATGTAAAATACACGACCTCAAGATCCGGGCAGCGAAAAAAAGGTTGATCGTCCTCGCCTGCCCTCACAGAAGTGGATCGGTTTACGAGGGCTCTTGTCCAGCCGGTTCCCTGTGAAAAGGGGAAAAAAGAGTCAGATGCGTGGGGCTGGGTGGAAAGCTACTGCGCACATCAAAAAGGGGGGAAGAAACGTGTCGCTTTCTGCAAAAATCGAAGAAGGGAAAACTCTCAAAGGAAGGAGAACAACAACCACTGATTATGCTTAAGAAGGCTTCCCACCTCTCGTCGATCGGAAAAGAAAAAAGCCGGCGCCTTTTACCCTTCACTGGGGGAAAAAAACCTAGCCAAAACACCGTAAACAAAAAAAAGAACGGTCGTCCATTACCAAAGCAAGCGTGACTGTTCGAAAAGAGTTTTTCCTTGAAGAGGAGAAGCCATACGGCGATCAAAGGAAGAGGTAGCCTGCCCTTATCGTGGGGTCAACGGACCCCCTCGGCGAAAAAAAACGCCACCCATTCCCGGGATGGAGCGAAAAAAATCTCCCACGCCGACGGGTCGGAAAATAGAAGGATTGAAAGGAAGCGTCGAATACTACGTTCCACCGGGGGGAAGCGTCTCCACTCATTCTAGGCAAAAAAAAACAACACGTGGACCACCGCGCGGGAAGGGGAAAAAACGAAGTGCTTCCTGTTAAGCCGAAAAGGGCCCATGTAGAGGTGCAAGAAAGATACCGGATACACCATGTGGAAGAAAGGGAAGTAAGCAGACCAGAATCCCGTAAAAAAGAGGCGACCATGGCGAATGGGAGAAGCTTTAATCACCCGGCGGCCCACTTCTGAGGGGGCCTAAAGCTGGCTCGCCCAAAGCCTCCAGACGGGGGGAAAAAAGAAGACACGCCGGGAAGAGCCAAGTACGACCGACTGCTCGGTGGGAAAGTGAATTTTGTAAAACAAGAACCCAACAAAAGGAAAGAGTGCCCTCACACAAAATCATCTATACGACATGAAATTATGTCTTGACCCAGCCCGAAGTAACTTGGAGGAAGCGAGGAAATTGATGTTTACACCGTGAGCATCTTCCTCTAAGAACTTCACTTCTTCTTTGTTAGGACAAAACCCCTGAAGCACCTCCCGTCCTCTCTTGGGGAAGCGCTTAAGTCCCTTCCCCTTGAACCTTAAGGAGCTCTTTCCCACGCTCGAACAAGGGTAGTACATTTGTTGTTGAAGGCGGAGGCACGGCACTTGTGCCGATGCTCCGTGCCCACCGGGGAAAAAAACCTCGGTCTCGGGAGTCGGAACCTCTGGAAAGGTTTTAAAAGGGCTCCCAGGCGCTTTCAAAGGGAAGAGGTACGTGGGGTCCCGGTCCTTTTGGAGAAACTTTCTCAAGATTTCCTTACAGGAAAAAAAAAAGGGGGGGGGGCCATTAGTTTCAGGTCACGTATTTCCTTTTGGAGAAGAGTCCACCATCAAGAAAAAAAAATAAAACTTTACCTGAACGCCCTACTCTGTATAACTCCCCACACTAACCGAAAAGGTCACAGGCCTTAAAAGGAGTTGAAGCCTCAGGGCCATCTGCCCAAGCAGGGGGCCTGCTCATTTACGGGGTCAAAGGGGATCTAAAAGGAGGGAAGAGATTGCGGCGCCATGTAAGCCCAAGGGTCAAAAAGCTTCGGAGCTGCGGGAAGGGGACTCCACAAAAACTCAACAACAACTTAGTAGAAAGTCGAAGGTGGGTCACGGAGCCCCAGGAGAGACCAGGCATGTCTACTTGAGTTTTCCTTTCTCTTCCTCGAAAAGAAATTTCCTTCGTTGGGAACAGCTCGCATCATCAGAACCTTCCCTGCTCAAAACTTATAGGGCCAGAGCGCGCGCAGCGGAAAAAAAGGACACTGGTGTTTCGGGGGACAAGAAAAACCCCCCGAGACAAAACCTCTTCCCGAAAACATCCTAACACAGTCAAAAAGGCTGGAGTACTCCAGGAGACCGCATGGGAGGAGGAAAAAGTACTAGGCAACGGGACCAGCTTGACGGGGAGGTGGGCGCATAGGACATCACAATACCCGGGGAGAAAAAGGAACGATTCATTTGGGAGCGGTCGAGAAGAAACGAAAACCCCTCGAAACACTTCCCCCCCGGAAAACCCAAGGTTCCTCTGAGAGGAAAAGTCCGCCCAAACCCTGAAATCGAGAGTTCTCTGTTCTTCTGAGGAGTTCCCAAGAGAATCAGAAACCCCAGGGGGGGAGATCGTCTTCAGGTGTGGGGGAGTGACGTCCGGTCCCCCTCAAAAATGAAGAGCTGGTCCCGAGCTTCTCCAAGAAAGACAAAAAAAAAAAAAAAACAAGAATCTGACGACCAAACCATTCCTTCGGGGACGGGGAAAAACTTCGCAGGGCGGATGAGAAATGCTTTCCCCTGGGGTCGGGCTGCCTGAAAAACCCCAAACTAGGGGGAAGATCTGTCCTTATGAGCGTTTCCCGGCGAAAGAAAGTCTGGAGGCGAGAAGAAAAAGGACGCAAAAAAAAAGCGACCCCAAAGAAGGCAATGCATCGTCCCGCGGGGAAGACGCGTTCAGTGGAGGGTCCAAAGCTTTCTTTTCTGAGCCCAACCACGAGCCTCCTCAGAAAAAGGTCCTTCTCCGAGCAAGGGCCCGTCAACATATTCAGAAAAAAAAGCTGGGCTTTCAAAAAAAAGGCGAGGTTGCGGAAGAAAGGGCATGTTGCATTTTGGGTGGGGGCAGGTTGAAAGGCGCAGGGGCTCCCTTCTTTCCCTCCTTCCGCCAAAAGTCTTTACAGTCTTCCGGGAGATTCTTCTCATTTCCCACAACGGCCCTCAGCTACGAGAAAGCCTTCTCAAACCCTTTCTTGACAGGGAGTTGTCTCCGAAGAGAGTCCGACTAAACCAGTCCGGGTTTTTCGTCTTTCCCGCGGGATGTTCTCCCGTTTGATGTACAGAGTGTTTCGTCCCTCTACAAGAGATGCAGGCAGATACTGAAAAGGATTCTCATTAAGGGGGTCCTCCTTTCCTAAGGTCTCTCGGGAAAGAACCAAGAAGGATAAACCTCTATGATATGCCCAACATAGCGAATCCCCCCTTTCGCCCCGAGACTAGCCCTGTGTCTTGCTCTGTTGCCGCGTCGGGGTTGGGGCGTAAAATCCCAGGGAAGAGGGGGGAGCTCTGGTCGTCGTGGGCAGGAGGTTTACGGTTTTCTTTGTGAGAAAGGGCCAGGGAATCTTCCGTCTCGTTCTCGATAGAGACGGGCGGCCAAGGAGAACGCCAAATGTCCGCGCTGTGAGTCTGGGATAGTATGGTAAAGGGGGGAGGGTAAAGGTGAGGGGGGTGATGGGGACGAGGGAAATGAGATGGGGAGTTGGCGGGATGGGAGTGTAGGGCGTTAGTGGGGTTAGGACGGGGTGATTTTTTCGGGAAGGGTTGGTCGGGAGGCGGTGTGAGGCGAGGGGTAAGAGGTGGTGGGTAGAGAGAAAAGGCGCTACGTCATAGAAGCTCGCACAGGTCCAGGAAAGGAAACCCCCCCCTTCTTATGGGGGGGGACGATGTTCCTAAAGGCAAACCCGAGCAAGAAAAAGAACCGTCTCGAAATGCGGCCACCTTTCCACCCTGCCGGCGTGTTTGGGGGTGGTGCGCATAGCCTCCGCCCCACCGGAGAATTAGCAGTCTCCAAAAGACCTGTCTGTCAAAGGAGAGCCGAGGAAAAAAAAGAGTTTCAGAAAAAGGTGAAGTTCATTCTATCCAGGCTATTTCGAAGGGGGAGCACAAAACGGTAAGCTGCCCGGAAAAAAGGGCGGCATCTTGTGAAAGAAACGCTCGGCCAGCTCAAGAATTGAGAGGCGATAGTCGCCCGCCAAGGAAGGGAGGGATCGCGATTGGAGTTTCCATGGAGAACGACCGGTCGGGGGGTGAACGTGCTGGAACGAAACCGTCCGCACATTCTATGCCAAGGAAAAAAAAGGTCACCCACCAAGGACCGCAAAGGGGAATTCTTCTGGGGAACAAAAGAGTCCTCGTAAATACCAACCCCGCCCCAAAAAAAAGAAAAAATGGTTCCCTTTTCTCCGAAACGCTTGCCCATGGGGGGGTGATTATATTTGGGGAGTCTTCTCCCTGTGAAAAAGTTCCTTCTTCTTGCAAATGGGGTCTTGGGCGAGCCTCTCGCACCCCTTTCTTACACGGAATGTCAAACGCCTTCAGAACTAAAGATGAGTCTTCTCAAAGACTCTTTACTAAACCCTAATCCTTGGGGGGAAACTTGAAGTTCTAGCGGTCTCAGCTTGGAATCTCCATCAAGGGGGAAAAAGAACTCCTCATACTGGGGGGGACCCGTGAACTTCTTGAAAGAATTACGACCGATATGCTCGGGAGGGAAAAGAGGAAAAGGACCTTCAGGAGCAAAGGGAACAACGGCTGCCAACCTTCAATCACGAAAAAAGCGCGCATGCTCTTGGAAAAAGTACGGAAAGGGGGTTGCGGTCGTCGATAAAGAGAAAAAAAGAGGGGTGTACGACCGTTCAGAGGAAAACGCCCTTCACGGCTTCACGGGGAAGAAAAAGAGAAAGCCGCCGGCAAGGAGGTCTCATAAAAAATTAACAGAGTCCTCCATATCTCCGGGTTTGTTTTTCTGAGAGCTTCGAACGTTTTGAGGTTGCGCTTCTGAAGGGGGAAATCTCCACCCTAGCCCCTAGTGCTCGGGAAAAGAAAATCCCGTCAAAGCCGGGTCTGTGATCAAAAGATTTGTTACACGGACCACTTCAAGGGTCCGTGCCAGCAAGCCCAGTCACGGAAAAGCAAAGCCGGGTTTCCGGAAAAAAAGCAAGAACCTTGAGGATCAGCGTCCGCTGGGGGGAGGGGCTTTGTCGACGAAAAACGGAACCACCAATGGCAAAAAAAATTTGGCTTAAAAGCGATAAAAATCTGAATATAAGTTTGGGAAGAAAAGGGGGTCTTCGACAAACGCAGGAAAAAAAGTCAGCTGATCTCGCAGTGGGAAAAAACGCCCTCGCTCGGAGCAGGAGTTCGTCTCCACAAAGAAAACTCGCTCAACAAGGGGAAAGAAAAGAGAGAATTAGAAGTAAAGTCGCCCTCCGCTCCGAGAAAGAATCTTGAGAAAAAAAGAGAGGCACTTGATGCGTGGGGGAAAAAAGGAATCCGCTACATCTTGACCCGAAACCCACGTATATGGCAGAGCAGCGGCCGGCAAAGGGAAAGATGGTGGTTGACGGAGAAACGCCGCGTCCGTGTACTAACCCAGCGCCAATGATATAAAGCCCAGGTCAAGAAGGAAAATCTTTCACCTGAGGGACCTTTTGCCCTTCTGCACGAAGAAATCTTTACGTGTCCTGCCAAAGGGGGAAAGCGTAGAAAAGAACCCGATTTCAAGACCGAGTTGCACGTTTCAGGGGAACCCTCGACCCACCGAGGAAGCCTCGCGAAAACCTAACCATAAAAAAGAAAAAAAGCACGGCCTCTAAAACAACAAGAAGAAAGCTGCTTTACTGTCCAGAGAAAAGGCTGGCGGTGTAGTCCTTGGTGAAAGGAAAGGCGTTCAGGGACTCCGCCCGGTCGGAAAAACGACGACCGCCACCCCAAAGGGAGGGGAAAAAGGCCTGCGCAGCGTGCTCGATGGGGGGAGTTAGCAGAAGGGGTTTCGGGAAGGGAAAGGGGGACCCTCATTCACTAGGAGAACCCAACCCTAGCAGAAGGAAAAAGTATTGCAGTCACGTCAAAAGATTCTCTACTCATTCTGTCGGACAAGAGACCAGCCGCCCATAAAAGAAGAAAGAAAAAAGTGTCCTCGAAAGAAAAGGAAAGACCAGAAAACCCCGCATTCGAAGGTGAGGGAGTGCCGAGTAACGGGATGCAGGAAAGCCACCAGCCTGCCACATGGCGTGAAAACACAGAACACAGACCTCAGAAATGAAAAGAAAACCCATCACTCTTCTTGAAAGGTGGTCACCGTGGTTTGTGTGACGGTGAGGGAAGCGAATGATCTGGCCGACGGAGGGTCAAGACCACACGGTGACCGTCGGGAAAGCCTATTGCAACTCCAATCGAGGAAGGGCCGAGAGCTTCGGCCCACGCAGAGGACCGACGGGTGTGGATGGCCACCAAGCGGAGGTGGGACAAGCTCGCCGACCAACGATCCGTTCATCTCCTGGCAGCTACCGAGGCAAAAAAAGTTACCCTGATATGAGATAGAAAAAGGGTTCTGAACTCTATTATCTTTGACTCCAGAAAAAAGACTCAACTGGGTGAGCATTTTCCTAAGGAAAGGCTCATCTTTTCTTTCGGGGGGGTCCGAAGGGGAAAAACGAGCGAAGGAGTGAACAGTCTACTGGGAAGGAGGGGCCTCTTTATAGAAAGAACCGCTCGCCAATTCCACTAGGAAAACAAAACGAGGAAAGTACGGAAAAAGAAAGGGGGGAAAAGGCTTCCAGCCGAGAGACGCTCCCTCCAGCCTGTACCGGCCCCGGAAACATAAGCCCGCATGCCAAAAAGAAATAGCAGGCGCCCTTTCGGCAGGAAGCAAGCGGGTGACTGGCGGCCGAAGCGCTTAGGGAAGGGAATAGGAAACAACGATCCCGTGAAGGAAGATCGTTATCCTGCCCGGAAGACTTGTCACTGCGTACCCCCTCTGCGCCGAATCGGCATTTTTTCCAGCAGCCGGGGAAAAAGAAAAAGGTCCGGGGATCGAGGGGAAGTGACATAGGCGGCCAGGAAAAGTCACCTTGTGTCTTTCCGTACCCTCCTTCTCCGGAGCCAACCGTAAAAGGGGGAAAAAGCGCTTTCGCAAGGGAAAGAGCCGGGTCTCCTGAACGCCAAGAAAAAGTTGCCTGAAATATTTGCTGGGGGGGAGGGCAGTCGTAGGGGAAAGAAGGAAAAGACAGAATCAGTAAAGCACTTCACGAAGCCGCGTAGAGCGGGCCGATGGCCATGAAGAAACCCGAGCCCTTGTTGGAAAAAATAAGGGGAAAAGGGGGCGGCTGGCTCGCAAGCAAAAGAACACAACTGAGTCGAGGGCATCGCGGGAAAGGGGGAAAATTAAAGAAAGAAAAAGGAGAGGGGAGACGTCTATGTTGAAGCAGGCAGCCCGAACCCTGCGGGCCAACGGCAAAGCCCGAGAGAATCTAGACTCTGCGAGAGAGTTTTTGTTTTCACAGGGGGTCCGTCCGACGCGCCGTGCAGGAAAAAAAGGGAGCCCCTCTGCAGCGCCGTCAGGAAAAAAGAAAACGACGAGGGGGGATTCGCAAGAAAGGGCCTAAGCAAAAGATGCCGCTGGTTGGGGGGGGTTTGTGTGTTGTTGTTGTTTGTTTGTTTGGGGGGGGGGTGGTTTTTTTTTGGGGGGTGTGTTTTTTGTTGGGGGGTGGGTTTTGGGGGGTGTTGGGTGGGGGGGGCAGGGGGGGGTCGCTGCTTTCCTTCTTAACAGATCTTCTACATTGCGAGACTCTGTGGGTTAAAAAGAGATTGAGGTACAAAGAGAAAAAACCGGCGTGCTCTGCCAGAAACGCTGCTTAAAGTTTTTACGGGACAAAACGGAGAAAGGGAATTAGTGCGCATGAAGAAAGCAATCCCAGCAAGGAGAAAAAGCAAGACCTTTGATTCTCAGGGAGAGATCCCGACGCGGCGTCAGGAACCACCATTTTCCAAACACAAAAGGAGGGGAGCCATCTGGAAAAGGGTTGTCCTGCTCATTACTTGTAGAAGGGCTCCTTGACATCGGAAAAAAGGGACATCACTGATCGAAAGAAAGAGGCCAACGCGACTTTCACAGGAAAAAAGGAGGGGCTATTTCCGTCGAATCTCAACACAACACTGGGATGACGGGTTGGAGACGCCAAAAAAAAGCAAAAAAAGAGCCGAAGTGCGTAAAGGAAGACACCTGTCGTATCAGAGGTGATGCGTTTTGTCGATTGAAAAGCCGCTAAGGAACAGGAAGCAGGGGCCAACCACTTAGAGAAAGGGCTTTACTCGAGAAAACCGGCCCTGGGGTGTTCCGGGAAAACGCGGCTCGCACCGGAGAGTGCTTGTGCCGGTCAGGGAAACGGACCTTGGCTTCTTCAAAAAGGGGGGCCGCCCGTCCACAGTAAAAAGGAATAAGAACAAGGCCCAATTTGTCCAGAGGACAAACACCGAGGCCCTCGGGGCCAGCGCACAAAAAGAAGCCTTGCTGGCCGCAGAAAAAGGGCGATCTTGAGCTTGAGAAGGCTGCGATCCCCTGATCATCGGAAAGAAAGGGAATTGGCCGAAAACCGCACCTTGAAGGGAAAAAAACAACGGTCCGTCACACTCCTTTAAGGAAAGAACCGCCACCCCAAGCCGTCGGAACGATTTGTTTGACAAGAGAAGAAGAGGAGCCGATGTCGGAAGGCAGCCGGGTGGCAGGGTTTAAAAAAAAAAAATGATTCAACCCCCCCTCATTCAAAAAAAAGAGAGCAGATCTGTCGTAATTCCGCAAAGGGGAAAGACCTCGATGCTCGACTCAAGGGGGAAAAAAAAAATGAGGCTGGAAAGCCGCCAAAAGGAGTAGGAGAAGTGGCCAAGACTGCATTCCATCTGCCAGCCTACGCTGCTCTGGGAAAGAGGAAAGGGAGAGGGTCTGTCGATAAAAACTACGAAGTCCGGTCTACTAGCCCCGAAAGGGGAACATTGCACGCGGAAAAAGAAAACTCTAAATTTGGCCCGGAAAAAAAACCGTGGTTGGTGAGGGTTGCCTCGAATGATCTTGCGAACGGAATCCACAAGGTTGACGTCTCTGAAGAACCTCCAATCTCTAAAGGGGTCGGCTGGGGGGCACTGAAAGACCCGGACGGGGTTGTAAGGAGGCTCCTAGGGGGGAAGCTTCCTCCTACCTAGACCTTCATCTACCGAGGCGCAAGAAACAGAATGGATCGGAAACGTTCTAAGACGCTGAAGTCACCTCGAGGGCCAAGGACACTGAGGAAAAAGGTCCTATTCCTGCCCGGGGTAGAAGGGGCCTTGCTGGTTTTTTAAAAATCTGGCATTCTCACAGAAAAAAGACCCCACTACTTTCCTTTTAAGGGCTCTTTCTTGGAGTCTACTGCATCTGGGGGGGAGGCGAGCGCAACAACCAAAAAGGAGGGCCCTGGCGAGCAACCGCTGCGTAGAGAAAAGCCCGCCACAGGAGGCGGGACCCGGGAAAAAAAGGAAAATGTTCGCAAATAAAAAAAAAAAACCGGAAACCCAGCCAAAAAAGCGCCCGGCGGCAGGAAAAGGAGCGAACGGGCCGAGAATAAAGAACGGTCATCTCTAATAACGGTTAGGGACCCGGCCCCCCCAGAAAAGGGAGAAAAGCACGGAGATAAGGAGGTCTAGATGGAAACAAGGGAACGCTCGGGCCCAGAAAAATTGCTCAGCGCCGATTCTCTGAAGAAAGCTATAAATTGGAGGTTGCACAGAAAAAAAAAACGACCGGTCACCTTGTGGGCCGCTCGCCATAAGAAGAAAAAAAAGAACCCACCCGGTGACCAAAAGGCGGACCCCAAAAAAAAAAAAAAAATTCACGCCGAGTCTGAAAACAGCGGTGCCCCATGTATGAGGTGAGGGGGCTCCCTTAGACCTGGAATCCTCATGTTAAGAAGGAGAGATCGGGACCAGAATCCAGTAAGAAAGAGAATCCCCCGACCATGGCGAAGGGAAAAAAAAAACGCTGAAGAACCCTAGCCTTGGTCTCGGCAAGAGGATGTGGCGCTGCTCGCCAGCAGTCCGGAAAAAAAACAAACCTGGAACGGAGGCGGTACGAGACCCGATCTTCTCGTTTGGAGAAAAAGAGGGTCGGACCGGCCGCACCCAAACCAAGCTGCCAACTGCAAAGCACGAAGTCCCTCTTCGCCAAAGGAAGAAAAAACAGAACGGAACGGGTTTTCGGTTCGTGAAGGCCTTCACGAGTGGTACTACCGGAAAACGGTCAAGGCTGCGGTTGCCGAAAGTCGGGGGGGAGCGCCGCTGCCATAAAAAAAAAAGAGCAAGGCACGCGGGGGATTTTGTTGTGGAGGAAGAGAGTGTGGAGTCTCTCTGCGAAACCTCGGTGGGTCTCGGGAAAAGGACTCAGACAAATGCCTCGGAACGAAAAACAGTCCGGGTCTGTGAGAAATTTGTGACGGGCCGGACCACGTAGTCAGCCGGCCCAGTCACGGGAAAACGGGGAAGGAACCTGAATAGAAGAAGTGGTGATGAGCATGATGGGCCCGACGCGGCGGAGACACCATGGCAAAACTAACGGAAAAGAGCGTAGCCATCTGCCAGAGAATGACTGTCCACGATGTAAGGGGGACAAACGCACTCCAAGTGCCGACATCAGCGAGAAGCGACGGGAACATCGTCTCGGAAAAAAAAGGGGCAGTTGCTTCCTCAAAAAAGATCACCCCAACAACAGGGAGGAAAGAGAGAGATAATTACGGGTGAAAAAAAAAAGCAGGGGGAGAAGTCCGTCGGTGAAGAAAAAAAGGATGTCGCACTTTGATGCTTGGGGGGGAGGAGATCCGCTACTCGTGACCAAGCCACCACTTATATTGCAGAGGAGGGGACCAAGCGCCTGAAACATGGTGGTTCAGACAACGCCGCGAAGGCCACGGGACCCGGCTACCTAAAAAGAAGGAAACGTCATGTTCAAAAAAGGGGCCTGCTGCACGCCATCCAATGACCCTAGGAACAAAGTGGGCTCAGCGTATCACAGAAAAAAAAAAAAAAGAGTGGGGACGAGGAAAGTGTCCAAGGAAAAAAAAAAAGAGGAAACCCACCGAGGTGGAGAGGAGAACCTCCGCGAGCGAAAAAAAAAATGTCCTCCGACAAAAAGAAAAGCCGGGCGGAGGGAGCGTGCTGGAGAAAAGGCTTGAATCCCCTGAGAGGGTGTTAGTCCTTGGTGAAGCACCTTGACAGGAAAAAGGAAGAACCCACCATGCGGAAAGCGACGACCGCCACCAGAAGTTCGTGGACGATGTTGGGAAAAGCGTGCTCGCTTGAGGGGCCCGGTGACGTTCCGTTTGGAAAATTCTGGCTGCCGAAGCAGTCACATCACGTCAGGAATCGGTCGTATGCCTCAGAAAGCCCGTGCAAAGGAAAAAGCAGTCTGGGGGAAAAGGACTGCTGGCTAGCCATAAGGCAAAAGGGAGGAGGAAAGAAGTGGCCAGAATAAGAGTCGTTCCAAGGAAGGAGAAAAACCCCGCAATTCGCCCAGGGGGGAGCGTGCCGAGGACGGATTCTGGTAAAGACCGTCGCCTACAGAAGCTGGCTAAAACCCGCACAGAATTTAAAAAAAAAACTCTGGGCTTCCGGCTACCCGGCAAAAAAGAGGTGGCCCTTCCCCGGGGCGCGGTGGGGGGTGGATGGGCTTCCAGCATCTTTTGTGCCGAAGGCGGTACAGCCGGAGAAAGTCCGTTCTTCAGACGATGGAAAAAATCCGGGCAGAGAAAAAAAAGTTCGGCAGAAAGAACGGGGTCGCTGAGCATCCCCTAACCTGGGTTGCGATCGAGAAAGGGTT
>Ga0179591_1176125_pt1 | contig 16478 bp, 17 predicted proteins | sample CZOMad2_1_08_16f_FD_182891 | JGI IMG/M metagenome (GOLD analysis project Ga0179591, IMG submission 182891) | Vadose zone soil fungal communities from Angelo Coast Range Reserve, California, USA - CZOMad2_1_08_16fungal (PacBio error correction) | ecosystem: Environmental > Terrestrial > Soil >...
ATTGAAAACAAAAAAGAAAGGTAGAAGGAATTCAGGAACACGGGGGCACTTAGAAAGGAAAAAGACTCGCTCGGAAACAAAAATGTAAATGAGGACGAAAGAATGGAGAGGTCGCCGCACGCAATAAAGGAAAAAAGATAGAGAGTTAGACGCTCCGGCAGACTTCGGAACTAATCGGCGGCTTTACACAGTCCCACGAGGATCGTGAAGGAAAGAGGCGACAGTCAGAGAAAAAAAAGAGGAGGGAGGCTCTCCCGAGGGGAAGGAAGGGGACAGTACTCGGATAAAGCGAGAGATTTCAACCCACAGGATAAGCGCAGAAATAAGAATAAGAGGGGGCTTAACTGCACCTGAACACTCGACAGGCGAGAGGCGGAAAGAGAGCAGGTTGAAGAGGAAAAGAAAAAAAAGGTGCAAAAAAAATGTTTATTAAATACGTCTCGGAGGAAGAGAACTTTCATCGGTCGTAAGAGTCTCGGTGGGCCAGAAAAAAGAAAAGCTGCAAATCGCAGAGAAGAGGAAAAAGGGGGGGAAAAGCGTGGGAAGGGTCCTGACTACGTCAGGAATAGAGCCTAGGAAAACACAGTTGGTTATACAACGCACAAAACATCACGAAAGAGGCGAGGATCGCCAAGAAAGTAAGGGAAAGGAAAAAAATAGCACTGGATAAGGGGAAGCATATACAATACCCCGGGAAGGGAGTTCTGAGACGGGATCTGGGATTATGCAGAGTTCCGACACTAAGAATCCCATCCGTCATTGCAGGAATAGGAAGGGGGCAGACCTGTGAACATGAGAGCAGAGCAAGGTTATACCGATTGCATAAAAGGCTGAGTAATAAACGCAGGAAAAGGGAGTAGATGTCAAAAAAATGAGAAAAAAGAGAACCTCAGAGTCGTGAAAAATGAAAGACATACTAAAAAGCAAGGAATCAATCGAAGACCAAAGTGAAGTACAGGATGAGGAAAAATAGAGCGCTCAACACGACAAGAGTTAGGATTAAAAGAAAAAAGATCGGGTGCCACCATCAGCCTGGGCCAAATCGCTCTGTTAGAATGGAAAAGATGGATGGAGGACTGGCCACTCTTCCGCACATGCAGACTACAGAGGGCAAAGTGGCGCAAGGGAGGAGAGGGGATGAGGACCGCTGCGTCGTTGTGTTCAAGCACTCCTCTGCTAATGATATTACATCCATCGGGTATGGAAGCAGCACATAGATTGATTTAGGTGAGGTAGACGAGCAACAAAAGGGGATTGAAGATCATAGAGAAATTACAACGAAAGTTTGTCACACTCCAAAGGTCTGAGGGGGGGGAGAGGGCAAACCACGGGCAGAAACGAGAAGAGGGCAGGAAAAGAAGACCTTCGGTCAGGGCTCGTGAATGTCATAAGCTACTATGTAGCGAACCACAGGGTCGACGAGGGGAGAGAGAGCCAGAATAAGAGTAAGACGAACTAAAACGCACTAAATCCAGAGGGCGGGGGGGAAAGTATCTACGGCAAAAAGAATCAGAGAGACCGAAAAATAAAAAAGGCGAGGGGGCACAAGACCTGGTCAGAAGTGGTAGAAGAGTACAAAAGGTCCCGGCGTCCTCTAGAGGGGGAATGAGAAAGATGTAAAAACAAAGTGTTTTGCGGCCACTAACGAGACGATGGAAAAAAGGGAACGGAAACAAGGGGTTGTAGGGCTGGAGAAAAAATCTCCGGGGAGGGACAGAATATCGGAAAAATAAATCAGTAAGTTGTATTCAGGCAAAGGGTACTTTCTTACGGACCAAAGACTCTATAGGAAAAGGAAAAGAAGATGGGAAAGAAGAAAAAAAAAAGAAAGAAAGAGAAAAAGACGTCGGGACACATGCAGTGGAAGCAATACTGGACAGACGAAATAACAAGCAAACAAGTCACTTGTTCGGGAAACAGAGGGGCTCACGATTTTAAGTGAAAATAGAACACGGAGCGGCGCTGACCAATAGAAAAAAAAAAAACGCACCAGTAAAGTAGTTACTGTAGGCTCAAGTTGCACGAGGAAAACTTATAACAAAACGAATTGAAGTCGGAACGGATCGGTGTACAAGTCCCACCCGATTAAAGACAACCGAGGAGGTCTATAGCAATAAGACAGCAGCGAATGACTAATCTGAATGAGAAGGATACAAAAAGATGAAAATGGGCAAACTTAAGAAACCGGGAGCAACAAAACGACAAAATTTACTGATGCTCAAGGGGGGGGTGCTAGGGAAAAAATAGGAGTAAAAATAACCAAACGGGAAGAAAATTAGGAAATAACTCAGATAACAACACCGTAAAAGAAAAATGAACAAGAGAAAAAGGGCGGCGACACATGGAACTAAGGCACTGCAAAATATACGAAGAACCTCCATCCTGAGCGGTGCTGTATAGTGTAGAAATATTGTAGTCAGCTTACGCAAGCAGGGCCGTCTAAGTACTGACCACACTTAACTGGTACTAATTCGAAAAACATCACGCCTCGAAACATGTTCTGAGGAGGAAACTAAAGAGCTGTAAAAGGCAACTCGAACGGAGATAAGAGAACTACTTGAAGAAACATGGAAGAGGGAGTCTACTAAAGACGCCGGGGAAGAAAAGAAAATTCTTATCTGGGAAACAAATGAGGGAGAGATACCAGGGGGAGAAGGTGACCATCAGACCGATCGAGCAAAAGGGAACAGGGTGGAGCCTGTGGGTCAGAACGTGCGTCGGAAAGCCGCGATGGCCGGCGGTCAGGGAGTCAAAGATAAAGGCGTAACGGAGTGGAAGGGGGGACAGGGGAGAAAGAGACATTGGCATCTACTGAAAAGAACAAAGAAGACGAGGTCAAATGACATGGACGAAATCGAGAAAACGGGCGGAGGGATGATTCGAGAGACGGGAAAACAAGATCATCCACCCCCAAATTGTCAACAAAAACCTCATGGGCAAAAGGCCGTATACAGGAGGGCCTGCAAGGCGAGCATACCCAAGTGCCTTTTAGGCACCTGATCGCGACAGAGACAATGGAACTGTTCGAGGGCAACGGATGCAAAGCAGGCGAACAGTCAGGCACTTCGGACTTGTTTAAAGGGCCATTCAAGGGCAGCCACAAGGAGGGGAGAGAAAAAGGAAACGGCAGGCATGGGGGGGGCCCCAACCCAAGGGACAGAGGGGGGGTCCCGCAACTTCGATAAAAAACGGGGACGAACCGTCACCAGGAAGGTTCAAGGATTGGTAGTTGGAGAAAACAGAAAAGAGAGCGTCTCGGAGAAGTCTATGGGGGTAAGGGGGGTGAGAGTTCGTGTTGCCTACCTCTCTAACAAGACGCTCAAAGAGGTAGACTGAGGACGATAAGACGCAGGTGGGAAGGACAACGCCCCAAGTCAACAGTCCAGGAAGAAAGTGGCCAGGAGGAGTGAGACTTCATGCCCAACACAAGAAAAGGAAAGAAGGATTCATTCGATCTTACGGGCGGAAGGAAGACACTCTCGAAGGGTCGACACTATGAGGGGGAGGGACAAATAGAAAAAGCAGGGGGGAGAAAGCTTAAACTCTCTCTCGGAAAGGGAAATAAAACCACAAACTCTACGATAAGTAAAAAGAGGTACTTCGAATGGGCGGAGCAAACGAACTCGGATACTGCGAAAAGGAACCGAAAGAAAGGGGTCTAAGAGAGAAAGGTTTAAGGGAAATCGTACCTCAAACTCCGGGGTTCTCCGAAAATAGTGAGAGAATGATGAGTGAATGTAATCCGGGGGGAGGAGACGCAAAGATCGTCGGCGGGATAACGGCAAGGGGGAAAAGGGGACGACTCGCTCCCAATACCCCCTCCGGGAAAAGAGGATGAAAATTCGGGGCGCCGATCGAGATGAAGAGGAGAAACGCGAGATCTTTGAGGGAGCTTGGCAAAAAGCTAACTATCCAGCCCCAGAGTCTTGGAGGAGGACGCGCGGTCAGTTGGGAGATTGCGAATAAGAATAAAACACGAAAAGCGAGTAAGCAGGCTAAGAAAGACGACATAGAGAGAGGCAACGCCTTGGCGTGAAGACTGCAGGAAAATATCGAAAGACCGCAGAGCGTCCAAAAAAAAGACATAGAGGAGATAGAAAAGCCGAACTCAAAACGGCGGAGAGAACGTAACGAGACCACGGGCGCGAGAGGGAATCACTGCGAAAATCAAATGTAAGGCAAAAAGAAATCGGGGAGAACGATAGAGCGTATGTAAAGAAGAAGAGTGAGAGCCGAAAAACAGTGAACTCATCGTTCAAGTAGGGCACAACAAAGCATGAAGTAAAAGAGACAACAGAAAGAGGCCGGGGCAAGGTTGTTGCGCTGGTTCAGAGGCCGAAAAGTAGAATAAGACACACGAGTAACCTATCGAAGGAGGCTTTTATCTGGGAATCGAAAAATCGAAGCGGGGGCCTAAGTCAGACGGCCGTGTCCAGGAAATCGGCATTGCAGATTAGCAGGGCATGCCTCTACCCGAAAAAAAGACGGGGGCCATATATCCTCTTCTATGGAAAACCAATGAACCTACCATGGAAAAAGCCGTCGGCCGGCTTAAAGAAGAAGAAGAGTCTGCAAGCCGTTTTAGTTGCCTAACAGCCGGCGAGCCAGTCAGGAAAACCAACCCGAAACGGAAGGGAGACAAAAGGAATGAGCCTGCCACGGGAAAAAGGAATCACGGCATAGACGAAGAGCCTACTTTCAGGCTCAATACCAAACCCAAAAAAAAAATATCCGACCTCAGGCAGCAAGATCAGAAAAGGCGCAAACCCATCCGCGACGCAGTGGGGAAGGGGACGAGAAATACGGCGGTTTTCGGCAATGAATCCTGGACGAAAAAAAAAAGACGAAAGAGACGGTAACCGAAGTTCAAAACAGAAGAATCCGAAGGCCCATTAGGAGAGTCAGCCGGAAGAAAAAGGCCCGGCGCCTGACAGAATAGCTTCTATTAATTGATCCCCAGAAAAACCGGCAGAAAGTAGGGAAGCAGTCAGTAGGACCGAATTTCTCAAAAAGAGAGTCGACGGAAGAAGCAAATCCTAGAATGCGCTCGTCTTTTCAGAGGCTGGGGTGGCTGTCGAAGGCTTAGGTCGCTTCTGGTGGTCTCTCTTCTCATACGATGGAGAACAGGACGCCTAGAAAATTACAGCCGAAATCCGATATGCCGCAATCCGATCTCCTGTCAGAGCTCAAAAGAAAGTTCGACAAGAAATGAAGGGACCATCACAAGAAAAGACCGAAGATCTTCATTTGTGGTACGCGTACGAGGTCAGACTAGTCATCTGCAACAGGCGGCGGCGCGCAGAGGTTGAAAGAAAATGGACGAGGGGCATAGGAAGAGGGGGCGTACAAGAGGGTCAATGTCCTTCCTAAATCAAGCTGGGGTCGCTGTGCTCAGGGGACCAGGGGGGGAAAACAAAAAAATAAGGGGACGGCTTTCGGCGATGAATGAAGAAGAAAGCAGGCGACCTTTAGAAGGGGGGAGCGAGGCGTGGAGCCGATCAGTACGACCTGTCTCCGGAATTAAAAGGGTCAGGGAAAGCGGAATCAACAATCGAAAAATCATAAGAGGGCCGGGGGGTTGGTCCTGACAGCGAGGGAGGGGGGAGCGGAGTCAGGCGGGAGAAATAACAATTGCCCTTTGGCTCACAAGTCTAACAAAAAAAAGCGAAGCGCGTTATAAGAATCGATCAGGAAAGAGAAAAGTCGTTAAAAAAAAACCCGCCTCCGAAACAAACGAACGAGAATTACCTTAAATGACAAGAACAGCAGAGTTCGTGCCGTACCTCATAAAACTGAGGCGGGGATACCAGCAGATGGGAGCCGATTTACTGTTAGAACTCCGTTCAGCGAGGTGCAGTCTATTGCTCCGGTAGCCTAGCAGAGTAGAAAAAAGGGGTCCAGCTACTTAAAAAAGGCATGAGTCAAACCAAAAAAAAAAATCCAGGGGTCAGCCATACCGCCAGACCAATCCAAGAGAAAAAAGAAGGTGCTCTTGAACCATCCAATCAGGGGCTGTCTAAATAGCGGCCAGGCGAAAAAAAAGAGAGAGAAGAACGGGTACCAAATCCAAGAGGAGACAGCGAGGGAAGGGCCACGGGGCCGGTCGCCCACGGTACGGGAGAAGACAGTAGAGCCAAGAACCTCGCGGTTTTTCCTAGGGTAGAAAGCACAAGTCAGTGGGCAACAAGTAAAAACAGAGGAGTAAAGAGAAAAATTAATTGGAGATCGGAGGAAATTCTGGGGGGAGCAGGTGCTCTACGCAGGTGACCTGAGTCGAGCTGTTGAATAGCAGTCGACATCGCTTCACCTTATCCCTGAGTGGTAAGAATAAAAGAGACGGAGGGACACGGATAGTGGAGAGGTAAAAGAGTAAAACTCGAGAAAAAACAAAAAGGAGGAGGAGAAAAAGAGAGGAGTGCCAGAACGAGAAGGAAAAGCTATCAAACGTCGACAGAAACACGATTTCGCGAGGGAAGGACTCAACGATACCAAAAATGGGAAGCGAAAAACAAGACCGTTTAGACATGCAAGCGAGATCGGCACAGCCGGAGAGAACGGCCGAATGTGTCATTACCGAGGACGCCTTGGAAAAAGTTCGATTTTCTTCCTCTCGGGTATTCAACTAACGTGAATTTGAGAGAACCGCAACAGAACGGTCGAAAGAAAGGACGCAGAAAAGGAGGGGTTGAGAACGTAACGTGGGGGACCGCACGCTCTATTTCGATGTGGGATCCTTCAATTCTTTACTGAACGCGGGAAAACCTGGCCTGGGCCGCGAGGTGAGAAAGAAACAATGGGAGGGGAAAGGGAAAGAGTGAGCGGCGTCAAGGATGCGGTAAAATGAAGACTAACCTGTATCTTAAGTGGTAAAAAAGGACGAAGTAACGCAGGCTGCGAAAAGGGCGCAAATCACGACTTACCTCAAACCGATTCGAAAAAATCTCACGCCCAGGCATCACGATCAGTGGAGCGGAGGGAAAAGAAATAGGAAAGGGGGAGGAACTTGTTACGGCGCCGGAGGCGGGGAGGGGGGAGGTAGTGGGGGGCCTGACCTCTGGGAAGCTTGTCGAAAAGAAATATCATCATAAGAAAAAGTATGAAGAGATCTGCTGCGGAGGTCCGCGCCGCCGGGGGAGAAAAGTGCGCAAAAGAACATCCCGATCAGAGAGCTCAGTCCGAACTTAACTACACCACACCGCATCGCAGAAGTCTTTTTGAAAGGCAGTGGGTTTTGGGGCGGAGAGAATGAAACATTGGCCAGCGCGCGACAGGTCAGATGAAACCAATTCGACACGGTCCTCATCAAATCTTAGTCAGAGGAGAAGGGAGAACGGGACGAAATAAAAGGACCGAGAGGAGGTGATTTGGAACACCCTGTTAATCCTATCAGGACAGCCTCATTCTTCAATGAAGCAAGATGATCAGAAAGGAAATTGAGGCTAAGAATTTCAAAAAAAAGAAGGACAGAGCTCGGGAAGCGCTGAGCATGCGGTAGTCTGATGGAAATTCACAAAGAAGAGAGCGGTCAGGGAGGGGGCGGGACGATGTCATAGAGGTCGAGAAGGACGGTGACGCGCTGTGTCCCTTCAGAAAAAGAGACGTCCGGTCGGAGGGGAACGGGGAAACTAAAGGATAAAAACGGCGAAAGGGACCATCAGGCTCCGAACGAAAACGAGAGCAAACCATGCGAAAAGCTTCCTAATCGAGAAAACTACACTGAAACTCCGCTGAGAAAAAGCTCTAGGTGAGGTTCGGCGTCTAAAACAAGGGGGGGAGACAGGAATTCGTGTACGTTCTTGCAGCGAATTCGATGAAGGCATGCTCAAAGGGGCCGGTTTCCGAGGTCTGGGAGAATCCATTCCTCTATGAGGCGTCAAGACGGGGCTCCAGTTCATAGGGATTGGCTCGGCTACATAGGAAAAGAATTATTCGGCGAGGCGACTGGCATAAGTCTTTAGAGGGGGGGGGAGTGTTTGCGTACGGTTGTGAAGAGACAAATAGGATACTTCTTCTGAAATAGAAACTTATAATTCTTCGTCTAGACGCGCAACGGTAGTGGGGAGCATGGGAGGGAATAGGGCTCAAGCTTCTTATAAGTTCAGAGGGGGATTCAGGGGCTGTGCTGGCTGAAACCCCGTTAAAATCAAAGGTTTGGGGGGGAAAGAAGGCGTCGCTTGAGTTAAAGGGAACGGATAAGGCGGGGAGCGACCGGTTCGTTGAACTTATTTCTTCTGTTATGAACTCGTGAAAGAATTCAAACGGCACACCCGGATGGGGAAAAAGATGATCGTCAAGTGACTACTATCTTCCGGGAGTGCTGACTTTCAATGGTCGTATAAATAACTTAGGTCCATAAGGGGCACAAAGTTTCGAATTGGAGGGGGGGGGAACATTATCCGAGAATTTCGATCCGATAGAACTTCGTCCGTAGAGAATTCCGGCCACACGTGGAGTTTAGACGAGATAAAGTCTCCTAAATTGAGCCGGCGATAATAGGAGCGGTGCTAGGAGAAAGAGGAGAACGCCGCAGATAATTTAAGCTATCGGGGGCTTTTTTGTGCCCAGGTAAAAAAGGGAACTGTTTCGGTTAGTTTAGATCATAGAAGCGAGCCGAGACTGTCAACAATTGAGGAGGGGCGGAATAGAGCCTTGGCAGAGGGAAAGAAGACAGACTAAGAGCGGCTTCGAGACATGCGCTCGCGAGATTGAACTTAGAGCCTTATCGCCTCTAACTCTCCCTGCGCGCAGATATTAACCTAGAGAAACTCAAGAACGGAGGTAATAAGGGAGGATGTCGTTATTTAGTAGGGCCGGGTACTAGAACTCCGTGAGAGAGGCGGCTGAATATGTCAAAGCAAGCTACGCACGAGATGACTAAACAAAAGTTCACGGACGAACACGTCCCGCGAGGGAGGTGGGTCTGGAAGGTCGAGAGACTTGGGAAAATAATCATGACCCAAAACACTCAGTTGAAGATTGCAAGTAAAAAATAATAGGGGGAAGAGCGGGGAGACCGCCGCCACGAGGTCGGGGCGTCTTAAGTAGCAGGAAGAGGGATCGGGGGCTATGCAGAAGATTAAGGAAGAAATCGAGAAAAAAAAGAGAAGCGCAGGGTCAAGAGGAGCAAAAAGAATGTTGTTCGTCGAACAGATGGTGGCGTCTAGGTTCCAAGAAAGGCGCAGAAATGAAACCTCGATGGACTCACGAAAAGTGGCTCAAATTAAGGAGGATGAGAGCCTAAGGTAATCTACTTGGAGGGCGGGAACTAGATGATCAAATCTTTAGGTGGTTCGGGTGAAGGGTTGGGGAGCCGCGCGGTAGTCGGCTCAGGGGGCACCAACACCACCCAAAAAAACCCGAAAAATGGATTAGGAGAGAGAATAACTCGCGAGGGTGTTAGGGCTCCTAGAAAAAGAAAGGCAGAAGGGGCCGTTACGGTTGTCAGGGGCACTCTGGATAAGAATTGAGTTCAACTGTCGGCCGTTACATTGGGGGAACCGGCTTTCTGAAGTCAACTCAGGCTCCGGGAGAGAGCGGAGAAAAAGGGATGGGAGAGGAGGGCGTTGCGCGTTACGGGACTAAGACTACCGACCCAACGTCCTAGAACCAGACATCGTATAGGGGTCTCCGTCCGCGCACTTTTCTTTTGGGAAGAAAAAAAAGCAGAGATGACCGCTTCGTGTGAGGCGTGACCCTTTGCGAGTGCCGTTTGTGGCGAAAACGAATGAACGGGTGGGTGATTCCACCAAAATTGGAGCGTGAAAAAGTCTGAGCAAGGAAGAAGGGGAGGGGAAACTGGTCTGAGCATGAAAAAGCAAAAACAGGGACGAATTTGGAACGACATTGAAGGGGGTGAGCCGGAAAGAAAACAGTCTCGGGACGCGAATCCAGGTACGGACCCCGAATCACAGGGATGCTCAGGGCATAAAAAGGGAGGCTCTCCTGAAAACGTCCATGTGTAAGCAAGTTCCGTTTTGTTCTAGAGGATACTGGGGGGACTAAAGGACGAAGAAAAGTCATCCAAAAAAGGGCACTGAGGTGACACGCCTTACACAATGAACGTCCTCGGGGGACCGGATGGGTAACTCTTCTTACATGGATTGGAAGCCCGTACAGAGCTACTTTAAGGAACGGAGACCTTTGTGACAGTCAAGCGACCGCCGCAAGGGGGGGGAATCCGCGGAACAAAACGTCAAGATCCCCACCAGACGGACATTCGTTCGATAGATTAAAAATGGGGAAAACGCACGGCGGACTGGTCGTATGATGGATCGGTTCCGGAAGGGCAATCTCCTAAAGCCCTTGGCTTCTTGTTGGAAGACCAGCGACTTTTGGACCGACTTATTGTGAGCGCCGACCGAGGCGAAGGGAACTGGATCCCCTCTTCTCGAAAAAAAGGAGACACGCTTAGTAGGGTTCCAGCGACGCAAGCCTGGGATTCGTACTCGTATGGTCGCACGGCACGGCTGGTCGTACAGGCTACGAACAAAAAATCATCAACTATCACACAAAAGAGCCAAGAAGCAGCCGGCGCGAGGTCTAGGCGAGGAAAGGATCGGGTTGGGGTAATCTCGGGTCCTTTTGGGAAGGAAAGCTCCCATTCTATTACGGCGAAAGACTTCGGCCCAACACCGAGAGCGCGTAAGCGAGTATGATTGAGGAGGATATAGAGATTTTTCGGTAAATCTTCTTTTTCAGAACGGTCGAAAGACGCGACTTCAAAGCGGAAGCGCCGCTGGCCGGATCCCCCGATGAGCTCTGCCTCCTCGAAAAACAGTGCGAGAGCAAGGCGTTACACCTGGAAAACGAAAGCTCTAGAACGGTGAGCAGATCAGCTGCGCTCCAGGAGCCTGAAAGACCGGAACTATTCGATTCTTTAATCCCCGAAGCCCACACCGGAAAGCGTGGCCGTGGAGAAGATGAGGGGGCAAAATGCAATGGCAGCGCCGGGAGTCTTGGAAAATAACCTTCCATAACTCCTTTTTGAGGCTACTGAAGTTCTAGCTAAAGGAGGGGCGCAGAGTAGAAGACACTCAATCGAGGCGCGCCGTCGCTTTGGTGATTTGACGTCACGAGAAAAGCATGTCTCAGACTCTGCCGAAGGACAGCGCGGTCAGAAATCAGTGGACAAAGAGAGGCGTGTACTCTCTGACGTGCAATCCTAGGGCCTACAAAGGGGACGACAGAGCGGAGGTACGAAATCACGAAAAAAGAAGTAAGAGAGACTCAGGTGCTTGTCATTCGGGGGAAGAAGGGGTTTGCCAGCGGACTCACCTGATGGGGCGCGAAATGGCCGGGAGAAGAAAATGTAGCATGCATAGGCAGAGCCTACCCCTGCACATCATTTCAAAAAAACAGGGGGCCAACCTCAGGTGGAAAAGGGGGCCCGCGAAGGCCGGAGAGCACTGAGGGCACGACGACTCACTAAAAAAGATAGCGACTCCTTGCCCATGGTCAAACCGTAGGATCAAGAAAAAGGGGAAGAAAATGCAAGCCGACACGAAAATCAATCCAAAAGAGGGGGATGGAAATAGCAAACAACAACGTAGGAGATGAAAATAATATCTTTGTCCAATCCAAAAAGAATACTGGGCAGGGGGGACGATGTCGTGGCGGCTGTCATAAAGGAAATGAGGGATGGAGGGGGAACAAATGTGAAAATCTTCAAATGCTAACTTCGGGGCCCTCTTTCTAGAATCGAAGGACAACACTGGAATGGCAGTTAGGGAACAGCCTAGGCAACGGAGGGATGGAAGGGGTAGAAGGCATAGAAAGAATCTAAAAATCCAGGCCATGAGCTCACTAAAGAAGTTCTCAGCAGGAACCCCCGGGGAGGTATAAAGACGAGGGGAAATGATCAAAGGACCGGCGACGAGGGTGATGTTCGTCCTCTCTTTAGCCCCACGGTGGTCCAGAGAAAAAGGTGGTCCGCTCAACGACAGCAAAGGAAAAGGATCAGAGAAGTCGAGAAGCGCTTAAGAAGACGATCTAAAAGGGGGCCGGGCGGAGAAAAGAATCCGAGCCAAGGTATGGAGGGTCGGCAGGACTCTGAAACGAAAAAACAGGTCTGCGGCAAGAGTTCTTTTACTTGATAGCCGCAATCTCTGGAGCGCCGCCGACTGTTGCACAAATGAAAAGACGTAACTCAGGGAGTGGTCGGCGGGAAAATCAGGCATGGTCTCTAGCGCAGGGTCGAAGGGGAAAAAAGCGTCTCTCAATCCTTGCTCGCCTTTTTTCTCGTTCGGAGCAAAGGAGAGGCAGTGAAGGGCAAGGGGGAATCGGCGACCCTTCCGAAGCGCCAGATCCGTTACAAAGCGTGCGCTTGCCGGCGGTCGAATTATGTGCCGTCATGTGCGCAGAACGCCTCAAGAAAGTCAACACATCAGCGATATCAACTAGAGGAGAGAGCCTGGGCTTCGCGGAAGTACGTTTTTCCGACGAGCGAGGCAACTTAGCGGTGCTCTTTCGATTTGATTCAGGGGGATATCGAGGGAAAACGGAAGTGCTCTCGACCAATAGCAGTCACGCAGAGCGCAGCATGAGAAAAGACGCCGTCGTCATGAGAGGGCAAAAAAAAAAAACGATGTGTCGTCGCGGACCGCAACATACTCTGCCGTAGGACACGCTACGGGGCCGACTTCACTTAACCAATGAGAGGCAACGGCAGAACGCAAGGGGTAGCGCGTGAAACAGCGAGGATGGACCAGGTCAGAGGCCGGCCTCTTACTTAGAAACACCTACTTCTAGGGGCCGCGGCGGAGAAAACCACGCCGCCGGTAAAAGTGGGGGAAAGTGGCTGCTCGGGCCACCGAACCATCACTGCTACGAAAAGTCGCGGGGGAAAACGCACGAGGATCGACCACGAAACGTTTTAGTCTTGCAAGTCCGAAAAAATCCCGCGTCGAAGCGGTCTCTGGCGTCACAATTCTACGGGAGGAAAAGACGGAGTCTGGCCGTGGCTTCTACTCACTATACAATCCGACGGCAAACGAAAGAAAAGGCAAATGGCAGTCATGTAACTGTGACGAGCGGCAAGAACTGGCAGAGGGAGGGCTGAAGAGGCGAAAAAATATCCTTCCTCTCCAACAGAGGAACCACTAAACATGGAAGGAAGGGGACCTGAGCCTGAATACGAGAATACTCCGTGCCGGGGTACCCTTCCCCTGGATCCCTCTCAACGTCTTGAAAGTTGTTTCCAGAAAGGGATAATACAAGCGACATGCAAGGTCAACGGGGGAAGAAAGTGACGGGGAATGCTCCAGAAACGGTGGAATAAAAGGACTTTACTTCGACCGGCAACGAAGGGACTTTTACTCACACACCCATTGCGGGTCAACGAAACCCAAAAAAAGACTGCACGTCACGCCCAAGGCAACTCAGGGAAGGAGGGGGCATCGTGGCGGGGCGTACGGGGGAACAACGGCGCAAACGTCGGATAACTTCTAACTTTTGGACGGGGGTGGTGAAGGAAAAAGGTACCCCGAAATCCTCGCAGGAAAAAGGCAAAGCACGCTGCCCGACCGGCCGCGCAGTGCGGGACTGAACAAACGTAAACACACCAGAGAACAGAAAGCATGATAACTAGTCGACGTGTCAAGAAAAGGCGAGGCCCCTCTGGCTGGGGCTCATAGAAAGGGGCGAAGTCTCAAAAGATACGAACACGCTCGGTCCGCGTCTGAGCCAAAGAGAAGGGATTACCGTAAAAGAAGGCTCCGCAAGTCATCACGAAGAAACCTAAGAAGCTTTCTCAGAAAAAATAATCTAACTGGGGACGAGAAGCAAAATCTGCAAGAATTAAACTGATAAGGACAAAGGACCCGAAAACAAAGGGTTAAAAGGATGCGAGTCAAGCGCGCGTTTATTAATTAAAACCGAACATGAAGTCTCTAAAATAGCAAGTCTTACCGAGCGGAAACATCCAGTAGCGAAGGGGGGCTCAGACGAAGACTTCTTAGATGGATAGCAACAAGCTGATGAGAAACGCGCTACGCACCTACCGACCAACTATTCGGTCTGTCAAATCGGAGGAATGTCAGACGGGAGGCAGAGGCTCAAAAGGGATCGTGGTGAAGGGGAGAGTTTCCACGGCTAATGCCTATCCGACCAGCGCTGTACACTGCGGCGACATCGTAGGAGCGGGATACATTCGGACGAAAAGAAAGAACGAAGAACGAGAGTAAACAGAAGAGACGAACTCGGAACTGGCGAAGAGTTTCTTGGGGAAACCTTCAAATGGGCCAGAGAGAAGGATCGGAGCCAGTCGATCCGCGAGAAGTAAAAGACGATCGAACTGAGTCTTGACGTCCCACCGAAGATTCCGAAAGCGACCTTAAGTGTGGGTTGGGAGAGAAGAGAAGCGGCGCGCCGCCTATGATAAAAAAGAACCTCAAGAAAGCGAGAAAGGATAATGAAATTGATCAAAGGAAATGGAAGATAGGCGTTCACGCTCATCGGACCGGGAAGTTGCGCAGGTAAAGATGAAGACACCGCCAACGACAAGGAGAAGATCAAAACGTCACGAAATGGGTATCAAGTTCTCATCCCCGTGGCCGGATCGCGACGGAAGGGATCGAATGCACTTATCGCGGCAAGAAAAAATCAGCGAACTGTGGTGCCAGTCTTGGACAGTATATGAAAAAAAGTAACGAAGTCCAACCTGAAGGCCGCGGAACCGACGAATTCTTAATCCGGTGATGAAGGAAATGCAGCGACCTCCCTCCGAAACCACGCCAAACGCATACCGGAGAGAAGAGAACTTAAAGAAGCCAAGTCAAAAAGCAAGCGAAACCTATCCGAGTCAGAAGACCGGCAGCCGCTCTAACCAAAAAAAAAACAGCCTCAGAAAGCGAACGGGGGAAACCGCATAATCGCGTCCCACAAGACGCAAAACCATCCGGAAGACGTCAGGAATATCAAGGGGGAGACGGCGGGCCGCAGGAAGCGCCGTCAGGAAGGGCCCCCGCTCCGCAAACAGCCAGGAGTGAAAAGCAAGATGAACGGAAAAAGGCCTCATCCTCATCGCTTGTTAGGAAAAAAAGCCTCAGTCAATATGAAGCGTCGCGAAAACTAAGCAAAAGACGAGGAATGGTACAATAACTCTACCTTCCAGAGATCAGTCAACTATGGCAAATCAGCACGGGCAGAAGAGGCCTCTCAAGGCTAGGAGAGAAGATACATGCATCAATCATGATCTGCGGATGACCAGGGGAGGAGGGTTCTGATACGGAAGAAAGGCGTTTTCGCGTTGTTGACTCTGCTTCTGTCTGCGAAAGGGGTAGCAGGAAGGAACCGGGCCGGGAGATGCAGGGAGGGAGGAGAAAGCATCCGAAGGACCGGCTCGCCAGCAGTGAGGCTCTTCTCAATACAGTACTTTGAAGGACGATAGGGCAGCAAAATGAAAAAAATCGTCATGGGGACGAGACGGATGCGAACCGCTCTGCTGAGAAAAAAGTAGGTAAATAAAGGCTTCTTTGAAATTAGTCTATCACTCCAATTCAATTAAAGCTTGAGATTCGAAGTAGAGAGAAAAAATGCGGCGAGGAGCTCGGCTGGAAGGGTGGTGCAACGCACAAGGCAACGGGTCAGGCTTTCGCAACTGGTAATATACGCAAACCTTTCTAAATGTTAGAAGCGGAAGTATAACGCACTGGAGAGGGGGAGATGGGAAGGGTGAAGGCGACTCGCAAAACTAAAAAAGCCTGTAGCGTGAAGGTTGGGTTGGGGGGACGCAACAGTCCGCTGCGGGCAATCTTTTCTCTGTTAACACCTTAGAAATGGGCGAACCGGCGCGCAGAGCCGGGACGGGAAATGAGGCGACGGGGTCATTCCTCTGATACGGATCGAAGAACCGGACTTAAACGGCCCACAAAACTAAGACAACACCGGCAAGGGAGAGAAATCAGGTCAAAACAGCCAGTTCAGGAACGAGAGAGGGGAGAATTATCGGGGGAGAACCGGGGAAGGAGAGGTCCGGTTCGACGCAAGGGTAAAAAGCGTAGGGTAGTGGGATGCCGTCGAAGTCCTACATCTCAATTTCAAAGGGACGGAAGGACCAGGGTGGGAGAAAGACGACGCGAGCCGAGAACCGTTCGAGGAAAATACAATCAGTGGGACATGTCGAAAAGCACGAACAAGACTTCGCCAACGAAATCAAGCATGAAGTGCGAGTCTATCTACATCTTCGCGGAGGGGGACGTGAAGGGAAAACACATACGCGCCGGACGGCTCGCCCAAAAAAAGGGGAGGGACATAAGGTTCGAGAGCAAAAGAACGCGTCAGGCAACTGAAACAGCTAAGATGAAAGACGCTCGTAATACAGAGGAGTAATCGGACTCATACGGATGGAAGAGCTAGGAGGGAATGTGCGTAAACACAGCTGGCCGGTCACGTAGACAAGGACAGGGGGATCACTGGGGAGCGAAAGCAAAGCCGAATCGGTATCAGGGTACTCGATGCCATTCAGAAGATCGTTCGGCAAG
>Ga0179591_1257640_pt1 | contig 16477 bp, 20 predicted proteins | sample CZOMad2_1_08_16f_FD_182891 | JGI IMG/M metagenome (GOLD analysis project Ga0179591, IMG submission 182891) | Vadose zone soil fungal communities from Angelo Coast Range Reserve, California, USA - CZOMad2_1_08_16fungal (PacBio error correction) | ecosystem: Environmental > Terrestrial > Soil >...
CCTTTATAACGGACAGCGAACTGAAAGGGACTGGCCAAAGCAGAAATGATGGAAGGAAAGAGCCTTTGGCATCGGCGTGTGGGACGTATCAGGAAAGGGAGGTGGGAAATTGCGGTTACTTCTTCACACTCAAGCGGAGGGTGGGGTTAAAGGAGTGGGCGGGGATCAGCAAGTGGAGGCAAAAGTCTCCGCTCCAGCGAAACTTCTTTGATGAAAAGTAGGACAAAAAGAGAGAAAAACTTCCTAAATTTATTTCTGGGCTCACTCAAAAGATGAGGATCAGGAGGAAGAAACTGGTAATGGGAGATTTAAGGGACCGCCGACGAAGGGTTGGCAATTTGGCTACTTCTCGCTACTCAAGAGCGTACAGGAGGTCAAGTCCGATTATCAGAACCTTGCCAAAAATAGGAGGCTGGCGAGAAAATAAGAAAAGTCCGGAAAGAGGGAAAAGAAGGGAAGATTCCGGAGGGTTAACATACTAGAAGAGTTTACGGTAGAGCGGGGTAAACAGAAACTCTGATTAAGTTCTAGATCGACGAAACCGAGTATAGGGGCTATGGGGAGGCAAAAATAAATTCGAATAAAGCATTCCTGGAAGAGGATCACAGACACTCCAGGAAAAGAGTTTAGAGGGGACAGCTCTTGCAAGGAAACCATCACAAAGAATGCGCTCGGTCCGCCGCAAAGATCATAAGTGACGACTGTTGAGTAAAAGGGGGAAGAGAGGTTGAAATACAAGAGGTTGAAGGGAAAAGTCTTCTTAGCCGCTTCGGGGAAGCCACGGGATACTGGTAGAGTAACTGAAGGGGGAATTATTCATCCAGGAGATTTATGGCATTCCTATCTAAAGGCGGCCGGCTGCAAACATGCCCGGACGGCGCCGAGTGCACGAGACTGAAACTTAATCGGTGGGGGGACGTGATAATTGAAACGACAGAAGAGCAGAGACTTTTCAGGAATTGAAAAGAGGGGTGCGACAAAGGAAACGACCATGCAAGGAAGGCATGGTGCCGGCTTCGCAACGACAACAAAGCGAAAAGTTACTAAAAATAAAAATAAAACGGAGAAGACGGAGAAAAATTGTCAAAGGGGGCTTGGCAGTATGGGAGAAGACCCCGAGAGACGGCTAACTGTTAGGTTAGAGACTACGGGGGACTTTTCTATTAGGAAAAGACAAAGGGGCCAGAAGGGTGGAAAGGGATGAAGAAAAATTCATCCGGAGTCGGCGCTGCTGTGGTACCAGTCCGGGGGCAATGGCTGCTGTCATGAGAGACTCGGGAAACTCGGGGGAGGGGTCGAAAGCTACGATTTAGCTGTTATACCAGCGGCGCCCCTACTAAGGAGGGGAGATATTGACTAGAGAGAGGGGGGGATGATGGGTTAAAGGATCTGGTTTGGGCGCAAGGCCTTTGGTAAACGGAGTGGAGAAAAGATTCGCTTTTGCATTCGTGCTGCTTAGATTTTGAACGTTATGTTTAAAAAGGGAAGGACAGGGGGAACAAAGATTGCCTCAGAAAAGGACAAAAGAAAGGAACTGGTGGAGAAGTTCAGGGGAGGAAAGGTGGTTGAACTCATATGAGGGTCGTTGGGTGTAGGGCGGGAGAATTTCGATTGTGGGGGTGTTGACAATTGCGGAAGGGTTTCGTTAAATGGTGCAGGGGGCAGTTGCGTGGGCAGTGAACTAAGGGGAGAGGTACAAAAAACCTTTTTGCAAGGCCAGGGGCAAGACGGCTTTCAAACAGTTGAACGTAAAAATAGGAAAAGAGGGCAATCTATTAGTGTCAAGATCTGTAGATGGCAGCGCCATGGGTTGCCCAGCATGACTCAATATATTCCTGGTCAACGCTCCTCGATGAAGGGGAGAATTTAGGAAGGTAATCACAGGCAGTCATGACGTCGCGCAGCTGATCGCCGGACAATTCGTGTTCTCTCTAGGACATTTTAGGAAGAACCAATACTGACTAGAAGTGTGGCGGACATTTGTCAGTTTCAAAAACATGGAACAGCGCAATTTTGGACTGGCTCTGGTCGTGGGAGAATAGGGGGGGACATAGACTGCTTAGAAAATGGGGGGCGGGTGGCGGCGAAGATTAAAACGCATCAGAAACAAATAAAATTCCTCTAAGCGGCAAGAAAGAACCTAAAATGTACCGAGGAGTGCGTAGAACAAGGGGGAAAAGTCGCCACAATCACCATGGACGCTGCGTCGTCGATAAATAGTTTCGGCGATGACCTCTAATCATCTGCAAGGAAAGAGAAAAGGGGAAACAATATGCTCATATCTGGCTGGTAAAGCTGCCATCAAAGGAGATTGTCGACTAAAAAGCGAAAAGAGACGGCGACTAAGGGGGCGCGAAGTGGGCTTCCCTAAACGGATAGGCCAGAGGGGGGGGGGAGGTGTCCCACAGGTTCATAGGGAAGGGGTCTTCGCCCTCTCACCGAACCCGGGAATCAGCGCGCGGTCAACCGTGCAGGGGAAGTAAAAAGTGTGTCAGTGGGACGGCGGGGGGGAACAAGCTGGATGGGGTGAAGGGGGGTGACGGCGACAGACACCATCCCGAAAAAAAAAAAGAAAAAAATTCGCCCTACAAGCGCGCTGCGCGACGTCCATACAAAAAAAAAAAAAAGCGAGGGGGTCCTATCATACTCGATAAAAGTAACGCATAGGGAAAATGAAGAGGGGAGAAACCCCATCTCCAAAAATCTCCTTAACTGCGGAGGAGAGAGGGAATGCTAACGTACAGCTCGCGGAGAGCAGCGCAAGGGAGACTTATATCTCGGACTAAGCAAAAGGCATACCCACTCAGCCTCTTTGAGCTTATGGGCATTATGGGAAAAGGGTCAACCTCAACGGGCAAGGAGGGTAATTCTCTACCGAGGTAATAGGCCCCGAAAACCCATCCGCATGAGATCCAGTTCAAAAATCGAGTAGGTCTTGCAAAGGGATTCCGCAGGATAGACGGGAAAAAACAACACGGGAGTGGGATAGAGAGGGGAACATCTGGGAAGAAAACAATCTCTAACATTCCGGAGATAGGGGGTTGAAAGCCTGGCTGCGAGATGGTCGGATCGTCGGCGCCGGCACATAGTTCGGTTGAACTGACAGAAAAAGATGACAAAATCTTCAAGGTTTTGCAGGACTGTGAAGAAGAAGAGAGATATTCATCGACTCTCATCGCTATTTCTTTCCTATCGCAGCACGAAAAAAAGCCCTCAGAGAGTTTTTTGGGGGCAGAGTGCGGGGTTCGCCAGCCGAAAGGGGGGGTCTAAAAAATGAATGCAGGGGGGGGATTTTTAATCCGGGGGGTAGGGGAAAGGGAAATGTCGCTGTTTTGTAGAGAAGCACGCGCAGAATTGGGGGGTCTTTGGACGGTCGGGTCCCTCACCAATAAAAACCAACATAAAAGGAGGAAACAAACTCCTACCACCGACCAGGGAGAGAGTCAGCAGCGGGCTACGGCCTGTAAAAAGGGTGATAGTTAAGTTGGTCTTTTTCTGTGGGCAGAGAGGGAGGGAATGACTCTCTTTTTTGCGTAAAATCCGAGGACATGGGGGGTTAAGGATACCGAGACGCTAAAGTGCGTCCTCCGGCGAGACAAAACCGGATCAACACTTATAATCAAAGCGAAGGAAGAACCGCTCCTTAATCAGATCTATATACTGTTTGAAGAGAGCTGGAGAAAGCTTGATCGACGCGCTCAACTAACGGAGAGTAGCTCCTCAGTAGAGGAAATTGTGGTTTGGGATGACTTTTCCCTGGTGTTCTAATCACGAAAAGGTGTCCCGCTCAGGTCCCGGCTTACTGACAATGCGGGGGCTACTTGAGCAGGTCAACAGGCTGACTCCGAGAAACCCGACAAACGCGGGGGATACTATTCGGAATTTTAGGGAAGGTTGGGACAAGAAGGGGAGTCACAAGATCCTGAAAACAGAGTCCTGCAGGAGACGAGAATAAGAGTAATCTTAGTGGGCCGAAAACGGAGGGAGAATACTAATTTACCGGTCATCTCGACATTCACGCTCGCATGGGATGCTTAGAAAAAAGATCTATCTTAAGGAAAGAAGGTTTAAGGAGCGTCAAAACTGGAAGTTAAACCAATTAAAAGAGGAATAAACTGTGCTACCAATAGACACATATATGACAAAAGCTACTGATATTTGGGTGAAGTGGAAGGGGAGGATTTTGGGAACTCTCAGTACTGGGCGGTTTGTTGGGCCTCCCTCCAGTTGAACGAGGCCATATGCGCTATTGCCGTACGCAACGTCGCACAACTGGGCAAGGATCATCAAGAAGCTAAAAAACAAAGAAACGAACCACATATTATCAACAGCAGCAAGAGAAAAGGATCGGCTTATCCTGTCAGGGGAATATGTGGTTTTCCTGCACTCAAGGGAAAAGGAAAACAAAATGGGGTCACTCGGAGCTCAAGAACGAGGAAGTAATAAAGCGGATGGGCTCGCAGAATTTAGAGATGCATTAAAACTCATCCTTTGAGAAAGGAAGGAAGATCCAGTGGGAAGATTTCCAGGACATAATTTAACTCGATATCGATCCCCTACGAGAAAATTAAAAAGGTCGATAGTCCCTGCATGGGGTTGGGGGGCAAGCAATGACGGTGATGGGAAGACGTCCTTAGACCCCTCATCGTGACGATTTGGTTTCTTTTGACGTCACAAAGCATGGTGAAGGGGTCCTATAACAGACAAGAGGAACTGAAGGGAAGGAGCAAGTGAAGGGAGAAATCGCTCTTGTTCTGCATAGGAAGGGACTTAGCGTTAAGGAGGGGACTATCAAGTTGAAGATGCCTTCGGGGGCTAGCCGACCATCAATGAGGAGGTCTATCAGGGGACGTCAGACCACGACGTACGAAGCAAAGCCGAGCGCTTTCAGCACTGCCACAAAAAAGAAATATCCGAAGGCATCCATATTTGTGCACAGGGCGAAAAAAGGGAGAAGGCATGAGGGGGGGGAGGGACGACTGCCTCAGTCACTGAAGAGAGAATCTTCCCCAGCTCCTGAGGCCGTGTCAAAACCGTGAAAGACGAATCGGTAAACGGCGACAGACTTTTGCTAAAGGGGTAGGAGAAAGGGGTAGCCAAACTCATGACTGCAACAGTAGCCTCAAACCATGCACTCCATGGAGCAAAGCCGAAGCGAGAACCGAAGAGGGGGGGGGGGGGGTAAGAACTCCTCCTATCTAGGGAAAATAGGGGAAGTTCGGGGATCTCTTGAGGGTATGCGATTGAAGCTGGAAATCCGAAGAATCCAAGAAAGGGGGGGGGGCCGCGAGAATCTCTTGGGTCTATCTCAGGAAGTCCGCCGAGATGGTTAAGGCCGTCCACGGAATATGGGTGAGAGCGGTAGCTCCGAAGTGTTGTTAAAAAATGGGGTTCCTTTGAGTTTCTTATCAGGCCTATTGGGGGGGAGGGGCATGGAGCATTGAGAGGGAGCTTGCATCTCTGGGTCCTTAAAGTCTACCCTGGGGCCAACTCGCGCCCCGGAGTCCCATAGAAATCTCCTTGGGGTCTCCCGCTCAGACACAATCTTGGGGGAGATAATCCGAAAGACTTGAAAAGGGGGAAAGAGGGTAATTAAGGAGGGGACAGAAAAATCACCATAGAAGAGGTCGGTCGAACTGCCTCTAATTGTTCAAGAAGCGGATGGGAGAATACCCCTGGAAGTCTCAAGGACCAGAAAAGGCGTCTGGTTCTTTGACGGACGGAGAAACTGAAAGGAAGCGGACCTATCTTCACCAAAAAAGCTATGGCGAACAAGGATATGGAGGTTTCGGGGATGGCCTGACATCGTGCTCGGACCTTTCTCTCAACTTGAGTCAACGCGAAAGGGATCAACACAAAACTGATGGAGTAGGATCACGTTGATCGGAGACAGCTGCAGGAGGGTAACAGAGGTGCCAGAAGAAAGGGGAAAAGGGGGGGTTCATAATGCAACAAGGGGTCGCATCTGTACGGTTGGACGATCTGGATGATCACGTTTACGCTGAATAAAATAAGAGAGGAGGGGGTGTGCTGGAAAGGAGGTGGGAGGAACATACAGGCATCGGTGTTGGGCACCATGAGACGGGGGATAGACTACAGAACAGCTTCTTGAATTATTAACAGGGGGGTCTTGGAATGTGGACTTCAACCCTGAGGTGAGTCTCTCCATCTGAGGGACTTCGGGGCTGATAAAAAAATTAGAAGGGGAGTGGATTGGCAAATAGATTTAAAGTGCTGGTGACAGCTGAGTTGGTATTACGATGAAGAGGCCGCGGGATATACGGGTCGATCAAAGGGAATAATGGATAAAAAAAACCGGGAACAACTCATGATAGCGGCTAGAACGAAAATTAATCCAAGGCAGGGCCATCGCAGAGCTAGCCCTTACCTCGTTAGTAAAAACATATCGAGAAACGAGGTAAAGCGAGAGAGAACACCCGCGAGGAGGAAACTAGAAGACTGCAACATTCTGTCTCTGGCACAGTTGACCGCCTGCACGAAAATTCTGAGGAATCTCGATCGGTTAAGGGGGGACTCGGAGGGTCAGAACACCACCTACACTCTGTTATATCTTCGGCGTTCTAAAAAAAGGGTCGCTCTTCGACCACAGATCGGGTCATTAATTTCCTGTCCTGGGGAATTAAAAAAGAGGATGTGTTCAGTCATGAGATGGACTACTACCGGGGGGGAGGAGAAAGTCTTCTGCTCCGAGTGTACGTGCGGCTGTCGATGACTGATATGGGCTCCAATTGGATCAGTAATAGATGAATTGACAAATAAAGGTCTAAAAGATTCTTCGACATTCCTGATCAGGCCTCGGCAGGGCCTCGCTATTTCGGTCTTAGCAGCAGGAAATATAGGATGTGAATTAGTAAAAGTAGGTTTCTTGACACCGGAAAACTCGGGGGGAGAGGGAGAACGGCCTTCATTGGATTTTCTTCAGGCTCAAAAGACTTCCCGCTCTCTATGAACTTCATATACTCTCTTCACGAAGGACGAGGGATGATGCAGAAAAAAGAGCGCCGGTCGGGAGGAGATGACTAAGGGTTGGCTGGTCTATGTTAACCTACCATGCAAAACAAGGTTTGGGAATCAAAATGAGAGAAGAAAAAAAATTCAATATCCGTGCGCGCGGTGTCCACCCGAGCACCGGGACCCCGTCTATTAGAACTGAATTGCATGATAGGCCTATTTCGGAGAAGATGAGAAGAGGGGGAGGTAGCGTAGTGGGGAACCAAATCGCGCAAAATAAAGCCTACTTCCGCAGGGTTACACGTAGCCTATGGACGAAGCTAAATAAGCTGAGGGGAGGGGGGGTATCCCCTTATTGGGTTAGAGGGTTCTGAGGAGGGGAGGAGAGAAAAAGAGATTTATGGGTTTAGGGGGGGGGAGGGGAGGAAAGTTACAAATATTACAAGAAGATCATTCGTTTGGACGTACAAGTCTGAATGTTTGGCCTCATGGAAAGGGTAAACGTTTAATTTTTTTTAGGGGATTAGAAGTAATTTGGCCGCGTGTCTTCCTTGTGCGTGCAGGGGGTCGTTGAACTGGGGGGTCTTGGGGTCAAGGAATATTGGCCGGAAGAACAGGGGGGGGGGGAAAAAGGGCTTCGTGCACCAGACAATACATTACACGCATTCTAGGGGCCCCCAATAGCTGACTGGGAGATGAAGGTTAGGTTTGGGGGGGGAAAAAGAGGGAAAAAAGAATCAATCCCGGTGACATGACGGCCAAGGCTTTGGCGCTGAACGGTGAGGTTCCCATGCGGTCAAAGGAACGAAGAAGAAGACTTAGAGAAGACTTTGGGTTGTGGGAACAATTCGGGTCTGGTTTTCGCCAGACTAGGACCTCATTGGCTCATTACAGTGTTTACAGGACAAAAAATGACAAAAAGGCAAGTGTTGTTCCTCTTGGATAAGGGTGGTGACAATCAAGATAAAGCGCAAATGGGTTTAGGGCAAGTGATATCCTGGTGGGACAAAAAGGGCGGAAGGCTAGCGAGACCGTCTCCAAGTTCCTCTCCCTAGAGAGGGTTAAACTTAGAAAGGACCGGCTTCTAGGGCCTCAGGAAAGAGAAAAAACATTCCTAATACTTAGTCTGAGTCTATAGCGAGGGGTGTAAACTATCGAGGCAAGCTACTTATAAAATACTTCTCTCTCTGCTTCAGAGCCTAAACGTTCAGTATATTTCGACAGAGGAAACTTGTAACTTAGGGGGAAGCTCAAGTTCAGAAATCAAGGGTGAAGAAGGGTCTGGCTAACAAGCCTGGGACGGATTTAAACAAGATCTTCGTTAAAAGCGTCGGCCTCAGAAAAGCCAAAAAAGGAAAAGAAACTCTGGACTAGGAAAGGAAAAAAAAAAACTTCTAAAAGCTTCTTATATGGTGCGTTGTGGTAGGCGGGCAGGGTGATGAGTTGGGCGAAAAGGCACCATTCCCGACAACAGAGGTAAGAGAAAAAAAGAAAGTCTAAGTCTAGGGAAGAAAACAACAGGTCTGTCTGGGGGGGAAGGAACCCTTGGCCAAAGCCTAGAAAAGAGCGTAACCCCTAACGACGGGAAGGCTTGCTGCTCGTGCACTGCTAACTAGCTCATAGGGAGACTAAGAAAGGAGGAATTTAGAAAAGTCGACTGAAAGAAGCACCGCTCCTGAATGCCGAAATGTGCACGCGATTCGGGCTGGCATTTCAACACGCACCGGTTAAACAGTAGGGGGAAGGCGCCTCTTTTGCTACCATGAATTAGCTCCAGTCGAAAAGGCACCCATCGTATAGAAATTCGGGGCCTCTAGGGGGTATGGGCCCGCCGGCAGATCTCTCTAAACAAGAGGTAAAAGAGTATGGCCCGGCGTACCCTATACAAGTCTCTATGCAAGGACAGAGATGTGGTGCCCGGGCACCTGTCTCTAATGGCAAGATGTTCAACAAAGGAGACAGAAGGGGGCTAGGCGGCACCCAAGAAGTTGCCGGTGCGGTTTGAAAGGACGAAATCGAGCACTTGCGTGTCGTTGGGCGACGGGGGGGTGAAAATAGAGAAGGCGAAAAAGGGAAAAAAATCTAACTTCTCAAGGGAACGCATTTTCTTCGCTCTGAAGAGAATTCTCGTGCGCATGCATCCATCGGAAACCTGTTTGGCGATTTCGGTGGCTCCAAGCCCTTGTGAATTAGAGGATTTGCATAAAGGAGGGTAGTACAAATAAGTGGGGTTCGGGGGGGGAGTCGGGCTGAAGGTTAAGGGACAACAAATACTCACCCCCTCCAGCTACAACCAAAAAACGGAAAAAAAAAAGAAACAAAAAATGAAGTCCATCAAACTGTACCGCTAGGGGGGGGTGGGAAAAATTTAAAGCGCGCGATCTGGAGGGGGGTTGGGAGTTGTAGGAGCGCGACTTACGAGAAAGGGGTGACACATAAAATCCTTGGGAAAATATGAAGGTATGGGATAGCCTTATCTGGAGGTAAGAACCTTCTGGAGCCTTAAGTACGCACCGATGACGGATGTCGCCATCAGACGGGCGCGCCAGAAAGAGAGAGCAATTGGTTCACAGAAAATTGGACTTCAGCAAAGTGATCTAGGAACAAGATGAAATCAAAAAACAACGAGATATATAGCCTCCGGCCGACGAGAGACTGGGTGAATTGTGGCGACGATGTTGCTAGAATCAACGAAGTGAAGTTAGTGCGAATGTCAGGGAAAGATTAGATGAGGGTGGAAGGGGTTTGAAACCCTTCTGGACGGAAACGTCAACCGGATGCCGAACGGGGCGAAATAACTGGCGACGGCGGATCCCTTTTATTCTGCTAATTTACACAATGTCATCAAGCGCAAACAGTTTGTCTTCTTTTTCATTTTAGGGTGAAGAAAAATGACACTGTAAAAGTCTTGTCATCTTCTTTGGTTTCCTTGAGACTGTTGACGTCGAGAACAGTCATCCTATTCAAAGCTTCGCACTCATCGGCAGCCCCGTAGACGGTGAATTACTGGGAGGGGGACATCGAAAGTAGAGCAGAAGGAACGGTAGAGCGCAGGGTACCGCATTTCAAGGTCAAAAGCACCCCGCAAAACAGAAGTCCATTGAGATGCCGACGAGACAACGAGGTGCCGAGAGGAAATAGGTGGGTAAGGAGGCGCATGGGTGACATAGGAACTTCTGGGGGGCTTTGTTGGGAGGAAAGCATTCCAGTTTCAAGATCGACGCCAGCGGGCAAACGATTGGAGGAAAAATCACAACAAATGGAAGGAAAAGGGGGGAGGAACCAAAAAGGGGGGAGAAAGAACGACACGCCTACCCCCAATCAAGTAAAAGGTAGGGAAAATTCATAAGGCAGGGTCAAAAGGGGGTAGGGTGTCTGCAAAAAGTTTCTATTAGAATATTTTTTTGGTCCCCCCAGGGAACCATAAAAGTTGCAAAAGCGGAAATGAACTCATCCGTACTTCATCGGGACTGAAAGAAGGGAAGCGCAAAGTTACCCCTTATTGTCGGACAGTCTATGCACAGCAAAGGTTAACTGAATGGAAAGTGGGAATCCATTCAAACTTTGAGAACGCATGGCAATCGAGCTTAGATCAGCGAAAGACCCGTCTGAAAGGGTAGATCTTCCCAAAGTGTTGTGACCATCATCTAAAGAATCAAATTGACGAGCGCAAGTGATCGAACTGGGGGGGTGGGGGTCGGAAGGAAATCACACCGGGTGAGGAGGGGGGGAGATTCTAATCGAACCACACTCTTCCGAGATCCGACCTTTCATTTAGAAAAGACAGAGGGGGGGTCTTGGGCTCATAGGGGGGGAAAGTTCAAACTTTTATCGCCGGAAGGTAAAGGATGCTCGACACTGTGTCGCTCGTACGGGGCAGTAATGTTGTTCTAAAGAAGAAAATCAATTCAGGGGAGGGGGAACAGGATTGTGTACCACTACATCGAATCGGGTATTCGGGCGCACGCTTCACCTCAAAACATGACTCTAAGGCGGGCCAAAATAAATTTTTCACTGGAAAAAATAGAATAGTTTGGGGGGAAGAAAAGAAGTCCCTGGGGAATCGATCGCCTGCTCAAAGACCTGGGATGCCGATGTAAAACCAGCCGCCCATCACGCGGCTCATCTGATTTGGAATACCCGGGAGGGACCGCGTAAGAGTGAAGGAAAAAAATTGACAAAAACTGCAAACCAGGCAGGGACTTCATCGACTTACCGCCGCACCCATGCGGTGGGTGGAATGAAATCCGAAGGGGTCTGGGGGGGAGACTCAAGGGGGAGGAGTGTATTCATTAGGCCGGTTTTAACTGACAGAGTTGTGGGGGACCGACGACTATGGGAAGCCCAGAATTTGGAAACAGGAAATCGAGTTGGGGCTTTATCACAGGAACAAGGGGCTCCGATATTTGTGAGCACGGGTCGTTCGTATGGCGGGCACCGAGTGTAAGCTACTCGCGCGAAATGTGTGTTGGGTGGGGTGTTGGTTTGGGGGGGGGGTGGGTTTGGGGTGGGGGGGGGGGGGGGGGGGGGTTTTTTGGTGTTTGTGGGTGTGTTTTTCCAGCATGCAATTCCAAAGGGTGGCTGCTAGGAGGAAACAGAAAAAAGAGAGAGGGGCGGGAATGGCTTTCGAGGGCTCAGGGCAGAAATTTAATCGCGAGGGGCGCGATAATGACCGTACTACCACTTTCAACCAACCTTCGAGAAGGGGAGAAGGAAGCTCCCAAGGTCCAGACTTGGGGAAGGCCTGCAAGCCCCTAATCAGGGGCTGTACCTCGAAGTCAGACGTGAGACTACCCCCACAGTTTCAGCAAATCTGAAGTAAGAATAAAAAAAAATTTGGCGTCCTCCGTGAGGGGGCGCTCAACTCTTTCAGGAAGGAAAGGACGGGACGCTCTTGGCGGTGATGAAATCAATATTATCAACAAAAAAACTAATAGGATAAACCGTTAAGGGGAATGCCGGAAAAAGTGCCGAGAAGTAAATCATTTCGGGATTTTCCTACAGGTTAATCAAGCGTCCTCGAAAAAGGTCTCTATCTCAACAGAAAAAGGGGATTATAAGATGGTAAGCCGAGAACAGGAGTTCCCACCGACATGATTTAAGACATAGACGGTTTTTCGGAAAGAGAAACGGAAAATTATAGCGTTGGGGCTTGATTCTCTGAAAAACGCAAGCGGGTTTGCGAAGAGTGCATGAGAAATGAAAAAGAAAAGGCGGGGGGCAAGTGACACAACTTATGGTTGGGCTTCATCGAACTTAGAGATGCGTGTGGTGTCGGGTCTCAATCTGCATGAGGAAGCAATGGGATGTCTGGAAAATCTGCCAACTCTCGACTCTCAATTATAAACAGTGGAAAAAAGTTTTCTTTCTATATGGGAAATCATGGTCGGAAAGGGTAGCAAGCGAGGCCGCGCATACATTCTATCAACAGAAGTATACAGAAGTTCACGCACTATATTATATGCGTTGGGGGACAGTGGGGGGAGGGGGAGGGACATTACAACGGGAATTCCATGGAAGGGAATTCGCGACTATGAAAGCCGACCCATATCGAGAACCGCCTCTCAAAAACATCTCGCTTCAAGGGCGATATCTAAGAAAAATCGAACTGGAAAAATTCGGGGCGAAAAATGCTAGGAAAAAAGAGGAGAATACGATAACTTCAGATGCCTCCAAAGCCGCAAAGATCGAGAAGAGCGGGAAATTACCAAACCCACACCCGGTTATCGGGGGAGAAAGGACAGATCTTCATGTAAATTGAAAGCCTTGTGCAGGTAAAGCGGGGGAGGAGCAACGACCGTGTCGGAAAACAGTATTCTTAAGGGGCGTTAGGGGGAAAGGGCGAGCTAGGGGTAAGGTGGGACATTCGCATCGAAACTGAAAAGAGGGGGAGAGAACCTATGCATCCCGTCCGGCTCCCTCGGAAAAATAGTGAGGCCGCGGCGAGGTTGGTTTGGGCGAATGTTGCTCTCGAAGGAAAAAAAGAGAAGGTTCCAAAAAATCATATTACTTAGGCTGAACGCCAACCGCATGGTATTCGCAACGGAACTAAAGACAAAACTTGCATCTAGAAGGAGACTGAACTACGGGGCACATACAAGGGAAAGTTCGCATAAACAAAGGACCACTTTAACTGGGAGATATCAAGTCGCTTAGAGGGGGGAAACAGGTCTATATACTCAGAGCTGCCGTTGTGCCGTCGAAGGAACAAAAGAGGGATCAGGCTGAAAAGAGCTTCTCTACTTATTCTAAACCACCTTCTACATCCAGTGCAGTGCATCGCGTGCATGAAAAATGGATATGTAAAGCATTATCTAATCTGAAACTTTGGATTAAAAGAACGTCGCAACAATTGGTTATTCCTTACGGAAATAGTAGGGTTGTAGAATTGGTAGTTAGCTGGCAAGGAAAGACCGGAAAAAAGAATTCGGGATAAAAAATGGGTTCTGCTCTGGATGCGAAATATTCTACGGGATTGGACAAACTATTAAAAAAGAGACAGGAAAAAAAAGGATAGGAATTTTTATAGATGGTCTTAATTGGGGACACTAGAATTTAAGAAAAGGGAAGTGGGGGAGTTCGTGAAATGAATTTCAGTGTAGAGTTGAGCCCTTGCGTATTTGGACTGGGGGGAAGCCTTTGCCCGCGTTGTCTATATACCTGTCACTGAATTGGGAGGGGGAAGAAAAAAGCCTACCTAACGAAGGAAAAAATTGAAAACAGATCGCTTAGGAAATATGCGGCATCTATTTCTGTGTCTCAGAAAGGGCAGAATGGTATGACTGAGGTGCAATAAGGGGACTCTGACGCCGCGGCGAGCCGATCAGCCTGACGTTCATGGCCAGGAAGGCATTCAAACGTCTATTCAATTAAGGCAGTCTATCAGCTTTGTGGGCTCATGACGTAAAATTATTCGTTTCTCAAAGGCCAAACGAGGAGAATGTTGAGCGACATTTTTCAGGGAAAAACCTGAACCAGAAAACAATGCAGACGCTGTCCTCAGAGTCACGAAGACGGACTGCACGAAGGGCAATTAGCTGAGAGGGAGTCAAGAATTTTTCAGGGAGCGGCCAAATCCGGTGTCCAAATTCCCAAGGGCAATACGCAGCAGATAACGGGAAAAACCGGGGTTACGGAGGAAAACCTTTGCCACTTCTTCAAAGAAGCATAAAAATCATGAGCGATAATATTGAGGGCGAGGCAAGCGATCACTGGGAAGTCAAGGTCTCCATCGGGGAAAACAAATGGCGGAATCTGGAAAAAAAAGGCCTGAGTCAAGTCAAAGGGAAAGGGCATGCGGTATCCGGGGGGACGTCCTCTCCGCACGGTGCGGGCTAGCGCCTAACCACGTACTGCATTTAAGCTTTAAGGAACCCCGGGGGGAAGGTTCGCGGGGGCTTGTCAGGCACATACAAAGCAGAGCCGAACACCACACAGCGGCTTAACGCTGCTGGGAAAGTGTTTTTTCCCGGTTTCGCTGGTTGTCTGCAGGGGTAGTTGTTGGGGGGGATATGGGGGACTTAAACCTTCAATTCCCAAAGCAATTTACGAGCAAAGCTCGCGACGGCCTCTACAAGCAGTCGGTGTAACTAGAAAAAATTGATGAAAAAGAAAGAGAGCTTCAAACGAAGGAGAGGAAAAAAACAGAGCCATCAACTAGAAGAAGCTTTTGACTCTTCTACGTAGAAAACGAGTGCGTAAGAAATGAGACATTTAGACGTGAAGAATCTCGCACTCGCTCTTTCCATTAATAGAACATCCTCTTGTTTGTACGAAGGGGAAAAGATTGCAAGTTCACTCAATCAAAGAAAAAATTTGGAAGGGATAGCGATCCGCTAGCACAGGCGCGGAACATCGATGCGGTCTGGTAGGGGGGTCGGGATGACGACGTGGAAGAAAAAGACTAAGAAAAACCAAGAACTTATGAGAAAGAAAGTATATCTGAAAAAGAACAAGAAATCGATTACTCTCCTTCGCTAGAAAGGGTCGGCGCCTTCGCTAGGAGGAGGTTACCTACGGTTCTCCTGCACCAGATTTGCCAGGAGTTGAAGGGAAACAGAATCGAGAGTGTAAAAACCGATGATTACTTGGTTTTCAGGGAAGTTGAAGTCGAGGGTAAAGGAAATTCCCTCAATTTTGCTAAAAGTTGCTCTCTCGTTCGCACGAAGATGAAGCAGCTTAACTCCCAAGCGAGATTGGGGGGGTTGTCTAAAGGGAGGATTTTTGCTCCTGATCCCGGAGAAAAGGGGGGGCATTGGAAAATCCAAAAAAGATAGAAACGCGCTCTGGGAGTGCAGCGAGTCCGGTCTTAGGCGAAATTGGATTTGTGGTCAATTGTTTGTAAGGGGAAAAACCCAGCACCACAAAAAGCCCATCCAATCTTTCAGAAACCACGAAAAACTGGAAACAGAAATTCCACAGCGCCGCGCTAGGGACCGCGCAGCTGAATCTGCAGTTTATGGGGTAGTTGAGTAGTAATAAGAAAGGGAATGGGTCCGATCAGTGGGTGCCGGAAAGGAGCACGTTGGACTCCGTCGTCGGACACGGGGCGTCTAGCGGAGTCAAAGTACAAAAAGCATCTACTGGACCGTTGAAAAAAAAGCTCAACTTCATCCGGATCATGGTGTCATCGCGGAAGGCCGCAGATGAAAGAGGAATAGCCGCTCACGACAACGAGAGGGCTCCGACCAATCCCGTGAGGAAAGGGGGGGGTTGACGAAGGGGCCATTTTTTGAAATAAAAAAGCCTGTCCCTTTCGGGCGTCTTGCCACGGCTTCGGGATGGGGCCGGAGCGCTGGGCAGCGGCAAAAGGCTTTCAGAAGCGCAAAAAATCGAACGGGAAGATACTTGGAAAACGCTCTTGAATGACTGCTGAGGAAAACAAAAAATGAAGCCCTACGAATTCTGGGTACTGCAACTGGCCCGCGCAAAGGAGTAATATCTTTAAATGGAGAACTTATTGGACGAACTAGAACAAAGAATCAGGAAGAAGAAACGGGCCGCCTATCTTCCGAAAAAAGACGTTTAAATTCCTAGGTGGCGCTCGCGGAATCTAAGGGCAGTCAGTTCGCTTTCATTTGGCAGAAACCAATTCAGAAAACGTGAAAGGATAGTGCCATCGCAATAGAATACCCTGATAGTTGGGGCCTCACGCTAAATGGTGTAAGGAGAAGGTTCTTGGGGGGAGGGGGGGGGTTATTAACCTCCCTCAATATGTGTCGAGCAAGGCCACTGCCGACAAAAATCACGCACAATGCCGCAACTGGCAAAAAAAAGTAAAAGAGTAGTTTGCAAAAACCAAAGGAAAACACAATCAACTAGAAAAGACGGAGAGGTCACCAGGACATCCTCCATTAGAAAAAAAGAGAGCTGTCTTCCTGTTTCTAGTTGTATGGGGTTCCAGGCCCGCCCCGTCACCAGAAAGTGCAAAAACTCTTATGGTAAGCAAAGAACTGGCAGCAAAGAAACAAGGAACAAAAAACACAAAGAGAAAAAGAGGAACGCA
>Ga0179591_1338937_pt1 | contig 16477 bp, 17 predicted proteins | sample CZOMad2_1_08_16f_FD_182891 | JGI IMG/M metagenome (GOLD analysis project Ga0179591, IMG submission 182891) | Vadose zone soil fungal communities from Angelo Coast Range Reserve, California, USA - CZOMad2_1_08_16fungal (PacBio error correction) | ecosystem: Environmental > Terrestrial > Soil >...
AGCGGCAGGCGCCCGGGCAACTCAACCAACGCATCTGGGAGAAGGGGGTAGACTAAATGGAAGCAGAATAGGAAGCGGGGAGTTACTAGGGGGAGGATAAGGACGAGATTATTGAGGAGGTTAAAAAACCGGGGAGAAAAAAACCATGGAGCGAATGTCTTCTCAAGGTGAGGTTGAAGGGGGAAGGTCGTCAGTATATGCCCGATGGGAGAGAAAAGGGTAACAGGGAAAGGAATGTTCCATACCGACGAGCCAAAAAGCAGTTCGAGAAAAGAAAGTTGCAAAATGGCCAAAAACCGCGGGATCCCGACGCCACAGGGGGGGATGGGGTGAGGGGAGGGGAAAGGGGGTCGATCTGTAAATGTTGGAACAAAAACGATGAGTTGGGAGTGGACAAAACATGAAAAGGACCCCTTTTTCAGAATGGGTTTCAGGTAAACGACTGGCCAAGAGAAAAAAAGGAGAAAAAAAAAAAGGAAGGAGTTGATGCTAAATACATTGTGTTCACATGGGGTGGGAGAAGTGTCTAGGACGGGGGGGGGGAAACAAAAACCCTGTTCGTAAAAAAAAAATGGGTTGGACTGGTCAAGCCGAAGTTAAAAAAAGGGGGGTGGCGCTCGCCCGGATCAGAAAAATGAGATTAAAGGACCGAGTTACTAATAAGTCTTCGAAAAACTGGGGGTCCCCTCAACAAGAAAATAGGTGGTACCTGAGTTACAAACGAACAGTTAACTGGTGTGGGGGGTGTAAACGACAAAAAAAACCAACGATTGGTACAGGTGAAAACTGGTTGCCAATGAAGGCCAACAAAGAGCTTGTACCAGGTGTACTAGTCAGGCTTGGAACCTCCAATCCGTTGAGGGAACATCCTGTTAAAAAAAAAAAATCGGATGAACTGCAGACAGCCTGATCAAGAAGGGGTAAAAGAAAAGAAAGAAAAAGGGAAAATACTGAAGCAACGGCCTGGTCCCTTAAAAACAACTGCAAAAGTTCAAAACCTTGTACCTCACTATTTTCGTATAAAGGAAAGGGGGTGTGGGAGGGAACCCGGAACAAAAACCGGGAGTTGAAAACATAAACGCGGTACCAGACACAACCCACCAAAACACTGTACCCAATAAAGAGGGTGGACGAAAAGATCAGTGGGGCAAAAGTAAGGGCGATGGTATTAAGGCAAAAAATTCCGGGCTCCCAATCTCTGAGGGGGGTCGGAAGCAACTTCTGAAAAGTACCCGGTTTCCGAGGATCTTACAGAAATGGGACCGACCCCTTGCTTCGGGGGAAATCTCTATCCAACTGTTTGAAGTAGGGAGGATGCTCGGTAACCTCTTCAGATCTCAGGTCTCGGAAGGTAAAAAGAAACTTCCGAAATAAAAACGACGTGGGATTCCTCCTGGAGACGGAAAAATGAAAGTGGAATATACCGGAGAGTGGGGAGACGAAAATACTAGAAGGAGTGGGACTCTCTGATAAAAATGAGATGTAATGCATAACTCCACATGCTGGGGGGAGTTTTCGCACACGACTCAAAAAACGCAGGACAAGGCCCTCTGAACAGGACGCCTCGGGTAAGCAGAGTTATACCGCTGCGGGCGAAAGGACATCCAACTAATGCAGAGGGAAGAAGTCCAGTGACTTTGACGGGGGAAAACAACTCACGGTGCAAATGGAAAGAAGGAGGATGGGGGAAAAAATCCCACTGACATCAAACGCGGGAGAAAGATAGAAACTTGTCTATTCAGGTATCGAAGTGGAAGGATCGAATAGAAACGTCAGAAAACAGAACCTCGCAAACAGCTTCTTCAGCAAGGTGCTACCTTCGAAAACTCTAAAGAGTCAAGGAGGAAAGAGGGGCCTATTATAAAAAAAACTCCAGTGCTGAAACCCCTTTCGAGGAACTGGCATAAAGGAAGGGGAGTAGATTTTCAAGCATTAAATGACAAGAGGTAGGTAACATGAGCCTCCGGTTATCCCACCGGAAAAGAAAGGGAAAAGTTTTTACGAGGGGAAAAGATGAAGCCCAGAGGCCTGATGGGGTGTAAACTTGCAACCCAACCAGAAAATCTTGCCGTGGGGGGAACAAACCAGACAAGACGAGCAGAAAGGCAAAGGATCGCCGGATTTCGAAACGGTGACCAAATTAATTAAGGGAAAACCTTAGAAAGAGGCTCCCTAGGTAAAGACTATCGCGTGATACCCTGCCACCTGGACGACAGAGGGTGCGCAACCAAAACAGATAAGGTCTGGGGTCCCGAAGAGGAACAGAGGAAAAAAGACCTGAGGGGGGCGCGAAGCGGCGGGACCCTTCATGGGTCCACTGGGGTTAGACGTCGACAACAGGAAACTTCAAAAGGAAAGGTAAGCCTTACCTTAAGGCGAAGGCGCAGCGAAAGAGCGAGTGAACTGGAGGAATGGAGGGGGGGTGAAACGACAAAGCCGGGGGATCCACATTGTTCAGATATGAGGGTCACGCAGGGAAAGGGTCCTGGGGGGGAATCTTGGGGTAAAAGGGAGGACGGACGACAACCCTTGAGATCAAAGGATCTTTAAATGGCGAAAACGGCGTGGCGCTTAGACGGAGTCAAGTTCACTCAGACTGCACGAGTGGGGCAGCCAGAAGGCTGTAGTATGTAGAGATGCTCAGGGGGAAACCTAGCTCTAGCTAAACAAAACCAGACCTGAGTATAATAAAAAGAGAGAGTGGCAAGATCTCTTCTCGAAGGTCGGATGGTTGCAAAAAAGACCGCCCAGAAGGTTTTCGGAACGCGGAGAGAAAATCAACTTGGAGCCTGAGGGTCAGTAAAAACACGGAAGACGTGAACAGAGGGTCTACTCCTATCACGGAACCAAAAATAAAGGACGACTCCGAGACCCAGTTTTATCATGCGCAGAAAAAAAACGAAAGAAGTAGTAGTCCTCCCTCTCCGAAAACCTCGTAGGGGGGAAAAACAGTTAGGGGAAAGGGTTCTTTCGAGCCGAGTAAGCGCCCGGCGGGGAAAAAGACGGAAAACTGCGGCGGGAAACCCCGGTTTTCTCTAACAGAGTGTCCTTCAACTTGACCAGGAGGAGGGACCAATTCGTTTATGGGCTGGGGGGGGTTCCGTTCACAAACAAGGAAAGGAGCCTAATTCCATTTTTGAGAATGAAAAAGAAGGGAAGGTCCCCATAGAAGGGACAAAGTGTTGGTAACCTCTGTGTCGACACAGGGGGGTCTATGAAAACAAAGAATATCGGTGGCCACGGGGAATGCAAGAAAAAAAGATGAAAGGCTAACGCGAAAGATTGTCCCCGTCCCCAAACCCCTGTGGGAAAATGGTGAAGTCATACTCTAAGAACAAACCCTCATCGGGTAAGGGTAAGCACCCTAGGGGATTTTTGGCAAAGGGCAAAGGTCTTCGGGGGAAGAACGGGGGGGGGACTAAGCATGGCTACCGGAATAAAAAAAAAAGAAGAGAATTTCAAAACAGACGAGTGTAATGGGGTTAGGGGGCCGCAACGTACTCCAGAAGAACGACATTAGTCTGGTAGAGGTCGGGGAATCTGGGAAAGAACTGAAGGGTTTTCGGGGAAGGAGTGCTATGCCTTGAGAAGGAAAGTAAGGGGAATAGGCAGAGAAACTCCTAACTTCTAGTTAGCGGGGGGAGGATCATTATAGGAAGGGGGGTCATAGGGGGTTACCGTAGCGGATAAACGACTACACCTGGTAGTCTAAATTCTCCCCCTTTCTTATGGTGGAAAGGAGACTTAGAGACGACAAAATAATGGGGAAAAAGAGAAAAGCGTAATATCTTTGCGAGCAAAACTTCCTGTCTTTTTTTGGTAAGGGGGGGGCCGAGAAGCGAGGGAATAGGAATCAACGAGCTGTCTTCGTGGGGGGCTGGCAGACGTCTGACGGGCGGAAGGGGGACTTACGAAAAGAGACTAAAGGAAACGGGACGAAGCCGTGTGAAGGCCGGGACCCGGGGGGTAAGGGGCGCGGTTTCGATAACCGTGAACAGAAAAGAAAGGAGACAACCAGAAAAAGAACGAGACGACATGCTTTGGAATCCAGATCGGTCAAATCAACGAAGGCCTAACCAAGGGAAAAAAAAAAAAGAAAGTCCTTTGTTGAGGTTCATAACAGTGTAAAAAAGTAGGTTGGTGATGAGAAAGTACTCGCGGCTTCTCAGCAGGACCGGGGAGGAACAATAAGCGGTTACACGAAGAAAGGCGTCAGGTGATCGGGGGGTCACTTTTGGGTTGGGGGGGGGGGGGAAGAAAACTGGGGAAGGGTCTAGACAAATCACTTGAGGTTAACCAAACGGGAGGTTCCCACTCAGACCCGGCAGTGACAAGGCCAGGGTTCAAATCAGCGCACGAAAACAGGGGGTTTGGCAGTCAAAAGCGGGTCTTGACGTTTCATAAGGACGACGGGGAAGGGGAAAAAAAAATGAACTGCCGGGAAATAGATGGTGGGCGTTGGCTCAAGGGGGGGGGGGGACTCAACCATGGAATGTAAAAGAGGGGTAGGTTACTCCAGTCTGAAGACTGTCAGTAAGAGGGAAGGGGGGAGAGATAGGTTGGGTTTGAGGCGACACATTGTGTTAACGTCCGGGTGTCCGTGTCACAACAACTCACTTGGGGAAAAAGAAGAGAAAGGCGGAAAAAAAAACAGATCTGTAACTTTCATAAATCAAATTACTTTGTTTAGAAAGTGGCTAACGGGGGGGGGGAGGAAAAAAAGGAAAGGGGATCCAAAAAAGCTAAAGTAAACCTAAAACCGGGGAAAAAAAGAGGTAAGAGAAACACTCAGTAGGTTCCCCAAAAAAATGAAGGTCAAAAAGGCTATCTCCAGAAAATGTGCCGACGGGGGGGGTTCACTCGGCAGGCCAGAAAAGGCAGCGGAAAACCAAGAGTTCCCCAATATCTGTTGTGGAAAAACCAAGGGAATCACGGAATCATGGAAATAAAGGGAGAGCGGTTTTAAGTATCTGGGGGATAAACTTAAAGAAAGAACCTGGGGAAGGGTAGGAGCCTGGGTCTACAGGAGATAGGGGGGGGTTGACGAATCCTGGGGTTGACGCTTCGGAAAAGCCAGAGGATGAACGCTCCCTATTCCCCCAATCACTGGGGGGGAGGCCGGAGGTTACGGAGGATCAGTAGGGAGGGGTGAAATTATAAAGGAAACACTCTCCCATTAAACTTGAAAGGGGACCAAAAGGTACACCGGAAAGCAAGGCCTTTCAGGCCTCCGGGGGGTCATTAGAAGCTTCCGCAAAACAACAAAGAAATTAGGAGGGAGGGAGGGGCAAAACTAAAGGGGTCATCAAAATAGCCTAAGGGAGGGATTACACGACCTTAAAGAATAGTGGGATTTAAATTAGGGCCTGCATTCGTAGGTACGAAGTGCATAGTAGTAGTACTAGCAAGGGGGGAGCCAAAAAAAACTAGGCGCTGAAGCAGGGTTTGAGGTAAGGATTCCCTCAATCAGAAGGGGCAAAGTTAAACCGAAAGAGAATGAGCATAGGAAAAACTGACCACAGCAAAAGTAGACGCTAAAATTGCAACTCCAACCAAAAGAAGAAATGGGGGTAGACCGAGACCCTCCTACACATGGGGATGCCGCGAAGTGGGGAAAAAAAAAATGAAAAAATAAAAAATCTAATTTTACTTGAACGACAATAGAGGGGAAGCTTTGTGGGAAAACTAGGGGAAGAAAACATCATTGGGAGGACGGGAGGGCTAACATGAAGCAACTAGAGGGAGAGGAAAGTACATTTCATGGTGGGTTCCCTATGTGGGGGGGTTAAGTTAAGGGGGTACGAGCAAGAAAAGTGAGGCCGTTTTGAAAAAGTGCAGACACCTGGAGTACCATGGTTCTCTTCGAAAAAAAGGTAATCCCAAAAAAAAAAAAACCAAAAGAAAAAACGAAAGGAGATAATTACCTCTGCAGATGCCTGAGACCAGTCAAAAATGGGAACTAATAATGACGGGGGGGACCATTCGGGGAAACGCAGTTGAAACGTGGGGGGGCAACCGGAACCACAAAAAGCTTTTGGAAGGACAAAAATTTAAATGACTGCACCCTTGAATGTAGAAGAAAAGGAGGGGCAAGGGAAACCAAAAATCCAGCCTGGAAAGTGGACCAAATGTTGCGCAACTACGCGACAAAAACGCCACATCAAGCAATTCAAAGGAAGGGGAACTGAAAAAGTTCGGGGAGGAATGGCAGACCAGGTCGTCACGCAAGGCGGGGGGGGTCAGGCAGGGTTGTGGAGGGTAGACCACCTTGACTGGGGAACAGAAAAAAAGACAGCCATAAGGGCCGTGGGCAAAAAAACCCCCAAAGTGGTACCCAACAGCGCTCAAGGGAGATCCTTTTTTGAGCAAAAAAGGAACCTCTAGAAAAGCAAAGATCTTGGGCACGTCAACAGACACTGGGAGGAAATAGGGAAATCGGAACGTAGAAAGCCGGTTCGAAAGAGAACGAGGAACGTGAGCTCGAGGGGGGGAAGCGGCAAACGTAGGCTAGGGGTCAGGGAAAATGCGTCGGGGAAAAAAAATTCATTAGGGACACGTGTCGAGCACAATTCGGCGAATCTCGAAAAAAAGGAAGCTACAACCGACGGGATGGGGAAGAATGGGAGCTACCGAAGATGAATGAATTCAACCCGTCGACTGTTCGCCAAATCACAAGAAGAGGGGAAGAAAGGCACGAGAAAACAAACAGACTCCTTAAAACCTTCCAATATGGGACTTCCACCTACCCACGACCTCTTAAAAGGAGATCTGGGAAGAAGAGATCGAAGGAAGGGAAGTCAGTTGAAAAGAATTCCGACCTGGACCCACTCTCAAAAAATGACACGACCTTAAGTTTCCGACCGGCCGGGGAAAAGTGCGGGGGAAGGGTTGAACACACGAAAGGAGAAATACAGACTTTCCCATTCTGGGGTAAGGACTTATTTCGACCCCTGAAGCAAAAACGGGTGGGGGGTCGTGTTCTCTTGCCTCCGCCCCAGGCGACATTTATTTGCGATCTGTCTATCCTTGTTCAAGAAAAACAAACCACTAGAAAGAAAAAAAAGCTATCAATCTAAAGGATACTGAGGGAAAATCAAAGCCGCAAGGAAAAAGAAATACAAGTTCACGGAAGCAAAAAGGAGAGAAGGGAAGGCGGTCATCCTTATTCGGAAAGATTCACGACGGTATGGCCCTATGTTAGGGGAAAAAAAACGACCTTAGACGCAAAAGTAGCACTGACCGAACACAAAGAAGGGTGACGGGGGGACAGGGGGAAAAAGCCTCAAGTCGGCGAAGGCAAGCACCAATATGAGTTGGGGGGGGATGCAAAAAGAAGGGGTTCCACGGCAATATCACACATGACAATGAACCGTATATTGACTATTCTAAAAGGGTTCTGTCTGCTCTCAATGGGACTAAAAAAAATTTCCAGTGCACAAGACAGAAAAGTGGCCTACTAGGTAACAGGGAGGACGGGGTACGAAGGGTTTGGGTTACGCTAATCCGCACCCTGAAAAATACATTCTTCCGGGAAGAGTAGGACGCGGGGTAAAAAAGCGAAAACGAGAAAAGTTCGGAGGGGCCACGGACAGTATGAAGAAAACCCGAGGGCGACTATAAAGAAGAAAAGTGGACTTACTGGAGGGCCCGGTGGCCTAAAAAACAACTGCTTGATCAAACTTTGTAATTCTACTTGAAATTACTTCTTTGGTTGATCAGTGATCCGGCTACGAACGACTTTGAAATCACCGGCGAGTCTTGGGGGAGGAATGCTTTCTCTCGAACTTTGAAAAGACCCGACGGAAGCGGTAGGACCACTAAGAGGAAAACGGAATCGGATCTCTCAAAAAAACAAACTGTAAGTCGGTAGAGAATACCTAGGACTACTCAGAACATCGAGCAAATATTTGGTCCCATCTAAGAGTCCGGGGGGGATTTGAAAGGGAAAAAGGGCGATCAAGCCCAAGTCATGGAATATAATTCATTTGCACTAGTGTAGTAGAAAGGGGGGCCAAACAAGGGAATCACCCCGAACACTAACGAAACAGAATCCGACTTAGAAAGGACGAAGGGGGGTAAGAGAATTAAGCAGGTCTAAGGCGAACCGTCGGGGGTGTACTCACGGGAAACCGAAAAGTTCGAAAAAGAGAACCACTATCCACTCCAACTAAACAGGATGAATGGTGCGGAAGGATCCACTGGGGCAAAGAGAACACCGCAATTTGGTAACAAGCGCAGGACTCGGTGTGTTACTCCGGTAGAAAAACAACCCCTTTCGTGGGTCCTATGGGGTGCCCTCTATGACTTAAGAGCAAAGGGGAAATATACCGTTCGAAAGGGGACAACGAATTTGTTAGGTCAACAACAAGGGGTCAGTATAAAAACCACGATGACTTTGTTTCCCCGTGCAGGCATAGAGGGATTAGGAAGCACTTGGGAAGTCCAAACCTGGGACCTTCCATGGTACTTTTCCTGAGAAGCGAAATAAAAAAGCCAAAAAGAAGCCAAGATCCAACGGTCTTTCTCTTTCCCAAGGTCGGTACCTGTGTTCGAGCGTTTCATAACATTGGAAGGCTCGTGTTCTCCTCTTAAGTTTACTGAGAATTCAAAAGAAGCGAGGGAAATACGTGGGTTACTCCGACTAGTTCTTACATATCTCTGCTAAAAGCATGAAAAGAGCATATAGCTCTTCTGGAAAAAAGGCACACTTTTCGGGAAAGGAATCGAGCTTCCCTGTCAAGGCGGGGGAGTCGGCGCACGAGGACAGCGACGCTGGGGGTATCGGTACAGTCTGTGACCTCAAAGGGTCTGTTAGGTAGCCCGCTCCTTTAACCAGTAGATTGGGTTGCCACCACTCGGTCCGATCAAGAACGCTTGCCCGAACACTTGTTCTGGGCTCTTTGTCTCTACAAAAACAGATCCGGAATGGCCATCGTCGTGGTGCCGGGGGAGTGTAAGAAAAAGGGCATGGTTTCTCACTGTGTCATCGGCTCAGACCTTAGGCGGTGGCCGGTGGTAACCCAGGACTCTGGAAGTCCTGGGTTGTGGTACGTTGGTGTGACATCGAGTGAGGTGTAGTTCGTCGCTCTCTGGGGGCGGAGAGAACCTTTGTGCCTGTCGTGTATTGGGTGTGGACTTGTTTGAAAGTCAAGGCAGTCCAAGACCAGGTCCAGGCATGTTTTACGGGAACAATTGAGATAGACTTGCTTTACAATGGGAAACGGGAGCAACCCCGGCCGACTGGCGGGAATTATAACTGCCGGAAGCCTCCGAACATCCTTCGTCGCATGGTTAAAGCCAGGGGAGGGGTTTAACCATTTGGGCGCGTTCTTTCAAAATAGACCGGAAATTCAGATACCTAGAAAAGAGAGAAAAACGAGGAACTTTTTTAAGGGGGAAAAAAAAGGACTAATCAGAGCTCAGGAAAAACGCATAAAACGCGGGACAGCCAACGAGACCTTTCCCTGTTTGTCTCGACCCTGCCGGAATTCTGGTGACGATGAAGAGATCGAAGCACCCAACCTAAACCGCCGCATCGGGGAGTTGGTGTATGGGAGCACGATACGTCTCAAGAGGTGTCATGAAAGGGCGAAGATAGAAGAAAAGGAAAAAGAGCTTTGGGGGGGAGAATCCCGTGTTGTGGGTTCGAAACGGAGGGCGTTGAGTTTCAATACCCGTGGAGGGACAGAACAACCACGGGCCTTTCAAACACGGAAGGCCTGGGTGCAATGTGCCTGTATCGAAGGAGACCAGGTGTGTGCCTTTTGGGAGAAAACTGCAACAAGCCGAGGGCGTTTTGATCGAGAGATCGGAGGGATGGTCCCGTCGAGAACATGGGGGGGCCATGGCTCTTTGTCGTGGGTCTAAAGGGTGGGAAACTCATAGGATTTGTAAAGGGGGTAAAAGGTACCGTCCTGAGAATGTCAAGGATTCATTTTTTCCTTTTGGCCAAAACACGGTAAGATGGCGTGGAGACGCACCCCTTTGGAAAGGGGAAAAAATAAAAGGTCCACACCATCAAAAAAAGGTGAGAAAAGGGGAGGCGTGACCTAGTCAGAAAAAAAAGGTTCAAGAAATCCTCATGCAGTGGAAAAAGTTCCGGGGGGTGTGAAACGGGGAAAAAAGGGAATGGGCCACCAGGGGCTGGACTTAAAAGAAAGCAAAGGGGGTGGGTTTCCCCATAAATTCTTAAAAAAAAAAGTATTTCCGAAACAAGTACTTGATCATCCAGTAACAATTCTATTGTTTCTCGTGGGGTTGGGGGGAGAGGCAGATGGAAATCAAGGATCCCCGGAAACACTTAAAGGAGGTGTAAAATGGGGACACGAAGTTTTAAGTTCACATCAGGAAAACGTACAAAAACCAACCTAAACTTCGGGTGAAGGTGTGGGTGCAACAAGTTCAGGAAGGGAATGGGCGGGGGGGACATGCGTGGGTGTGGGCGGGCACTTAGGGAAAGAAGGAAGAAGGGGGTGCTGGTTTATGGATAAGTCTATAGCGGGTGTAAATCAGTTGAGAAGGAAGAAATCGAGGCAAAGAAAAACGCAAAGGGAGGCCTCCATCATGGGGGGGGTGGAAAAAACGGGGGGGCTACTACCGGTGGAAACCGTACTGCAAGGGGGAAATACCCGACAGACCAGAAACTAAAGCTTCTGTACTACTTAACAGGGAAAAAAGGGGAGGAGTCAAAGTGGGGGGGGTCCACAGGGAGACTAAACAAAACTACCAACGGAAAGAAGGGGGCTTTTTATGGCTTACCGTGTGTAAAAGGCATCGTATCTCATCGAAAAACACGAGAATGGAGGAAGTGGAAGAAAAAAAGAAAGGAAATCACATAGCCAACTCCAGAAAACAGAGAAAAAAAAAAAAACGTCTGTAAAGGGAAAAGTAAGGAAAGGGAAAGCGGCCCGGGAAGAGTGGTATTGACTATTATTGAGGGGCACCCTGTTAGTTGGTTATCCCCCTGGGGGGGGGAGAAAAAGGGTACATGCCAAACGACCTGAAACCCAGAATGGCGCACAAGGTGAGGGGGAGTGCTGAGACTGCCTAGCCGTAGCAAAAAAACAAACAGGGAAGATAACCTTCCCAACATAAAAGGGCTACACAACTTTTCCGAAGGGCAGTAGGTGAAAGAAAAACAAGTCGGTAATCCTCCTCCGAAGGAAATTTAGGGCAATGGAAACGTGTCGCTGAACAAGAGAACCCACCAAAATCTTTGTTAAGGGCAAGAAATTCTCTTAAGCAGGGTTCCTCTGGACAGGCTTGGGAAAATGAAGAGAAAAAACGCACGGAAATACGAACCGTTTAAGGGGTGTTTGCCCTCTGGGTGTTATTGGTAAGAGAGAAAAAGGGGTGCGGAGTTTACTTTGCAAAAGAATGGGCCATGGAGATCAGCCCAAGGCAAACGACCGAACGAGTTGAAATCGGAAAGCTGTTGTTGGTCGTCTGATTGGGGAAAAAATGAACAGGGGGTTTGGAGTCACAGGGTCGGGTGTACAAGGGGTGGGCCCAAACAGAAAAGTTCCCTTTTGGCTCAAAACAATGGTGGAAGGGGGAAAAGTCCAACAGACCGGAAACATCCACTTGGTGGGGGGTACTAATTATTCCCAAGGAAATGGAAAGGTAAAAGAATGGGAGCAAACATAGGGGTAGGGGTGGGGGATGGAAAGGCCGGAGAAAAAAACACAGCTGACTGAAACCATTGGAATGGAAAAAAAGGCACTGTGCAACAAGAACAACCCGAGGAACGGAAGGGTGCGGGGCGGGAAAGTGAACAGGTTCCATGTTGTGGGGAGCCCAGAAGGGGAGGTGAGCTCGCCGGTCCATGGCGTGGGACCCCAACACCAAACCGGTGGAGGGCCCGACTTTTCGGACAACGGAAGGAGCTGTTGCACAGCTGGGGGCGGAGGAAAAAAAGTCTGGGAATAGAGGAACCTTCAACCAAAGCGGCAACGTACCGGAGACACACGAAAGGAAGAAAGGGTCGAGAACGGACAATAGAGGTGACCGGGAAACGGGAGTTTTCTGGTGAATGGATCAGGGACAGAAAGATATAAGTACTGGAAGGAGGTCAGTCAACTCGTCAAAGGGGGGGGACTATCACAAAGAACTGGGTACAACGAAACGGTTTGGGCCCGCAAGAGCTCATACGGCAGATATTAAACTACGAACTCACTCGACGGGCCAGCACAAAAGAGACGCTGCGGGAATCTACTTCGCTCAGAGTTAAAAACCAGTCAGAAAAGTACTAAAAAATGGTTACAACAAAGAAAAAATGACGTAACAATTACCTAAACCTAGCTCCAAGTCGGGTCCCTGTCCCGGTACGCTATTCCGCGCCCACAACATTACGGTCGCGCTCGTTCCCCGATGCAGCGATAGAAAGGAATTCTGTAAAGCCTCCATGTCATTTTTCTTGCGTTTGCTAAAGCGTCCACTGGTACGAGGTTGCACTGAAGAGTCGCGCACGACATATCTGAAAAGGCTCAGTCCTCTAATCTCGACCTTTGACTACTCAATTGCCTCGCGAGTCCCAGACGTTGGAATTATAATGCGGAGTCGGGCGAAGGGACTAACACAGATATCGTCAAAAACGGAGATCAGATCTACGGAATCGGGCTCAGACGGTATTGAACTACGAATGGATAACAATTGGGAACGGGAGAGATCCCGTGAGAGGATAGTACATGTCCCGGTAACAACTGGACGACGAACAACTGCCCCGAAAAAAAAAAAAGGGGAAATGAACCAGGAGTCTCTTACTCCCTATCATTGGCACGGGTTTTTCAAGGGGAGGAGCGAAGGCAGAACCACAGTGCACGTTCAAAAAAAAGGGCATAACGGGGAAGTTATACATGGGGATCAGACAAGAAAATCCACCGGCAAAACCAGTGGAGACGGATACTAGTCTATTCAATGCGGGACCCCTCGCAAGAAACATAAGACCCCACAGAAAAGGGGATGGGTAAAATAAGGGTAAGTGTCCTACTATGAAAAGGCGGGGGGAGACTGAAAAGAGGTGTGGGTCTCTAGAAGCCAAAGGAAAGATTGCATCTCGGGACAAAAAGACGGAACCGGAGATTATCGAAACTGGGGCAACTGAAAAAAACCGGGAGAAAGGGGTTTTCTGCGGCGACGACGATGTAAAAAGTTTCTGATTTGTTCCTAAAATGCGGTGGAAGAACCAGAAGGGGCTGTGGAAAAAAGAACAGGCTTTCCTTGTTGTCCGTGTGAGATTGAAAATACAATGAAATGATAAGAAGAAGGGCCTCTTCATTGTTGGGGCCGCGAGGTTCTTCCCAGGCGCGTTGGCCATCAAACTGAACTAGCTTTTCGGTCAATATTTCAAAAACGAGTATAGAAGATGGGGGCGACTAACTTCTAAACAACAACGGGGGGGAGTATTAAAAAGAAAATGCGAGTAGGACGACATAGAGATCGAAGATCCCCAACCGAGACTTTGATTGGCAAACATCGGCGGAAAAAGAAATCCATCCACTGGAAAATCCACAATCAATCCATAACGGGGAACTCTGGGAGAAAGATGTAGGGGCTTAACATCACAAGTAAAAGAGACTTGAATGTCAAACTCAGACTTGGGTTTGTTGTTGGTTTTGATGGACCATACGACTCAATTTTTACCTGTCCCAATCCGGGTGGAGTTAAACCTAAGAGGGAGTCACCTTAGAGTGGCACTACTGGGCGCAAAAACTAGACATAACTCCAATCCTGCTGAAACGCTAAGAGGGTCGTGAGAGAGTAATGGACCACGTCTCTTGTTCTAACACCGAGGGCAACTTAGACTGCTTTCCAAACTCGGAGAAAGACCCTAATTTTAGTTAGAGGGGGTCGGGAACGATACATGAGAGCCGTAGAGCTTATCATAACGAGCTCTACTTTTGGAACCTGGGGGGTTGGGTCTTTTCCGCAAAAGGGTGTCGGAAAATAAAAGAAAAATCAACGATCTTGTGGGGTGGGAAATGGCCGGTTACCATGAACAAAAAGGGACTTGAGCCCGCGCCAGAACATTACATGTCCACCAACCAAAAGTTGCAACCCATGCCACGGTCCCAGGAAAAAAGAAATCGCAGTTCCGTGGGAAACCAGGAAGAAAAACCCATGTTTGGGGAACTTTCGTGTGGTCTAAAGATTTTGGGGAAAAAAAGGGGCCGCAGTAGCAGGGGGGATGCTCGACGAGCGTTTCCACCCAAGAAAAAAAAAAAGGGAAAAGGGGGGGCGTGTCGTTGTTCAGGAGGGAGGGAGCTCTAAGGAGACGAGAGCGATACTGCTGGAATGGGTTCGGGACCGGAATGATCTAGGAGAATTACAAGAAGTCGGGGGGGCCAGGGAAGAGAATAACGGCCTTCGTCGAGATGGCGGACTGGGTGCGCTTGACTGTCCATAATAAGTGAAAGTTACCGGACGCCTTAAATACAGTCAACACCAGGGGGGGGGAGAAGGAATAAAAAAAAAGACAAAAGTATGGTGCACTCGTAAAGAGGAAATGACAAACTACAAAACTGGTGACCGGAAAGAAGCGACCCTTGAGAATCGGTTCCGGAGAGTCAAACTTTGGGTTACGCAAAGTTGGTTTTTGGTGAAGAGCAAGGAGGGACGGCAAAAAGGGAAACGAGCACGCGGTTGCTAATTAGGCGAGCGGGCCTTCTCTCAAAACGTCGGGGGAGAGGGGGAAAGGAAAGGATCCTCGACTAGCAAAGATCCAGGGGGAGCACTTCAAGATAAAGGGTAGGGGGGGGACAGTCGAGTCAAAGTTAGAGAACAGGGGAAAATCCTCTACAAATTAAAGCAGCGGAGGGAACTTACCATGATCAGGGGGAAGCACGAAGAAGCAAAAAAAAAAAATGGCTAACCTAATTTAGTGACGAGATTTCCGGAAGACCGAACGGAGGGAAGGGGGGGGGTCTGTGGGGTACGGGAATATAGGCTGAATTTGCTAGGCATGAGAAAATCCTGTCCTGTGGTAAATCAGAAGAAGGAAAATCTGTTAAGTCGACGACTGTGGGGATCATTTTGTGTGGGGGTGACACAACAAATTCAACTTCGTTATTGTAGGCAACAGGTGGGGCGGTAGACAACAACAATACTGTTCCCTCGAACCGCACTTGGGAATACCCTGTCCCATCGGGAAGGTGGGGGGTTTTTGTTGGGGGACCAATGGCTTCTTTCAGCTCAAAAAACGGGGGTATGGTCAGAGGGGGCATGGGCCGATCAAGTTTGAGTTGCAAAAACAAGTAAGTAATCCCAATTCGGGCTGGGGGGGACTGTATGGAGGTCGTAACAGGGGGTCAAGAGGCAAAAAAAGGTCTTGGACATTTGGGGACAAAACCGGTAAAAGATGGGGGCGTGGACCAGGTAACTTCCACTTGTCAAACGAGGTTGGAAGTTGAATCAAGCATAAAAACGATACGGAAGCGGTCCAACATTGATTCACGTAGTTATTGGAATGGGCACTATAATGTGGACCAATGCGTCAGGGAAAAGGTACAACAAAACGACGGGGGAGACGTTCCTAGAACCACAACTCTTCCCAAATGGAGGGGGGGGGGAAAAAAAAAACAGAGATTCGTCTCAAACTCACATACTGGTTCTGACTTGGTTGTCTCCCGGGAGGTGGAGATGGAGAACAGCGGGGGGCCTCTCAAATTAGGGCCAACAAAGCAACTTCATAACAGGTGGTGAACATTTACATCGAAACGGGAAAAAGAGTCAAGCGGTCATCCATTGTCCGGTGGTTTTATGGGGAAGGAAGAAGGTGGGGAGTTGAACGTCGCGCGCGGGGAGGTGGCGGTACTGTTATTCCCTCTAAACCACAGCCACTTACGTGGAGAACGGCAGAATCCTAAAAAAAAGAGAAAAAAACCTAAGGGAGTCCGCCAATCCTGTTCAAGGCCTGGACAGGTTGTACTCTGGACGAGAGACCGGCAATACTAAAAAGAGAACTCTAAGAAGGATAAGAAAGGCTAAGGTCCCGGAAGGGAGCGACAGGCGGGGGAGCGTTGCGTCTAAGGGGAAGCAAAGTTTTAAAAAACATAATGAGAAACAAAAAAAGGAAGGAGGAAAATAAATAGAAGGAAAACGCCTTAAAAAAACAACTCCCTTCTTACAGGGGTAGGACTACGGGACCAGCAATCATTATGATTACGTGTGATAAGGAACCAGGTATGGTTAGTACTATGACCCTTGGCAAAAAAACGACGAGGGTCTTGCCGTGAAGGGTTTCCTTGGCGAGGCCTTAGGGCCCCACTCAGAGAGAAAAAGCTATAATAGAGAAAAAAGGAAAGAACGCAGGCAAAACGGTCGGCGCAACGGAAAAGTGGACAAACCAAAACCGACTGTATCAAAGAAGAACCGCCAAGACATGTATTGATCAGGGGGGGTTCCTCAAGGAAAAAATGGAAAAAAAGAGGAAGTTACGCCAAGCCAGAGTGATGCAGGAGGGGCCATTAAAACCGCTGCC
>Ga0179591_1320426_pt1 | contig 16475 bp, 17 predicted proteins | sample CZOMad2_1_08_16f_FD_182891 | JGI IMG/M metagenome (GOLD analysis project Ga0179591, IMG submission 182891) | Vadose zone soil fungal communities from Angelo Coast Range Reserve, California, USA - CZOMad2_1_08_16fungal (PacBio error correction) | ecosystem: Environmental > Terrestrial > Soil >...
TCTTGTCAGCCAAAGAAGACTTTGCTATCGCCGGGGGTTTTTTGCGGCCGGAGAATGAAGCGACAGCTGGAAGTCCGAGGCCGGAGGTACGAAATCAACTTCACCTACACGGCGCCTGTCACACCAGATGTCGGCGATTCCAGACCGTCATCGGACGCTTAAAAACCCGCCGTCTGCGTCCCGTCCTCAAGCAAGAGATAGGCAGGGTGTGGGGAGGCACGTCCGTGGCGTCGTTCGGGGGCGAGGGGTATGAGGTCTCGTAATCGGCTGAGGGGAAAAAACAATAAGTTCTCTCTCTATCATAAAGACAATGACCTTCGACCCATGAGGTGGGCACACCCCGGTGCTTCAATAATGCGATGACACAACTGAGAAAGGAAAAGAGTGGAGATGCCTCCCTTGACGAACGGGGGACGAAGATTCGAATTTGTATTGACGTAATAAGAAGCGCGCGGCATGTTGGTAGTCCTAGAAAGCCACGAAGGTGAGCAGCATCATCCGTCTGTTCTAACGAACAGCCTGACCAAAAGGGGTACGAAGGACATGCACTGGACCCTCACTATCATCGGGTTGATGATTGAAATCGACGGGGCGGTTGACTCAGCGTCACGCTAGGTTCTCGGGATAAGACCATCGGTCGTGTGACAGCACCGGGGGGGAGGGGATCAGGTTCGGGAATAGTATATCAATCCAGGAGTGGGGGGACGTGGGGGGATGCATCTGAGGCCACTGCGAGGGAACAACAGTTGCTTAGTTCTTTTAAAAAAGAAAAGGGGAAAAACTAGAAAGAACTTGGGGGAGGGGGTACGGCTCAGGATGAGGATATCTTCGGGAGCTTCCACTAAGACACGGTCTCTTCCTGGGAGGCAGAGACGCCAGCTATCAATGGAAAAAAATGGAAAGGAGGGGGGGGACCTTGTCGAATCAAAAACTAGGCGGGTCAGCTAACCCTACACCGAAGGATCTAACAAGAAAAGGACTGTTTGTCCTCCGGGGCCCGGAATGGGGATTGGGAAGGAAGGACGAACTGCACCTGCCAGGACGCACGATAAACAAAGTCCCCGATGGTAAGAAAAAATGAGGCGCCATACTCTCAGGGCATTCGAAGAGAGGAAGAAGACACAGCGAATTTGCTGCGGGAAGACACCGAGCGCGGACAAATATGTCAATAGGAATAGAAAAAGCGCAAAAACCCTCGGGGGGGCAAAATCGGAGAAGAGAAAGTGAAACTGGGTAAGGGATGGATTCCTCATTGCAAGTCGGAGACTGAAGAGCGGTCGATACCCAAGAAATAAAAAAAGAACCAAAGAAGACAACTTCTCTTCAAGCGCCTTAGAAGGGGAGGTTAGAAAGGAAAGGGGTGGGAACAACATGACGTAAAAGAAGAAAAAAAGCCGTAGGGACGAAAAAAGGGGGGGGGGGAAAGGGGCTGGTGGTAGTTACTAAGAATTCATCCCATGGTGCAACTGGGGTTAAAGCTGCTAGAATTTTAGATGAGGGGGGACAGGGGGCGGCCTCTGTGACATGGGGGGGGAAGGGACTTGGAGGGAAGGGGGAGAGAAGACTCGAGCGGGTCCCCAACCAAGGGAAGTCACTAATTAAAACAAACCTCCCAGTTGGTGACGGGAAAACGAAGTGGTAATTGGGGGTCTGGAGCCGAGAAACCGGACGAATCTTTTTACTAAGCTATAGCTCTTTATCGGGGCATCAAAAAAAAAAAAGAATGGAGGGAAGGGCAACGTTGCGGAAACTGAGGGTTGGGGAAGTGTATGCAATACCTATTCGTCGATCTGCCGCGCGAGGGAAAAGAGATGAAGAAGTAAGGGAGGGGGTTGGTACAAGAGAAGGCGAATGGGGCCTCCTGCGAAGGAAACCTCATGCAGTGCGAATAGCTAAGACGAAAAAAGTTGGGGACAAAGGGGCGACAGTTTGTTGCGGCAAAAAAAATAAAAGCATCACCCCGGAACCGGAGGACAAACAGAAATGTTGGGACAGCACGGAGGGGAAAAAATTTGGGACGAAAGGGACTAAGGCCAACCGGAAGGGGACATGAAGAGCCTGGAATTGCCAATAGGAACTTCTGCAAGACAAAAGAACGCTTTCAATGCCAAAACAAGGCACGAGCCCTTGATGAGAAGATCGCAGAGATGGTCCTGGAAAAGGGAAAACGACAAGGAGGGTATGTCGATGCCCTTGATGTGGGAAGGGAAAGAGGGAGCAGACTATTTCAATTCCCGGGCCCTTGACTCGAGTTCATCATAAAGCGGAAGTCATTGCGGAGGGGAGCAAAAATTCTCTGAGAAGAACCTGATCTACTCTCCGATCGGATGGGGGGAGGCGCATCACTATTCACTATGTGAAATTGTAGCCGGGGATCAGGGGTCAGGAGTACGACTTCCAGTGAGGGCGGGGCGGAAGGAAGGACTCTCCAAATTAAGGACCTGCCGGGGGGGGGCATAACCGGATGTAATTATGCTTCCTGCATCGGGTGTGGTCATATGCGATGGTCCCAGCGCGCCGCCGGGGTTCACCCCAGCAAAAAAAAAACAAAAGAACCCGGACGAAAAAAAAAGGGTTCATGCTCACCGCGTCACCGTTGCAAACGTTCAGGAAAAAGAGACAAAATGAGGAAGTAAAAAACACAAACCAGGTGGGGGGGGGGGGAACCGGAGGTGGATCGACACCAGAAGGGCGGGGCCTGAAAGGGATGTGAAGTACAGGTGTAATATCTTTCAAATTGGAAAAAAAAAGTTCCGGAAAGAAGCTACTACCCGATGTGGCTTTCGGGAAAAAGGATTGGAAAACGATGCGGAGCCTTTACTCAGCTAAGGAAAGGCGGGGGGTCTGAAACCCCCTTCAGGTATGACAACGCATGTACTGAATCCTACCCCGAGAACTGGAAGTTCGTGTATCGAAGGCAACCTGTGAGGCAACTGCGAAAAAAAATCTTGCGAGGGACCAGGGCGTCCCTGCCATGAACTGCAATCCGCGATGGTAGTGTCGATCATCGAATTGCTCATCGAAGAAATTCAGAGGTCATGACCTTAAGCGGCAAAGGTCGCCGAAGAAGAGGAAGCAAGAAGGTAGGTTCCTTTCCCATGCATGACAACAAGGGAAAAACACAAGGCTGTCTCTCTGCGCTGTAAGAAAATACCGGCTACTATGGAAGTCGATCATGGGGCCGACTGCCTTGCGATTTCAGTCTTAAGGGGTGAAGCGTTGCTGGCCCGTGGGACAAGGTCGCCGTCGTGGCATTCAAACTTAAGTCGAACTGGGCAAGAAGTGTCTCGGAGGAACACTCGCCCGAGGGCCGTTGTTGCCTGGTGTGCTGGGGAAGAGGGGTTCGTAGGGCAGCAACTTTTTGGCGTGCCGAACAATCTGGGGCTGCAAGGGACGGACAAAAGTCGCGGGGCTTTCCGCAAGCGGCCCGGTAAGCCTGGGAACAGACGCACTGGAAAATCGATCCGATGGAGCCTCAGCGGCTATGCCAACCGGGGCACCCAGGCACTACACGCTTAAGGATTTCCGCCCTTCAATGTTCCTGAGGGCCAATAACTTCTAAGGAGCCCCGCGAAGAAGATTGCGCTTTCTTCGCCAAGAAGTGGGCGTGAGGGCTTCGGCGTCGCAATAAAAGTCGAGTAATCCGTCAAATGGCGAGGGAAGGTAATTGGGTGTCGGAACGATTACGAGGTCTGTCGGATCGGAAAAGGCGGGCATGTCACGGCCGAACTGGGCTCACAGAGGAAAATCTGAGTCCCTGGCCAATGTGCGGCTATCGTCGAACGGACATACCTCCGGATGCCCTGCAAAAACGGAGGGGACTAAGGACGCCGGTATCATTGGCAAAGTGAGTGTGGGTCCGGAGACCTATCGCGGCGCAAAGGCCCGGGAAAGGTGTCGTCGAACTTCTGGCGAGTCGCCAAGCGGATTGGCCGGCGTCTATTTTCGGAACGCCGCAACATCAAGCGCCCTACCATACACGTTTCGGCTGGAATACGATTCCGGAGTCCCTGAGGGAGCTGACTGGCGGCCGACGTGAAAGTGGGGGGACGAATGTTAGGGGTCGTTAAGAGGAAAGAGAGGGCATATTCTACCTATGTCGGCCTTCATTCACAGGAGCCGGGCGCCGTCAGGGCGTCCCTAGGATTACATTACGACGGGGAAGGGGCGCGTGACAGCCTGACGGGCTGATTCACAAAAAGGGCCAACGAGACCACCTTCGCGGAGATCGTTTAGGAGTCTTAGAGAAGAGAGAAGTCGTTCGGCGATACCAGGGAAGTCACAAGGAGCATGGGTACTTTTCTTCTCGCGGGGTGGTAAAGGCCGGGCGAGAACTCTCAGCCAGCGACAATTTCAGTCCGTAGGCGAGAAGCTGCTCGGGATGCCGGCGAAAGGGAAAATATCATTGGGCGCGTTTTCGAGGGTCGCAAGCACCTGACCGTCAGCATAGCGGGCTGAATCTACGGTGCGGCCTACGTGGGCCGTCACAAAGAAAAGGAACGAGGGGGGGGGAGAGGGGGAGGGAGCAGACTATAGACAATATCAACTCGAAAGGCGGATGGGAAAATCTCCTAGGGCGTCAAAAAGGAATCGTGACGATTTGAAATACACCGCGTCGGGAAAGAAGGGGAACCGTTCAGACAATCCTCTTATCGGGGTAGTTGCAATGAGGCATCCGGCAAAGTTCGGGGGAGCCATGTTTCAGGAGAACGCGATGAGTGATCAACTCGATCGGTCCTCGTGATAAAAAGGGCCGCGCAGGGAGAGACCCAAAAAAAAGTCAAGGACGTACGACGCTGGCCACACCCCTATTGGCGTCAATGAAAAACCGGGGAAAAAAAGAGAGGAATACCTTGACGACCGGGGTGAGCACATCAGTCTAATGGGTCTGGGGAGGGAAGTTTTTTAATGATCGCGCAAAACGGCTGGTGGAGGGGGAAGCCCGATAAGTTTCCACGAGACCTAGCATAGACCAAGGAAACTTAAGGAAGAATGACGATGAAAATGCAACTGACCCTACGACTAGCTAGGGGGGGGGAGACGGGACTTCCATCGTACGGTATTTGGGGGGACACGATGCCGAGCTAGGGATCGATCTCGACCTCGGCGAAGGGGGGAAGGTATCTCTCTGGAATAGGCCTATCCCTCTGCCAGGCGGAGGACTTCAAAAAAAGGATAATTTTAGGAAGTGGCAAGGGCAGGGCTCTTGGGCTTCGGAGGGCGCCGAGAAAACGGCAGGGGGAATCGAAAGGGATATGGGTGTTTCGCTTAAGAAGAATGAAAAAAATACTTTCCCTTCACGACGACCTTGTCGGACTTTTCTCGGGGCGACAAACATCTGAGGAACGTAGGGACCCAATGAACGCCGGTGCATATCGCGAAATAAAATCGATATCGTCTCTAAAAGACACAAACTCCTAAACCGCTAGTGTCTCTTTCCGGCGTGAGTGGGAAAAGGCAAATTAAAGGGAAAGGGGAAAATTTTTTGCACGAACGGGCACGAGGGGAAGGTCAAAAGAGGGAGACGATTCTCCGAGAACGTCGATCCATGTCTTAAATAGGGGGGAAAAGAAGAAGGACAAAAGAGGATTTGCCCTCCGTTCGGACCACGGACTCTAGTTCAAAGCGGCACGTCTGAAGGGGAAAGCAAAAAAAAAAGGGTCGCCGAATCTTCCAGCAGCCCGGTTATGGTAGGGAAAGGATTCAAGTCCCGAGGGGGTCAAAGAGAAAACGCTGTCGGGATACCCAACGCGTCGGCTACGAAAAGACGTTTCTAAGAAACACTGCGGGGGGTTGGAATTCCGGAGCCGAGAAAAAGGCGGGAACAAGGTGTTGGTAACAAAGTAAAGGCCCTAGATGACGCGGAAAATTGGAAGCCGACAGGGGCGCATCGGATTGTCGGGGAAGAAAGGGAGGAAACATAGAGAAAATCAGTGTTGCCAGGTGTTGGGACGGAAGGGGTTTTAGGGGCGAGGCTCCATTTCAGAGGTTAAGGGGGGAATCCGGGAAAAAATCCCTCGTGGGTCAACCCACTTTATCTGGGCCTCCTTGCGCCCAGTTGGGGGGGAGGTCAAGGGACGTGGAATTGCTTGAGCCTATAAGCCTCCGACGGGGGGGGGGTTGAGAAAGAAAAAAAAAAACGGAGTTCTTCTCGGTGATACGGAGCACAAGGGGTAAAGCACTAAGTGCTTGAAACTGCCATGTTGGTTTAAAAGTGGACCGGGTAGATTCGGAGATCCGCGCGGGCGCATCTTGGTCGGATTTGTTGAAAGCTTAAGAGGCTAAAGGGGATAGTTAAGGACACCGCGACTGCTGTCCAAGCCAGAAATATTGTTCGGAAAAGAAAACAATTGGGGAGAGTCATAAGAAAAGGGGGGGCAGAAAACCCCACCACCGCCACAACTGTAAGTAAGGACTAGTTTGCGTTGCCTCACATCCGGTTGGCGAAAAAATTCCAAAAACATGGGCTCAAGCACCTGGGGGAACCTTTTCCATCAGGGGTACTGGAAGGGATCTTAAACGTCACCGGCCGCGATGAGGACATCCGGAAATTGAGGAGAGGCGAGGAGTCCAAAATCAGATTGTCTGGACCAAGGAAAGAAGCGAGCGGGAGGGGAGATGCCCTTTATTAGGGGAATTGCCATGGTAAGAAAAAATACTCCGGGGAATGTAAGTCCTCTTTATCGTCGACAAGGGGGGGAGAGCCTTCTTGCGCTGGGGGGGGGGGGTTGGGAGCTATTACGATGATCTAGACGACTCTGATGCGGCGTCAACGAAAATAACCTATTGGTTCGGGGGATAGTGAAGCGGCACAGGTTCATAAAAAAGAAACATTCAAAGTAAAAGAAGTAGGTCAAGATATGGGAAGTCCCGTCCAGATCATGACCCATACAGTGGGGAAGAAAGCATTGGAACTTTAAATCTTCCTGCATCGTGTAGTGGTTCAAGGCCCGGACCAGAGTGGAGAGCAAAACGGCCAGCATCGGCGAATTGGGGAAGAGGAACCTCAAAAAGTGGAACAGACGGTGCAGGCCCACTGCTGTGGAGCAAATCCACGGTAATCTAAAAAAAGGAAAGAGGTCTAAAAGAAGAGATCACCGTTGAACTCAGGTGGGGAGAGACACCAAGCTGAGAAGAGGGGACACGGTGAAGAGCTGCACCATGTTGGGCGCTATTCTGACGGGAAGCGGGGAACGAAAAAGAGATTCAGTTTACGTTAAACAAGATTAAGGCATCAGAACAGAATGCATTCTTGAATGGGGAAACGCGGGCTTGACGTCCAGGTCAAAACAGAACTGAGTTATTCCAGGGCCTAGAAGGCAAAAGAAAAAAAAGCCGGAGCGCTGTTGCCTCAGGCTCTCCATTTTCTAATCCAAGACGGAGTATATCATAGTCGGAATGGGAATCAGACTCCAAAGCGCAGGAGGCCTCTTTCTGACACGCGGCAAATGTAAATCATCTAAAGGCATGAAATCAGAAATGTGTAAGTTCCCATCAGTCCAGGGGCAAAGGAGACCCTGCGCTGGCGCTTGGCAAGTAACCCGAAACCGAGGGACGGGCGACATTTCCAGGCCTTCGAGCAAAATGGGGAAAGATGCCGTCGCCTGTGTGGTGCAAGGGGGGGGTAAGATTGGGACCAAAGGTCACGATGCGGCAAGGGATGTTAAAAGCGACATGGTGTGTGTTCTTCGTCGACGGGAAACATGTAAGAAAAGTAGGAACAACTCGCCACGGGGGGGAGTATACAGGGGACGGGTTCTTGAAGCGGTTAGCGTGGGCGCCGCAACTTGGGCGGCGTGCCGGCTCTTTGAGGAAGAGGATCTCGGATCAGGTGGCGGCCGCACGGCATTCCCAAGGACGGGCTCAAAGGAAACCTCCTGAATCAAGGGGGGGACCATCTCGGATCGCAGGGAACGGGGCACGACATCACGCTTTATTACAAAACAATGGGGCACGAGGGCTTTCCTGAAAATCTGGTTCCGTAAAAAAATATCGTCTCCCAGATGAGGAGCTGAGAAGAAATTACAAAATAAGGCGATTAATCCTCGAAAACTGGGAAGGAGAAATCGGGGGGGGTGAAAAAAGCTCACTAGTGATTGACTGTTCAGGGTATAACACGCCCTACCATGGAAAAGGTGGGAGAATGTTCAGGAACCATAACTTCTCCATCGGGGGGTGAACTGGCAATGGGCGCATCTGTCTTGGGCCGCCCAAAGTTCAAAGAGGATAATGCTCGGCGTAAAGAAACAAACAGGCGAGCAGGAAAGGCAAGGTGGTGGCAAAAAAAGGTGCCTGGGAATTCAAGTCGCGTCACCGTCCATGTCACAAGAGGGGGTAGGTGTCGTCGAGTCTTGTCAAAAAAGCGGGAAAGCGGAGTGTATCTACCAGGTTGACGCGCCTCAACATCATGCCGGGCCTAAGTCCCGAAAGGACACCTGGCTTAGATAGACCTTCGCTCCTTCCTGAGAAGAAGCTAAGACGTTACCGGATTGGGGAACTCGAAGTGGAGTCAGTAACTAGGGGGAAAAATAAGGGCCATTTTCTTAGGCTAAGGTCAAGATGGAGGGAACCGTCACCTAGGAAGACCTCGTGAGGGAACAAGGCTACTTGGAAAATAGGCTCGTTAGCTTTGAAGGCAAGGGGGTAAGAGTTAGGGGCTGATAAGTCAAACTAAAACGGTACCAGGTAGAATACCGCATGCAGATCGTTTTTCGGAGAGCATGTGGGGCGGGGTAGGAGATGAGGGGGTTGTCTAGACAAAAAGGAAAGTCAAGGGGGCCCGAGTTGGAAGGCTCGAGGTGGTTAGGCTGAGGGCCTCACCTCGGACATCGTACCAGTTCTGACCTTTGGAAGAAAGAGGAAGAGCATCGTAGATGTTCGATATAGAAAAGGAGGCCGGCGTTTTGCAAAGTCACGGAAAAAATCCTCAAGACTTGGGATAATCGAAGGAGGACTAATTGCCTCAAAAAGATGGAAGGAAAAAGGGGGGGGCATTGGAAAGAAGGACCTATTACGAGACCAAAATTCACCTATCCGATGTCCGAAAATCTAAGATAGGAAGGGTCCAAAGAAAAAGAGGTAGCACCGCCGGAGAAACAAACCGGTCATAAGATTAAAAAAGAGTCATTTTAAGGCGGCATAGGAAGAGAGGTCAAAGGTGGAAATCTTTCAAGGATTAGGGGAAAAGAGGAGGCTCGGGGGCAAGAAACCATGTCGCCGAGTGACTTCCCAAATGACCTTCAAGACACATAACGTCTGTTCATCCGAAAAGGGGTTCAGGAGGGGAGAAGATAAAAAAACAACGTATTATGGGAAAATAGAGAGGGGCTGAAAAGTGCGGGAAAAAAGGAAAGAATGGTCTTGACGGTTGTTAGATGCAAAGCGCTAGGGTGGTATTCCATGAAAGAAGAGGTGAAGGAGCCCTCATATACTCTTGGCAAACAGGAAAACTGGCGAAAAAGGGACGATGCCGGAAGGCAAAAGCCCTGAAAAAAGTCTATCAGGGGGTCTTTTCCGAAGTCAAGAGGAGGGGTAAGGGAGCAGAGCAAATGCTTTTCGTGAGAGGGATGAAAGGAGGAACAGCCTAATGTGAGTTGATCTCGAATGGGGAAAGACTCCCAAAAGGAGACGACACTGATAATTGGACCTTAAAAAAAAGGCGAGGGGGAAGCTCGGTGAAGTCGGTGGAAAGAAACCAGGAAAAAAACTCGGGGATCTAGGGTTCTAAACTCTAGTCAAGGAAGGGGAGGGAAGAGGGGCAGAGAAACTGGGGAGAGGTCGTTTAGAGGAAGACCAACATAGGGCGAGAAAAAGTAGGCCAAAACCATTACCGGGGGGAGGGGGGATGCCGACCATAGGCTAGATTCGAGAAGAACAGGGTCGCTCGATCGCACGAAGTGGTATTTGCCAGGCCTGCCCGTGTTGTGAGTGCCGGGAAGAACTCATGCCCGTACGGATGCACTTCAAGCGATACGCCTACTCACGAGCCATGAGGGGAAGAGTTAGAGGGGGGCCGCCAAGAACCGGGGGGAATTAGGAAAAAGGGGCATAGGAAATAGAAAAAGCTTAAGGGTGCGGCCTGGGAACACCTTTCTCGCGGCAAATGAAGGAAACGGACTCCTCATGTAAGGGGGGCCCAGAGACCGTCTGAGGAAAAAAGTGGGGGTTGTATTCCGCGGGATGTACGTTCTTCGAAACAGACTCTGGACGATAACATCTCCACGGCTTAAGTCGGAAAGGTGATAAAAAAAAAGGAGATTACTGCCTAAGACCGAGCATCTAAAAGAAAAAAATTGTTTTGGTAACACAATTAAGGGGAAAGATAGATGCAAGTTGGAGAAGCAGAGCATGGGCGCAAGAAGAGGCTGTTTGGGCCGAAGATAAAACCCTGGGAAGTTTTTTTACCGGACAGGGAAAACTGGGGGGGGGTCAGGTATGGTAAAAAGTCTCCATGGAGGAACTAGGGGGTACGGCCTTTTGATCCTACATAAAGAGGAAAGGTAAAACGACACCATGTCGGCCTCCTAGGCAGAAAACTCCCTTTATTGCTTCACGGGTAAAGTATTTGGGGAGGGATTCAAAACGAAGAAGTCGGGGAGAACGACGCTATCTGAGTCTGTGTAGTTTAAAAACGAAACGGGATTACTGGTGTGTAAATGTTTTGCGTGTTCCAAAGGAAAGATTCTTCTAGGGAAGGCCTCGCATAGGGGATCCAAGGGGGAAGTAATACATTCGGGGGGGAAGCGGGGAGGCGAGGGGGGCCTCGTGAAATTATCAACTGGCGACGATTCCTTGGGCTGCAAGAGACATTCAGAGACCAAAGATTTTGAGGACCAAAAAATGACGTTGCCGGGGGCAAGCTACTGGGGTGTGGGGGGGGGGGCTTGTGGTGGGCCAGCACCCAAAAAAACGCGAAGAACAAATAATAAATCAATGTCTATTGTTCATACGAAGAAAAGTTCAAAGACCTCTTTTTCTTCTACTAATATGACAAAAAACATTGTCTGGGGGGCAAAGCGCACCCGGGGAATAGGGAAGAAAATTGAGGATCCTTACATCTTCATCCTTTGCGCAAAACAAAATACAATGCAGCTACACATTGAGGCTACTTCTAAGAAGACAGTGTACATTATTGGTCTTGGGACAGGAATCAGTCTTTTCTATAAAGGTATTGAGGACAGCTGGGGGGGAACAAAGACGAAAGGTGAAGAATTTAAGAGGAAGCTGGGTAGTCGTCTGACAGGGGGTTTGGCCTCTTAGGAAGCTGAAGGCTTAAGGGGAGCTTGGGCGCTGAGAAAATTCAACGACAAAAGAAAAGGAGCGATTCGTTCTGAAAAACCAAGACAAAGATGCAAAAGTGGTATGTATCCGGGCTGAAGGGAAGGCGGAAGGGAAAAAACTTCCAGGGCCGTCGGGCCTGAAAAAATGCCACGAGGAAAGGAACGAAAAAGGGGGGGCAGAAAAGGGCAAAAAGGGTAGGAATGCTTCAAATGAGCTGGGATTTGGGGGGGGGTCAAAATAAAGAAATCGATGGTATTCAGCGCAGGGAGCCGTCAGAGCCAGCAAAGAGGGAAAAAAAACCAAAAGTGGGAGAACGGTGCAAAACCGGCTGGGGGTCACACATGCACGGAAGGGGAGCTCAACACAAAAGGATGGGGAACAGTAGAGGAAAGAAAAATTTTGGAGAACAAACATCCAGTGCGGGGGGCCTGAAAAACGGGTAAAGTGAGAAGAGGACGCGCGATTGATGAAGGCTTAAGGGCTTTAATACCGAGGGCTTTAGGAACGCGTGGTAACACCGCAAGGGGGCAGAAAGGGAAAAAATGAAGACAATGGCCTTTGGGGAGAACCAAGGATTAGGGAGCTTACGAAAAAGGCCGACCCCGACTAAGTTCGGGAAAAAACCTAGAATTAACTGTTCAGAGTACCGAGAACCCCCCCCCAAAACCCCCCCCCCCCCCACCCCCCCACACCCAACCCCCCACACACCCCCCCCCACCCAACCCCCCCCCAAAAAACCCCCCCCACCCACACCCCCAAACCAAACCCCCACCCCCCCAGAAAAACAAAAAAAAAAAAAAACCAATAACACCCTCGTGCTAACAGGGGAAAAAAAAGAGGACGCGATCGGAGGAAATCATTTCGAACAGAAAGCAGGGAGGAAAATCGGAAAGGAGAAGACCTTCTTGGGCAACGGGGAGAAAGGGTCCAAGCGGAAGATGAAATTCTAGGGGGGGGGGGTGTTCCCTAAATCATTTCCAGGAAGAAGAACTGAACCGCGGCTCTTTCTATGCCGAAACATCCAAACTAGGGTCTAGTAGAGAAAAATTGGTGTCGAGAGACTGAAGTAATGTGGGGGAGTGCCAGCTAAAAGTACGTGTTCCGGGAAGTATCAAGGAAGGGACGGCCCATTTCAATTCTTGGATAAAGGGGGCGATGAAAAATGGAAAAGAGAGGGATCAGAATGGGTCATAACAAAATCAGGATAATTGGGGGGGGGTCTGAGGTGTTCGGGGGGCGTTAATCTGGGGTTGCGACAAAGAAGCAAAGTTGTAAAGTCGTTGAAGAAATATGTGAATTCTACGGGAATCAGTGAGGACAAGGACGAAGGGGAAGTAGGGGGGGCAACTACAAGGCGGCCCTACTAACTCCGAAACCAACAATACGTATCGGCAATCCGATGTATCCGCGCTCGAGGGTAAAAAGAAGAGACTTAACCTTTTCACCAGTCAGTACAAAACATCGGGGGAAGAGCTTCTGTGGTTCTGGGGGAAAAGAGTGAATCAATATAAAACATAAGATGAAGGAGGGGTCGAAAAGGAAAAAGGAGAGGCAGTGGGTCTTCCAGGTCTTCAATCATGAAAGAAGCGAAAAAAAAAAATGTGTCGGAGGGCAAGGTCGGCAGCCTATCAATTGGGACCGGCTCCGATGGATTTCTTTCCGTTAGCAGGCCCTGAGAAAAAGGAGGGCAAGAAAAATTGCAAGCGAAACATAACTAAATTACACACAAAACTTAAAGGGGGGGGAAAACAGTGGAAAATTGGGAGGAGATCTGTCAACTCTTGAAAGAACGAAAAGAGGGGATTGCGCCACGACAAGGGCGGCGTCTTAAAGACGACCTGTAATAGAGAATGGAAAGAAAGGGGGGGGTTCACCAACACTTTGAATTTCATAGTATAAAGGTCAGAAAAAAAACTGAAAGTACGTTTTGTCGAGAATTAAGGGAAATCGGGGAAGAAAAAATCTTAGAAGTTTTATAGTACCGGGAGGAGGGGATAGGGGACGACAACCATCCTTCCGAGAAGAATAACAAAGGGCTTCTTAGAAAGATTCAGAGTACGTTTCCTTTATGGTAGGGAAAGGTACTGCAACCTACAGTTTACAGGCGGGGGTCCTCTCGGAAATTGTTTCGTGAAAATGGAATTCGCGTGCTTGGGTTCTATTAACCTAGGAGGGCAGGAGTCTGGCAAGGACCACTCTTCGCAGTGAGCTGCGAAAAAAAACAAAGCGGAAGGCTAAGAAAGTTACAAGTAAAAAAAAAGACGGTGCTGATCGAAGCAAAAAAAGAAGGGGGAACGGGTCCACGCACACCCGAAAATCGTTTTCGGAGGAGAAGGGGGAAGGTTAAGACGAGATAGGTTCAGGAGAAGACCAAAAAGGGATAGGAAGGGGGTACCTACTGTTACAAGAGAATAGGAAAAGCCAGAACGAAAATTCCAAAAACAGGTCGGCTGTGAAGAAACAAGAAGAGAGCAAAAAATCTTCGAGGGGGTAAGGGAGACCCTTGAAAACGGCGTTTTAAAATACGTACAAAAAAACAGGGGGGGGGAAGATCTTTTCATTTGGACCTGAAAAAGTACGAAGGCAAAATAAAAAGTGTAATTCCTCAAAGAATAGAAGGAAAGTTAGGACAGGCCTATTACGACGAAAAAACTAAAAAGGGCGAGGAAAATATCCGTTGAAAAAGAGCAAAAAAAGAACCTGAAGAGGGGTTGAAGGACCACAGCACTTCGATGGGAAGGGAGCAATAAATGATCAGAGGTTAAGGTTGCAACATGGAGGAAGAGTGGAAAAGTCTCTGGAAGTCAACATGTCTGAAACCTTGAGAGGGAGATTAGGGGGACCGTATAGGCTCGTGTATGGAACGAAATAAAAGATCTACCCAAAAATTACCGGAAGAGGACAGGCTACTACGGGCACGAAAACCTATGGGGCGGAAAAGGGGAGAATCGTAGAGCAACAAAAAAATGAGGTTCGACAAGTGACTCCTCTACGGGGGGTGAGTTAAAAAATCGTAGGAATTGGGGATTGTTTTTTAAGGGGTGGATCAAAAAGCATGTGAACGAAAAGATAAGATTGTGAAAAGAAAGCAGAAATAAAAACGGTAGGAACAGGGCAGTCCAGGGAGAAGGAATTCCTCCATGCACGGGTACCCTCAAGGTGAAAGGTCGGGCAGCTGTTTTATTCTAGAATAAACTATTCAAGGGAAAAAGAGGAGAAAACTCAGGGGGGAGGGAAAAAGAAGATGAGGTAAAAGTTTATCGAGAGGCCGCAGAAAAAAGAGACGGAAACGGAAATAATGTGAAGAATTATGCGAAGGAGTTGAAACAAAATCAGTGCATTAGGGGGGCGTTTCCTGCTCAAAAAAAATGAAACGAACTGATCTGGGTCTCAGTTCGCATATGCTGAAAAAAAAGATCTTACTTGGAAGTCACGGGAATTGTTGGGAAGTGGATAGGGGGGAATAAAAGAATACCAAACTAAAGAACAGGGTAAAAAAGAGACTGTACCTTTCGGTATATCCTAACAAAGGAGTATTCTCACCTAAAACAGGGGGGAGGCCCAGAAAAAGATGGATCTAAGTTGCTCTCGAAGTGGAAAGAAAAGCACCGAAAGCCCAAGGATAAGAATAAAGGATCACTCGAAAGTCCTAAGGGGGAGGGGGAAACTGGGAAGAGTTAAACGGCGAAATAAGAAAGCGACAGGAAAAAATACCAAAAGCTAATTGGAAAATCAGCTCTACTCAAATTGGGAGGAGAGGCAAATCCGGTCACTGAAGCACTGCAGTAAAGGGAGGGACCCAGGGGAAAAAAGAGGACAAAGGGAGACAGAAGAAACTTGCCGTATGCCGTCAGGAATTATGTGAAGAGTCGGAAAATCACGAGGTCAAGATACCATCTACGAGGGGGAACTTCAGAAAGGAGAAGACAAAGGGAGAGTCCTTCAGGTCCTTCGCCCGGACATAGAGGCGTGGGGGGTGACACCACCGATTGGAGGATCGCCAAAGTCGTGAGCAAAGAAGCGCATAAAGGGGGGTCTGTATAAGGAAAGGCTACAGGAAGAAAAGTTTTCAGGGGGGGTGGGAGAGGAGGGGGGGGGTGGAGGTCAGAACCCAGGTTAGCCTCTTGAAGGGGTAAAAAAAAACTGCCGTTGAGATCCTATAAAAAGACCTCGGAGAGACCCAAAAGGATCGGAAGGCAAGACTTGAAAAAAAAAATGGAAATTAAAGACCGTGTGGAAATGGCGATCTGAAACGCCAAAAAGATACGACTCGAAAAGGCTCGGAGAATTGAAAGAATAGAAACCGAGACGTGGGAAGGACGGTAAAGTTAGTGAAAGGGGGAACCGGTAGAGGATCGCGAGGCCGCGCGCGGAATAAAAAAAAGGAGGGGGGCAGCGGTTGTGGCGCGGGAGAGAAGCAGGGAAAAACGGAAGGCCACAAACTAAGGGCATTGGGGGAAGGACGATCTCCACAGAGATGCAAAGATTTTTCCGCAAAGGAAAAAGTTGGGAGGGCGCGCCGGAAAGAAACACCCAAAAAGACAGGATCAGGAGGATGATTGTCCGCCCCAACAAAGGGGAAGTACCAGCTTTAGACTAAAGGGGGAAAACAATGTCGCCGAAACCGCTAAAGTGGGGTCCATCAGGGGGAGTGCAGTCTCGGCACCACTTGGCTTAAAAAAAATCAGAAGACAATGGGATACGAAGGAAAAGCTTAGCCGGTCATTTGGGGCTTTACAAAGGGGGCTGCAAAAGGTAGGATAGGCAAAAAATGCCAAGGGGACAGAAAAAACGCCGAAGGTAAGGCCATTTTACTTCGCGGTGGGGGCCTCTGGAGCACATAAATCGAGGAGGAAGGAGTGGTGGAAGAAAGGCGAGGAGGTTTCAGAAAGTAGTCCTCATGCTGAAAAAGAAAAGGGAAAGGAGGCCCTATGTTCAGGGGAGAAACTTTCATAGGGAAAGGTCCTTCTATGGATGAAGAGAGGAGGGGGAGGTGGGAGTCCGGGGAAGGGAAGCGCCACTCATAAAAAATGGGACGCATTGCAGGCCAGGGTGAGGAGGAATCCTGCATCTGTTGAAAAAAGGGGGTAAAAGAAAGCGTGGGACCCCTCGATGGTAGTCTCGGCGCCGGAAACAGAAAGCTTCACCGCTGGGTACAGCAACACCGACTGAGGGGGAAGAAAAATCAAAAGGAA
>Ga0179591_1258915_pt1 | contig 16472 bp, 16 predicted proteins | sample CZOMad2_1_08_16f_FD_182891 | JGI IMG/M metagenome (GOLD analysis project Ga0179591, IMG submission 182891) | Vadose zone soil fungal communities from Angelo Coast Range Reserve, California, USA - CZOMad2_1_08_16fungal (PacBio error correction) | ecosystem: Environmental > Terrestrial > Soil >...
ACGATAATAAAATATGTCAGGGGAACCCAATGGAAAAATAAGAAACTAGAGTTGGGGGTGTATGCCGACAACCATTCCTGTCGGCAGGAAAAAAACTGCGAACTCTTAAAGAAAGGCAATGGCGGCTGGAGACGAGAAAAAGCATAGAGAAAAACGAGATAGTTGAGGCTGGTCGAGCGGCGAGAAAAAAGGCGAGGACCAGACAAGGAAAAGGGGGGAGGTTCATTCACTCCAAATAGCCGCTCGCAGATGTCAAGAGGAAAAATGCAGCCGGCCGGCAACCGGGCGCCGGCGGTGTTTGTGTTGCTAAAGGCGGCAAGGCCGCGATGTGAGGGGCGCATCCAGGCAGAAAAAAATGAAAAGCGAAAAAAACGAAAAGTTATTAAAAGATAGAGATGGAGGTGGCGAGGCCCGCGTCACCGACGGCAAACGCCCACCAGGACTGCCGAAGGAGAAGAAAACTAGGCGGAATGGTGAAGTGACCTTCGGACTAAGCAAACGGAAAAGAGAAGCCGGGAGACTTGTATATTGAGAATGGCGACACGAACCGGGGTTCTTGCGCGAGAACCGGAAGGGGAGGGGGAGAAAAAGCATATCGACCTTGGGTCGTCCGGCAGAGGATATCTTCAGCGCTCGTAACAAAAGCCCAAAGTGAGAGAGATGTTCTTCCGTAACCGACCTGAACGGGTAAGGAGAACGACATACAATTGGAGGGGGGGAAAAATGGGGAGGTGTTACTAAAATCATATTCTACTTCGATTTCACAATGAAGCCGCAGGTTGTGGTTCCACGGAGGGATAGGCCTTGGTTCGAAAATACAAGAGGTCAAGGGAGAGATTGAGGGGGGAATATGCGATCAAAGTTGGTCTGAAAGAGTCGGCCTTGGGGGGACAGAGGATCAAGGTGGTCTCCGAAGACCGGCAACAGGGATTGGTGGGTAAGAGTAGGTGCCGTCTTGGGCAGAAATCAAGACAATCTACTCTGAGAAGTAACTGGATCGCACGCCAAAAAGGGGTTCAGCTTGACGACGGAGGGACGCAATGGTGCGTCGAGAGGCGAGCCAGGGGAAAAGGGTCGGATGATATGGGGGGGAGAATTGGGAGCCTAGACCGCGAGATTCAAGTTTCAGATGCCAAGCTGTAAGGTCTGACTTGCAAAACGGGATCGTAGGAGAGGACGAAATACCGCCAGGGGAAACGGATGGAGAGAATGATATGCCTAAGGTCAAAGAGACTGACGAAAGGCACTCTTGGGCACCGACGGCAAAAAAAATAGACGGGGGAGGGGCATCATCAAAATAACAAAAAGTCCTCATCGATCAAAGAATGCGAACAACACACATCAAGTGGGCGGATCTAATTTGTAAGGATTCAGCAGCAAGAGCCCGATACCAAAGAGAAATTTAAAGGCCGGAGATCAGGAGACCGCACATAGCCAAGAAATAAGCAAAATGTTGGTCATGGGGAGTGAAAAGAGCCAGGGGACCTATCTAATTCATTTCGAAGATCCCATTGTGAACTCGAAAGAAACTGAGACGGCGGTGTCGCCGTATACTGGGGCGGTACTGGGCGGGACTGTAAGCGCATTCGGGAAAGAAAAGGCATAACTGCCTGGCCAGAAGAGACCATCGGGAGAAAAACCGCGAAAGAGAACGTGAAATAGCGAATTGATTCAAGGGAGGCAGGACGCGCGACTGACGAATATTCCAGAAAGAAAGACTGGGAAGGCGTCGTCAACAACCCTAGAGTGTTTCGCACGAGGCACGAGCAGCGAGCATCGCTTTCCGGCATAGCGCAAGAACGCCAAAGGAAAAAAAAGGGCTGGTAACTACAGCCCGCTCATGAAAAAGCGAAAATGCCGGCGGAACGGGTTCGGGAGAATCTGGAATGTGTATTATTCCAATGTTTCCATGAAATTTTGTTGTTGGTCGCGGCCGAAAAGGGAATTGACCCCGGAAATAAGTGAATGCTAATACGGCACCAGCGAGGAACGCCCGCAGCATGGCAGGAACATAGGAAGGAAGTTCGAAACAAGTGTAAGGGAGATCGCGTTGTCGCATTGCCGAGCGCAAAGTTCAATAACCACTTTGGGGAGGGGACTGAGACCTGATCGGGGATTATTCCAGGTTGGGGACTTAGGACGCCGGACTTAAGTTGAAAGACAACACAGTCAAGGGAGAAAGAACCACACAGAAGCTACCAGGCATGGGGAAAGGAGCAATTTAGTGAGGGACCCGGGTCAAGTCAGCGACAGATCCAGGTAAGCCAGGGAAAAATACCTTAACCGGGGGAGCCCCGGAATTGAGGGAGGGGTTACCAGGTCTCAGCTCATCTTATCAAGGGGGGCGTAGCGGGGAAAGGGTAACAGACTGCGCGACATCTCTCAAGCTATCATTTTTTGCATCGGGGGGGGGGGGGATAGGGTAGGATAAAGACATCTCGATTCTCTGGGAAACGACAAAATCTATCGACCATTTGAGGGAGGTTAACAGAAAAAGATTCAGAAGTAGAGTCGAACACTCACAGAGGAAAGGTTTTTTTTTGGATCGTGTAAGAAGGGCTGGAGCACTGTTATGCTCGAAGAGGGCGCGGGTCCGTTAGTATCTCGAGGACAACAAAAGTAAAGAGAAGAGGATCGACGAAAATATCCTTTCGCCTAGCGTGAGGGGGAGAAAGCAGCTTTAGGAAAAAGACCAAAAACCGGGACTCGGACGACGAGAGTAGAATATAATCGTCGAGACGTATGATACACAAGTTTGCAAAAAGGGAATTTTGTGAGGGAGTACCGCCGAGCTTGCTGTTTCAAAAAAATCACACACAAAAATGAGACTGAGCCTGGGATAGGAGGAAAGGAACAGGGAAGGCCCTAAGAGTATAATACGCAAATCGCAGCGGAGAAAAAGTTCAAAGACTCTACGAACGGCGGTCAAAGTTTACTTTCTCTCGGACAGAGAACTACGAGGATTAGCTGTAAAAACTTTGATCCACTTTGAAGCCCGATGGAGAAAAAGGTTTATGGAAGTGTTTTCTTATAGTGGGTGACAATCTCCGGAACTCGTGGACGTTCAAACGAAGGGCCGGCGGCTAGGGAAGCAAACCGAGAAATCTTATGAAAGGAGTAAAACGACCAAGCAAAAAGGCGATCGCGTATACCCAACGCACAGGAAACAAAAGATGACATCCAATAGGAATAGGGAGACATCGAACCGCACGGTCCTTGAAGGGTGCTAGAGGAGGGAAGGGAACCCTCGCCTGTGCAAAGAATCAAAAGTAGGAAGGAATGTTATTATTCACTGGCAAGGAGTGGAAAATTCTCGGGGAAGCGGAAAACATACCAGTGGAGGAAGTCCGGAGGCCATCATAATACAGGATGGGCAAAGAGGGGGGCACACGTTTTAAGGAAGGGGGTCAATCTGATGGGGTGCAAGGGAAAGGGAGGGAGAAAAAAGGGCAGGGGTTCTCTATGAACATATAACCAGTGAAGCTGAGTAGAGCAGGGCTGGCAAGGAGCGAGGGTTGGGGAGAACGCGTTCAAGTACAAGGAGAGGGGTCTAAAAAGTTTGCGCTAGATCTCGGGAAAACTTGGGGTTTGAACGGTCAGGGATAGGTAGCCGGGCAGTACCTTGGTTGGAGCGAGGTCCCAGGGAACGGGAACAGATATGCCATGACCCGACATCTAGGAATCAACAAAATTCAACACATCTCTCATTTGACAGGAAGGGACACCATCGATAGGGGAAAATAGATGCCTGATCGGTTTCAATTTCGCATGTACATGGGACAATTTCCTCAGTAGCGATGGCCGGACGGGGGAGAACACGGACTCGGGTCAGGTGAAATGCTTTATATTTTTGATCAAAGGCGAGGCCCGGCTAGGAAGGAAAGAGGGAGGGTCAAATATTTGCTTACTGCTATACGCGATGAGGACTCTGGGAAGACCATAGGGTGGAAGATCTCTGCTTGGGGAAGAAAGAACCTCATTGGTATTGGCTGACAGAAGGTCCGCCTAAAGAGGGAGTAAGAGGTCATGGAGTTTTCTCTGAAATGAAATTACCGGAGCTCATCCAGGAAGGGCCGGTGTGAGCGCAAAGGATACCCGGGGATCCCGTTCTTATAAAATGGGGGGAAGGTCTGGGGGTAAGTCAGGACAAAAGGGAGAACGGTCGGGGTTCGGCAAGGCATCTTCTAAATACCAGTTCACCGGGAGTAGCCCGATCTGGATAAAAAAGCAAAATGCTAAAAGAAGGGAGAACAAAGAGGAGTGTTTGGAGAGACGAGGCGGACGACGGGAAGGGGGGAATTCGGGGTCCTTTGTCCGACGCGACTGTACACGCACAAACACCGGGGACGATGAAGAAAAAAGAGAATCGCGATGGGGGAGGGGAAGGAAATGGGGCCGGACGTAAAAAGAGTTCGGATCAACGGCCCCAGTCACACGATTTCCACGGAGGAGCCGAAGCGATGAAATTCAAATTAATCGACTGCAGGAAAACGTAACTCTTACTAGGGTAGGCCGTAAGCCCATACTACAAGGAGAGAGGATCCACCAGAGGACAACAACAAGATAATCAAGGAAGCGCCTATGGAAAATATCATAGATTCGAGCAGGAAAAAAACCTATATCCAAGAAGGGAAAAGATATTGGGGTTTCTTGCGGCCAACATGAATGAGGCCTGTAAGGAGAACTTAGAAAGGAAGGCAGGCTGGGGACCGCTCGCTAAACGATCGTATAGCCACTCGGCAGAGGCAACCGGTGCTTCTTGTAAGTCGTCGCAAAAACGTAACGCCCAGCAGGGAACAGGAGGTTTGCAGTCAAGCCACCGGCACAGAGAAACGAGAGCCTGCAAAAGGGCGCAGAGGGGATTGCAACTCTCTGGCCGCTCAAGAAAGGCGTGGGTTTTTATGCGCAGGCGGGCGAAAATCCAGATGGTGGCAGGACGCCAGAACAACCTCGACCAATACCCTGACGAAAAAAAAACAGGGAGGGGAAGGAGAAGGTATTTTAAGTAACAGTACTCGGGAGGCAGCACGCTCGCATAAAAACGGGAAGAAGGAGTCAGAAAACCATGCTGCGCGCCGGTTTTGCCTCCCAGGCCACGTAGCGCAGCATGAACCCCGCTGCAGATCTCCGAAGGCTGGAATAGGGCTAGTTAATGAAAAAACGACAGAGGGGCGGTTGGTCTGGAAGAAAAAGGATCTCCTGTCGAAAAAAATCAAGCCCATCATCAAGGACCCGGGACCGCTTTTGCGATCGATTAGTTCGCGCTGAGGGGGTAATTCGCCATTCCGGATTATTCGGGGTGGTCGAAGGTTTGCATTTCCCATGAAGGTTTGGAGGCAGAGCGCAAACTGGAGGATTTGGAATATTTGAGTTGTCAGCACTCGAAAAGATTCTGTCTATCGATTAAGACAAGGGGGGCGTAGATCAAGTCTGGAGGCCGAGGGGCGTAGAGGAAAAAAAGTTGGAGCAATGTGGGAGGGGGGCCATAAAGCTGCAGAGGAAGTTCACTCATTCGTGAGATGGAAAATATACTGGGGGAAAATCGGGAGAGATGAAGGTCGGAAAGGCGGGGACGGTGCCGGCGATCAACACGTGGAGCCGGGGTGAAGCAAAGAGGGCCAAATACTTTGGAAGGTGAAGGGAAGGGAGTTGTAAAGAGTAGACAGAAGGGACCTGCGAACTTCCGTCAACACTTTCCGGAACCTAGAAGCGAACAGTCCTATATGGTTAGAGATGGACCAAATGGAGGAAAAAGATCGGAGAGAAATAACGGGGGTCGGCAGGATTTAGAGGCCCTTCCAAGCCAGGGGAAGACACGTTCACGAAGCAGGGGGCAATTAATTCTTAGAAAGAAAGGGACCTAGATGAATCACCTGAAAGCACGGGCACTAGCGACAGGGTAACTGTGGGTGTCCGAGCAAAGGGGGAAAGCGACTAATCTAGGCGGGGCGGCAAGGGAATTTGGGGGCCATCAACTAGAATGATTTTGGGCACATAAAAGCATCAAGAGATCAAAGGTAGGGTATCGACTAACTGAGTCCCCTATAGGAGGATCAAGGGGGGCCAGCCCCGCAGTGCAGACTCTCGTAAATTCGCCGCCGGGGAGAGACGTAAGAACAAGATACGCCAGGTAAGCCGCCTCGAAAATGGAATACAAGCAGGGGAAAAAAAGCTGGGGGGGAAAAAGTTGGCAAGGTCCATTTGAACACTTCAGAAAGGGGAGTTAGTCCAATCTCTTTGCTACGTAAAGTGAGGGAGGGGTGTGCAGGGGATGGGGTGCGATCCGATAGGCGGGGCGTGTTTTCTACATAGCGGGGGAAACCGAAAAAAAGCAATCATTGGCATGGGCCGAACGGTCGCCCACGTACGAAACTCGCAGGAGTAAGCAGAGGGGGCGACAAGGGGGGATTTCAATTCGGCTTCGCGGCCGAGAAGGGGGGGAAAAAAAAACTCTTGGGAGAAGACAGAGTGTAAACAAAGAGTCGTCAAAAACAAAGAAGGGCCGGTGACCCACAAGATCATAGACGGCAGAGGGAAAGGCCGGGAGCATCGAAAAAAAGGGACCCTACTTATTTAACTCACCATGAGATGCAAGCCGGAGAATGAACAGCCGGTAACGAAGAGGGGGGGGGGGGCTTGAGGAAAATGAATCGGATGTCCTTACCCTTTTAAAATGCCGTGGGTGTTTGTTGAGCCATTGTACCTTGGGCCCTGAAGGGCCAGGGAATTCCCATAGTTTGGAGGCGATAGTCAAGAAATAGAGTATCGGCAAAAACATGAGTGAAAGGCCCGGACAGATGCCGGGTAGGAGGGGGCGAAATCTCTTCATTCTGCCTGGTGGGGGATTTCCGGGAGTGTTTGGGGGCATTAACCCGATCATTCAAGTGAGCAACAGGGGGGGGTCGGGAATCCGACAATGGTCGAAATGTTACATGCGTTTGGCGAGAGGCAGCAGTCTGTCCTAATGAGCCAACAAAGAAGGCCGACAAAGATAACAAACAAGGCAATGGGGGGGGGGAAAATGTTTTTGGTTCTTTGTTCCCCAAACACCCCCAAGGGGGGACAAGTATGCTTGACATTTATCCGTTTGGCAAGGAAGAAGGAAATCGTAGGACCCGACCAGGGATACAGATCAGGGATACTAGGGGGGGCAGGGCGTTTTAAGGTCTCGCGCGAGTATGTAGAGCACGGTATTGACATGGTCAGGGAAACTTGCTGACCCCTGCGCAAGAGAGAGGATCTTGAAATGGTTCGGGGAAAAGGAAAAGATGACACCGGACAAAAAAGACCCCTCGATCAAAAGTGTCGTATCATAAATCAAGTTAAAAAGCTGGGAACCCTGTGGTGTAGGTGGATAGCTGCCGAACACGAGGGGAGGATAGGGAGACGCTTGAGAACCAGGGCAGATCGAAAAGCAAAAACAAAAACGATGGGAGGAAAATAAAGATAGATCTGCAGGAAAAGCAGGGACCTCACATCCATCGGAGTGGAGAGGAGGAAAGCGATCCAAAAAACAGAGGTTCGCTGGTGAGAGAAGCGAGGAGGATCTATGATACACATGCGATCGAGGGTGGCGTCAAGGACCAGGGAGAAACTGCTTTTTGAAGAAATCAAACCGCAAACTGAGGCGAGCGCATGGGCCTGCGCAGGAAAGAAGTTAGAAAGTGACGGCAATAAGGGGGAAAGAATCGGGAGAAAGGAAAAGAAAAAGGGTCCTCGGCAGCACCCTCAGGGACGGCGGAGGAAAGGAGGGAACGGAAGAAACGGGAGAAAACGGGCAGCCCGGATGGGTTGAAAAGGCTGCTGGTAGTTGTGCATAGGTCCTTGGGAGGGAACATGCGAAGAACGGCGGCCTACGCTCGAAAACCTTCATCAGAGAACATCTAGCAGTCGATCAGAAAGACCCACATGTAAAAGGGGAAGAGAAGGAACAAGAAACCCCACCCCCCAACAAGCGAGCGAATATTACAAGGCCAAACAAGAAAAGACAAAAGCTATGGATCAACCTGAAGATGCTGCGTTGGGACCGAGGGGAAGGGAGTCGGAGAAAAAACTGGATGTAGGAGGTTATTAGGTAAGGAAAGGAATTCAGCAAAACACACAAAAACAGGCTGGAGACTCAATGGTCGAAGATATGAGGAACGCCCCTTCTCAGGATGGGGTTGACCTCTGAGAGGTTGTCGGAGGGAAAGGAGAAAAGAGTAGGCGGGGGGTGCTTAAAGAAAGTAACGGCATTCAGGCTGCGGGCTGCTAGTGTGGAGAAGAGAGGCGAAGGGGGGATAAGAGGGAGGGGCTAAGCGCGTCGACCCTATGTGGTGCTCCAGCGGCCGGAGGATGCCTAATTGGAAGTTCCGAAGGTGACGAGTCATTGGCGGTGAGACGGGGTCTAAAAATCACAGGGATAAAGTCCCAGGTGGGCATGTCGGGACCGCTGCAACGGATTAAAAGCCGAAGGTACCGGACCAAAACAATTAACTCAACCCCAGACAAAACAAGATCTGGCGAAAGGCGATGTCTATGATAAGAAATGGAAAAGGTGTCGCAGGCGATAACTGGGGACGAAAATGATAGACGGCCGAGTAAAGGAATGGGCAAGTTTTAAAGGACTTTATCAGTAGAGGACAAGGCGTCGACAAGGAACTGTTCTGGAGGGGGGCGGGGAAACGCGATGCAATAGGAAATCTGAGTCAGGAAGAACCTACCGGTGTTATCTCGAGTGGGACTAAAACAGTTTGGGTTTTCTACCAAAGAAGGTGCCGCACGCAGTATCGGGGAAAAGGTCGAAGGAAAAAAAAAAAAGAATTAAATGATCGCAGCTGGGATTGTTAGCTCTGGATCGAGATCAACGTTAAGGAGGGAACAGGAAGGCGGCGTGAAAAGGGGGGAGATCAAGCTGGACAAGCCCTCGACAAGGAAGGCAGAAAAGGCACAGGGGAATCGAAAACCGACTCCCCCAGGTCAGGAAAATCATGGCGACAAAAAGAAGGAATACTGGGGGGACGATAAGGCGAAAGGACAAGGGAAGAATTTCTTGTACTGAGACGTGCTGTACTACAACGCCCGTATTAAAAACTGTTTTGGTGGTTGCTATCTGGGGGCGTCGGTCAAACGAAAACGTTAGAAAAAGCAAGAGGAAAAAAGGGCCGATATCTACAGAAACGGGAATGCTCAGAGATAAAGTAGGATTCCATCTAACAATCGACTGGGGCTGAAAGCCATTATACGATGGTATGAAAGGCCGCGAGGCCACCGTCGACCACTGTCTGATAAAAGAAGCGGGCTGCATGTGGAAAAAAGAAAACAACGATCTACATATGGGAACGAGCTCTATTAGGACAAACCTAGGCTGGGAAACTGGATGGGAAGGGGGGGCTGGGACCGTCAATGGGAAAAAAATAGGCCTGGAGAAGAAGAACTCTTAATAGACCTGAGCTTCCGGCGAAAACTCTATCTAAAGAAGCGGCCGCTCTCCGGACGTGGAATGGGCGGGGAGAAGAGAAAAAGAGCCAACCTTGAAAAAAGGAAAGGTGCAAAACCTAATCCCAGCATAGGGAGATAGACTCGAAAATGCACAAAAGGGGCAAGGTTGGCACAGGGTCAGCCGCATACGTGTTTTTCTGCCTCCTTCACAAATTCATTTCTGTGGATGAAGGGAAACGAGGAAAAGACGCATAGAAAAGCTAAAAACCACAAAAAAAGGAGTGAATAAAGAGGAGGATTGGAGAGGACAAGCTAACCTGTCTGCAGACACCGCAAAATCAGGGCAGTTGAGCTCAGAACACACACTATTCGGCGACAGGTTTGCACGCCCATCGGCAAGCATGGAAGAAACTGCAGTCTGCCGATGCTGTGGGATATGGCGCGTGGGAACTGCAACCGAAGAGGGGACGTGCCGAAGCTCAGTTCAATAGAACCATAAAGCGTCCTTCCGGGCAAGCTCAAGCGAAGTCGTAAGGGGAAGGACCTTTGAAAATCTCGATTCGTAAAAACCTATGCGCCATGAATGGTGGAAGGGACACACCCAAGCCGAGATTGGGGGGGGCAGATTGGTTTGAAATGCTACATAGCGGAAAAAGCGATGCAAGGGCACATAGATAGCGTTGGGGAACTACGCCGCGGTGGAATCTGGAAAGTAGGGCAATGGGGATAAATAGTAGCATCGGGAAGTGCTCTATATAAATAGGGGCAAGTCTCTCGGACCGTTCTGGATCAACTACTTGCCGGTAAGCGGATAAAAAGCGGGAACGAGTTGAAGAAACGATCAAACATAATAGCGGGAGGAAGCTTGGTTGCACCGGGCGTGGGAAGACGGCTGCAAAGAACATGACGTACCGGGGGGAAACACCTTCAGGGAGAAAACGCAAATATCGACACCGATGGGGAGACTGGGAGATGCCCGTTATTGGTGGAGAAAAAGTGGGGTGTGCGGTCCAATCGGCACCGGTGAGGTGTCAAACACAGAAGGTGGTGGGGATAAGGGCGGCAGATTGAGATCTCCTTTTTCAAGAAAGCAAAAGGCGTAAAAGTCTAATTGTCTCTCCAGTCACTGGAGAATGACGAAGGATCAGCGAGCAACGCCGGCTCAAAGGAACGTAGGGTTTTCCGGACTGAAAAAAAAGAAACTGACGATAGATGATCGGCTGCGGACAATGAGGGGGGACCTCATCCCTTATTGGACGGGGAAGAAAACAAGCAAAAGAGATCAAAGGGGTAGGTATCTCAGGGAGGGTCCTATCGCGTATCGAGGAAAGCCCCCTTGAAAACAGGACTTTCCGAGGAGGCCCGGGAGACCCCGATTAGGAACAGAGGGTACCGCCTCCCAAGGTCAGGAACCGTCGCCAAGCGAAACATGCGGAAGTGGTAAGTGTCGTGAGAAGAACAAATCGGTGGGAGGGGGCGGGAAACGAGCGGAGTTGGGTAAAAGGGGAGCTGGTTGCTGTAGATGGAAGGGTAAAAAAATCTTTCAAACAGATACTGGAAGAAAAGGGGGGAAGAAAACTTAGAAAAGGCGAGACCCACGGGGGCCAGTCAGCGCGAAACATTTCTTCAAATGAGGGAACTGCGGCCAGGAGCCATCACACCCAAAAAAAAAAAAATCGGGGGAGAATATTTTGTAACCACGCCGGAGTAAACAGACAGACTCGACGTGGGAAAAAGAACTAGCGATGATTCAGCAGGACCGGGGAGAGACCAAAAAAAAACTGCAAACGGCTTGAAGGGACTCCAGCTTCAACGCGAAAGGATGAAAGAGGCGAAACGGTGGACTTCGGGCAAGATCGGAGGAAGCTGGAAGAATGGTTCCATTCCCTGGGGGTGGTGTTGGAGAAGAGAAATGGGAGGCCCGGAAATACCATCCAGTGTGAGTGGGATCACTGCAAAGCGAGGGTATGAAGGAAACAAGAATTACAAGAAGAACAGAGGCCAGATGATGTAAGGCTGACGACATCTTGGACGTGGTTAAGGTTGATAACAGGAGAGGGCGGGGGTTTGGCATTCCTAGCGGAAAGGGGAAGAACCTGTGGGACTATCGACATGGATGGCGGGGAGGGATCGGTTGCGGCGGAGCCGGGGGGGAAGGTGGGAAAAAGATCTGGCGGACGCGAAAACGAAAAAAGAAGGGGGGAAAAAAAATTCCCTAGGGAGGTATGGTCGTGACCCGTTTCACGACAGATCTGTCCGACGGCAGGGGACCTGAACAGAAACCGGTGATATAGCGGCGTTTTCGGGAAACCTCGCACAATCTTACGACGGGTTGAGCAGATGGACGAAACTGACTACCGAAAAAAGAGAATAAAGAGCGTTGGGGTAATTGCGAAAAAAGAAGACGAGGGTAGGCCGGGAAAAAAAACGAACCAGTCGACGGGGTGAGGGAAAGCTTAAAGTATGTAACGCTGAGTGACGGTGAAATGTGGTTGGTTCATCTCGGGGCCAGAGGTGACTTGGGGATGTACGGGGCAGATAAAGGAAATATGATCCTGAGGGGGAGGGGGAGACGATCGTGCCTGATCGGAGAAGAGAAAGAATAGTTCTTTCCCTTTCTTACAGGCGAAACATTTCCGCTCGGGAATCATCGTCGGAATAGTTCTGGCGATAAAGACCGACAAGGGAAGAAAGGGAGGATCATAGGTTGAGAGGCAAAAGGAATCGATGGATTTTTCCCTACATTCCTCCCAAACGTTCTAGATCAAGGGTCGAGCACGAAATAAAAGAGCACCTCATACCGTAGATACGAGACCAACAAAAGAAATATATAAAGGCGGGAGGAATTTCGCTTCGGAGGACAGTAGAAACTCTTTCAGACGAAAACGTGGGGAAGAACTGTTCAATCCTAGGAGTTTTACCATTGCCATGTTTCCTGGGGGGAAGAACTAAGTACCCGGATCTCGGTTGTGAAGGAAATCGGCCAGGACCGGCAGGCCTGACTCCGCAAAAGCATCAAGAAACATGTCGATAGCAAAAGACGGGAAACACGTGATGAACCCGGCGACTAGAAAAATTTAAAAGGGAAGGGGGAATCGAAACGCCTATCAAGGGAAGCATATATTGGCGTGAAAGAGGATCGAGAATAATAAAAGGCTGTAGGAGTTACCGTAAGTTAGGGCAGGCAACACACACACAGGGGGGATGGAAAGGCGAGCAAAGAAGGACAATCGGGGGAAAGAAAAACGGAGGTACCGCAAGGCATTTCATAAAATGAAACTATGGCAGTGGGCCTGGAAGACATCAACTTTTTCAGGGGTGGGGGGGGCGATAGAAGCAGCCGAGCAGGCTCGTGCGGACGGGCCGGCCGAGAGGCGTGAAGGAAGCAGGTAGGGGGTCTACATAGCGGCTTTGGAAGGTTGACTATGAAGGGGACAGTCCCCGCCTGGAAGCATAGGAACGGATTTAAGTCGACTGGGCCGCCGGGACGGGAGGAAAGTCCCATAGTAAAAAGGACCATAGGAGGTATTACCCTCGGCCGGGCACCATCATGCGACTACCGATTTTAAGGAAACGCTATCTGGAGAAAATCGGATTAGATTCAGAATAAAAGGATCCGGAAAGTGAAAAGTCAGCGATGATGCGCGGCAACCTGATCAGGAGTTCGGGAAGGTATCGGGGGAAACACGCGCGGGGCCCGCGAGTACGAGGTTTCCAAAAGGAGGGGCTGAAGAGACTAAGAGAAGGTATCTATTCGGTAGATAAGGGTATACAATTGGAGGCCAGCACTCGTAGGGCTGGAAAAGAAGGGGAAACCGCGATCTTCGTCAAACGATTGGAAAGTGGGACTCAGTAACCTACAGTTTAACTTGAGGAAATGCCTTCTTTGAAGGCTCTGATCCTCGATCAAGTGCTGTAGACAGTCGAAAGGCCAGGGTTCTTCAATAAATGGATATAAACTGGGGACAAGGCCATAGCACAAAAGCTTAAAAACGGACGCCTCTACGATGACGCCGCACCAACATGGGGAGTCAACCTGGGAACCATAAAGGCCGACAGTGGGGAGGGAGAAGAAAACTCCGACGTTTAAAGGGAAGAAGGCGGAGGGGTATTGGCGCAGACCGTGCGGGTACACGAAAGGAAAACAAAAAGACAGCTATCGGATTGGAATCGTTATCAACCGGCAAAAAAAAGTGATCCGGGAAACGATGGACCAGACGAGGAGCGAAAAACGAATATGTTCAGAGGACAATCTTCTGAAACTGAAAGAAATGAAAAAGGGTGTCCCCTCCAAGGGAAAGGGCGATACCGTCTCAACCTCGTCAGGGAGGGATGGATCGATCGAAACTAGGGTAAGGCTTATTAACAACAAGGAAGGAAAAATAAGAAACTGGGATGATGTGCGGGCCCTGTAAACATGCATGTCAAAAATAGGGGAACGAAATAGAATCCGTTCCTTGGCGTACCGCCAGGGAGGTAGAGATCCCTGGGCCGGAAAGGGACGTTCAGGGAGCTGCGATACAACGTAGGGGATAAAAGAAAAGAAAAATGGGGGAGGGGGGTCGATTTACAAAGCTACCCCGCAGGCGAGCCTTCATACTTTCATGACGACCGAAAAAAGGAGGGCAACAGAGGGTTTTTCTTCGAAAAACTTAGAACTCGAGAGGAGGGGCTGGACCGAAACGAGGGAAGCGAAAATAAGAGATCTGCAACAACCAAAATTAGGGATGGGGGTTCTATTCCCCGCCGGAGGAAAAACAAAGAGGCAGGATCGTGTGACGAAAAAAGAAAAGGCGGGGGCGAAAAGTTCGCCGCCACTCTAAAAGAGGAGAAAGGAAGGGCATTCTCTCTCCTGACTTGATAAGCGAAACAGAAAGCTGTTTCCGGTAGGAAAATAGCACGGGTTACGCGGCAGGCACGAACCCGAAACGGAAAGGTCGAGAAGAGTCGCGGAAGCGGAAGCGACAGGAAATATGAGAGCGAGTTCTTCCTTAGAATGCATGTGGCGGCAAAAACATCAGTAGGATTGGGGAAACAGAGGCACCCATAAGCGAGACAATATTCGTCAGGATTGAAAGAGCCGCGTGGGAGGGTGGGACTCTCCGCTGGTTGGAGAAAACGTGTATGGCCCTTGTTTCAGTCGGGATACAATCGTAATCATCGGAGGTGAAGACTAGGGAAGCACTACAGGCGATCGCACGCTCCGTTCTGGAAAGGTACTCTAAGGGTAAAGGAGAGGGGAAAAGCGGGGAGCAGATAGAAAAGAGGGGGGGCGGGCAGGGGGGGAGGGAAACGGGCGGGGGGTAAAAGCACGTAGAAAAAAAAATGCCTTCTAAAATCGTCAAAATCAGAACCGTAGAGAAACCAGCATAGGGGACACAACTTCTTCCGGGTATCGACCAAGATGGGGAATTTTTTTTCTGGGTCGAGCAGGCCCGAAAAAGGCAACGGGGGCGGGGTTGGGGCAGAATGCAGTATGTGGGTAAGAAGTGACCAGCAATGAACCTTCAATCGAAAAAAGGAGAAGGGAGCGAAGCACTTATCGGGATAGCGCTCCCCCGAACGCTGGAAAGCAGTAACGGAGGTCCGGAACACGGTAGCTAGGTACGAAGAGAACCGCTGGGAGCAAAGCGTGAACCAAATAATGGTCTGAACGGGGGAAGGTCAAATGATGGGAAAAAACACCAAAGTAGGGAATTAACTGCGATCCTATAAAGGGGGGAAAACCAGCCAAAGACGTGTGGGAGAGGCGAGGGGACGAAGGAGCCGTACCCCGAATACCGCCAAGAGTGGAAGCCTTCGACAATGAAAAAGAACCACACCACACCCCCCCACACACCAAAACAACCCCAACCCCCACCACACCCCCCAAACCAAAACCACACCCCCACCCCACCACCCCCCACACCCCCCCCCCCCCCCCACCCCCACCCCCCCCCCCCACAGCATCATACCCTTGAAACTTACAAGTGGGGAAAGGGTCCGAAATTTGTAAACCAAGCGGAGGGTTCGCCCATAATAGGGTTAGATCTCTGTGAATGAAGGGATCGGGTAACTGCTGAGGGGGTAATCTGGGACAGCAAAAGAAGGCAATGAGTAAGAGTGACCAACGTCTCCCTCGGAAAAAAGAAACCTGAAAATCACTACGATCAACGGGCACTTCTCGCGGCCCGTCAGAGCAACTCGGGGCAAAGCTAATTTGGGACAACTATACATCGTAACAAAGAAATAGAGATTTGGAGACCAAGAGCGGAAGATCATGCAAAGGCACGAAGGCTGGACCAAAGCCTCACAGGGATGGATAACCAAAGCACATTCAACTCGCTCAGATACGTGCCTAGGAGGAGGGAAGAAAATCTGAAAAATCTGGTGCAGCGGCCTCCTTGAATGAATGGGGTTTTTCCTCCGAGAAGGGAAGTGCCAAATAACAAAGTCAGGAAAGAGTTTGGATGGGGATCCTGCAAAGGCTACAGCTGGGTAGAGGACAGAATGGCTAAGGTACAGTGAGGAATATGCAGTGAGGAAGGAGAAAGATTCATCTGGACATGGAATAGGAGAAGGGGTGCAGTTGCAACCTGGGGACAAAGTTGGAATAAAATGGGGGAGGTATGATCGACCGTCGATGGGGGGAAAGGGGGGTTCTATCCACTGGGAAGAATGACTGGCCGAAGGGAGAAACTGAACAGAGGAAAAGCTAAAAAAAAACTGATAAAATTCTAAGGAGAGGTATACGGTAAGGGGACATAAACAGGTCTAAATGGACAGATTTGAACCGGGCGAAAGGGGGTCAGCGGGGGGAGGTCTCGCGATCGATCCAGAGGTAGGGGGGGGGAAGGGGAGTCGACGGTTACTCCCGCGACCATACGGTTGTGGTGAGTGTAATGTAAGGAAAGAAACTCGGGGGGATGAAGTGAAAGACAAAAAAGACGCAAAACTTGCTGGAGGAAAATAGAGCGAAAGAAAGTAGTATTGCGACGCTAGCAACGAGGTATTTTTTGGGCACCTGAAAGAGCTGATAAGATGATGACCTGGAGAACGGCGGTCAAGAAAGG
>Ga0179591_1308765_pt1 | contig 16466 bp, 12 predicted proteins | sample CZOMad2_1_08_16f_FD_182891 | JGI IMG/M metagenome (GOLD analysis project Ga0179591, IMG submission 182891) | Vadose zone soil fungal communities from Angelo Coast Range Reserve, California, USA - CZOMad2_1_08_16fungal (PacBio error correction) | ecosystem: Environmental > Terrestrial > Soil >...
CGAGCGCGTCGGTCCGGGTCCCAAGGCTGCAAGGTCTTCCGACCTCAGAAAGGACGCATGAAAAAAAAGAAGAAAAAAAAAAAGATCCCAGGGCAAGGGGAACCTCAGAAAAGGACTAAAAGGCAGGGGGAGCCGAAAGCGCATCCTCTTCAGGACCTCCCTAGTTCCTCGAGCCTCCGACGAAGCGAGGGGCATGAAAAAAACGTTTTAGAGAGGAACCCTCGGTACTTTGCTCCTTTCGCTCGGTCCCTCCTGCCATCACTGGTCGGAACAGAAACGTGGGGGAAGGGAAATGAGAAACGGAAAAAAAGGTTCAGGTTTTCAATCCGTGACCTCAACCTACCTCAAGCGCCGATCGACCAAAGGGGTCCCAGGAAACGGCGACGTTCTACCAAAGGGGGGGGACATAGCCCTAAAAAAGGAACAAACTGAAGAGGGGAGAAAAGGAAGCCCAGAACCCGAAAAGGGCTCTCAAAAGTCGGAAGAAGTAGGAAACCCAATCTCGTTGCCCTCCATGCCAAGGCTCCAGTCGGAAGGCAAGGGTAGAAAGAAAAGCAAGAGCTAAAAACAGGGCGTCTCGCTCCAGCCCTCGGGACTCAGGGGGAAGAGTAGCAGCTTGTCCCCAAGCGGGGGGTCAAAAGTCGAAAAGCTGGGGGGATACCACGTAGGATCACCCATCCCAGCGAAAAGCGCCCAGCTCCGGGGCTGGTGGGAAGCCCTCCCCTGCTCTTGGTTGGGGGGTGCGTTCGGGCAGGGGGAACGGAACTGACTGTTCAGGGGAAAGCCTTTTCTTGAACTAACTGACGGAAGGGGTCCGAAGGGATTGCTGCTGACAGGGTCGAGGGGAAAGTTGTTTTCCTGACGCGAAACGCCCGTTGTTCCCGCGGGGGGGAAAAATGATCAAAAGCTAGAAAAAACGCAAAAAAAAAACCGGACATTCAGGTCTTCCCCTCTCTCTAGCAAGAGCTGACCACAAACACCCCCCAACATCAATTAACCCCAACAACCGACCCCACCCAAAAAATCTGGAATGTTCCCTCAGCTCAAATCAAGGCGATGACACCCGTGACAGTGAAAAACAGCAGGAAGACCAGACTAAATCGGTTGATAACTCCCTTGTCAGCACCCAAATGTAAAGGGGCCACGCCAGAACTGCTGGGAGGAGGAGTGGAGGGGACCTCGATGCTTGATCATACGACACTCTAAACAAAAGATGAGTATAAGGTCTAGGAGGGGAGGGCGGAGGGGGGGTCTATCTATAAGACTGTAGCTGCGGGAGGGACTCGGGGAACGGGGCCCAAAATGCTCATGGGACACAAGGAAAAAGCATTTCCTTAAGTCGGGGTCTTCGAGGGGAATCGTCCTCGGTCAGGCAGAAAATCAAACGAATCCAAAAGAGATCGAAAGGAGAACAGAGGGGGGAGGGGGTACCCCCTACCAAGTGTCACGTAGAGTCTTCAGATGTCGATGTCGGAAATTGAGGTAAAAAAAGAAAAGGAGGAGAACTGCCGGACGGGTCGATCCTGTAACCGTCTCCAAGGGGTTCAAGCCACAACGGTCAGAGGAGGGACTGAAGGCTCGACCAAAAAGGGAAAAGGGTTCATATCGGAATTCTTCCTTGCTTCTCCTACTTCAGTCAGAGAAGACCGAGATCAGAAAAGGCCTAGACCGGGGGACAAGAGGGGTCAAACTAGACAGCGGTTTTCGCGGTGGGCTCATGACCTCCGTCGAAAGTTGAACGAAAAAATCCGGTTCACCACGAGGGGAGCTTCAATCGCCTCATATCCTTGGCTCGACGGAAGATAGGCGAGAGGGGCGCAGAAGAAAAAAAACGATCTTTCGGGGCTTCAAATCTGGGAAGTTACGGGCAGGGGAGTCAAAGGGATACCAAAGGGGGTGACAAGAGGGCTATGTCATCTGGGAAGGTCTCACAGATGTGCTGGGGAAGTAGTGGGGAGGGGCGAGGAGGAGACTTGCCTGAAACCCTCTTAGAGACCGTGGAACGCGTGCGCTAAAAATCGTAAAAACGGTGCAATGGGAACACACAAGACAACAAGATTTCGTACAGCCCCAGAGTCAAGCCGATCCAGCAAATATTTTCCTCGGAAGGCCAGAGGCAAAAACTGAGGAGAAGGAAAAAAATCGAAAAGGTTCCCCCCTTCCTCCGGGGGAAAGTTCTAGGAAAACTGAGTCAGACTGCCCAGAAACAAAACAACGAATCAAGGCCTTGGCAACGTCGCGGCGAAAAATGAGGCCTCACGCCAAAAAAAAGTGAGGAAGCGTCTCCAAAAGTTTCTCCAGAGACGCCGATAGGACAAAAGGAGTCGGGGAAAGAGGTAAAGGGGACCGCGGAGATCCGTTTCCAAAAGCGGAAAGCTTGGGGGGGGAAAAATGCGAAATAGACGAAGGAACAGACGCGGGGACGCTCTAAAAAAATACTTATGTGATGGAGATCAGGAAAAAAAAGAGACAAGACTAAGAAAAACGAGTCTATTTGCCAGTACGCGCACTTTAAAAGCTCGCCGGATGTAAGACCAAGGGGGCTAGGGAAAACGTTTGGTTCACCCGGAGGCGCATCCAAGTACAAGTGTCCGAAAAAACGCCACCAATGAGGACGACAGCTCACCAAAACGAGAGCACTTCCCTAAAAGAAGAGGAAAAAATTCCTACTGTACCTAGCCCCAAAGAAAGGGAAATTAGACGCGAACGCCGATGTATTCCAAGTCGCCAGAAAAAAAAACAGGAGGTCCGGAGGAAACTAGGGAAATCGAAAAAAATCTTCCTTTTTTAATCCTGAGAAGCAAATGGTGGGTCAAAAGGGACGTAAGGACTGAACAAAAACCGAATCTCGAATAGGAACTTCCTGGGGGGCAAAGCTGCGAGAAAAGGATTCACGGGGGGAAAAAAATAAGGGGGTGGGGGGCAAGAAAGTCGCAAAAAAGGCGCCGGGACCTGGTCAAAGGGGTAATTGAGGGTTTCACTATTTTTTACGATTCCCCATCTATACAAGCTCGAGACCATCGAAACTGGTGCAGAAGAATCGGAAAAATTGAAAAAAAAAAAAACCTCTCCCTACCAGCCACTCCCCTGAAGAGGAGAACATCAAGTCCTGAAAAGCTAGGAAAAGAAGGCCCATGCCTTGTTTCGGGTGTTAACTCTACAAGAGCACGGGGGGGGAAAAACCCCACAGGAGAACAGGGGGAGGGGGTGAGGAGCGGACCCAGCGGTGCTCCGGGTCATGGGCCAAGGACGCACCTCCCCTAGAAGCCAGAAAAAGGCGAGATGGAAGAGGGGGGGGGGAGGCGTGCGAAAAGCCTACGTTTTGCTGCGAGTAGAGGGGCGGCGCCGGCAAAAAGAGGAAATGTCGGCTAGGAAAAAAAAAACAGAAAAAAGAAACCCGGAGATACGGGAAGAGCGTCCAACGCCGACACGACGGATTGAAACAGTAGAAAGGGGCACTTAAAAAGGGCCATCAAAGAAACGAAGACCAAGACTAAAAAAAAGATTTCGCGCCCCGCAAGACGCATGCAAAAAACGATAACCAGACGTTCTAGACCATGTCGGAACAGAAAATTCAAGCATCGAGAGGGGGGCACCCAAAACTGGAAAAACGAAGTTAGTTCATGTCTCCCAAAACCCCTCGCCACCAGTGGGACCATCAAAGAAAAAAGTAAAGGATCATATTCGAGTGCACTCTGGCCGAATCAAAAAGTGGAAGGAAAAAAAAACCCACTGCTCCGCCTCAACGGCGAGGGGGCGGCGGGAAGACGTGACCGAAGGTCAAAAAAAGAAAAAAGTTTCAAAAAAGTCCCGCCGGAAAATACGGGCCCGCGTGCGCAAAAAGTGTAGCAAAAGAAAAGGGGGAAAAGGACGGCACTTGCGAATTAGAGTGCGAAAGGGACCTGAAGAAGGTGGATAACAGCCGCGGGGGGAGAAAAACTGAACTCAATAACAACCTCGCCGTCAAAAATCCGCGGCACTGTTGTAACGAAGGGGGACCACAGCTCCAACGAACCAAAGATCGCCAAGACGTCCACACGAATCATGAGGCGGGGCAATGAACAGGGGGTTATGACTTGCCATCCAAATTCCCTTATTCGCCTGGAAAGTAACACGACTTCCAAAAGGTCTTTCGAAACGGCATCGTGATAAAAAAGACCTCTACGCATTAGTCCTAAGCTGGCGGGGGGACCTTCGCCCAAAAGGGGAGACCTTCAAGGGCGGACTCATCACGAAAGGAAGCACTAATGAGAAGAAGTTTAATATGGGACTTTCGAAGTTATTTTAGGGCTCCCTTAAGTAGAAAAAGGGACCCTTGTCCTGAGGGAGATTCGGAAAGCCCACCAGAAAAAATCAAAGTATGAGAGGCGTTGCAAGGGAAAGGCCTCACGTGAAAACGAAAAGCACCCTCATCTCGAACCGCTCACAAAGCATAAGGCCTTCTGGTCTGCGATACGAGAATTGGAGCGCAGGAGGAAAAGAATGAGGGGAAAAAATACCACATCTAGAAAAAACAAGAAAAGAATAGGGGTAAAAAGTTCCTCCAACACCGACGCTTCCTGCGGATCAATCAGAGGGGGTCGCCCGACCAAAATGAGAAAGAGAAAAAAGGGGGGAGACCCGTGGGAAAAGGGAAATGAACGTACTCGCCCTCCTGATGCCCCTGACCGACGAGTCCGTGGATCTCGAAAAAGTGAAAAACGAGACCTACTCCCGTGGGTTGGATAAAAGAAGGGAACGGTACATTCAGCCAAACTACCCACCGAGGTCGATCCTAGTTGCCTCGACCGGCAACCAAGATCGTGGAAGCAAGCTCCAAGGAGAAACTGAAGCGGTGGGCGTGCCTGGAGGAGTGGCCAGGAGTGAGGTGATTGCGGGGATGCCGAAAAAGATGTAAAAAAACCCACCTCCGAACCAAGATCGAGGGGTCCTGTGAAGCCAACCCGAGGAACGGGATTGAGAAGACCGGGTGAGAAAAAAGGGAGCTGGGCTGAGGTCGCCCTACAGTGGGGGGGAAGGGTCTGGGAGGCCGAAGCAGGAAGAGGGAGGGTGCCGGAGCGTAAAGGGACAGAAGGGTCCTATCAGTTTTCGAAAAAAGATCGTGGGGGAATACGTGAAAGGAAAAACAGATGTAAAGAGGGAAAAGCCAGTCTGAAGCACACGAATCAAGAGCGGATCAACAATCCTCGAAGTGTTCGACGGGATCAAAGGGGATGGAGCATAGGTCCGAAAACGCGGCTTCGAGAACACCCCTCCGGAGGGAAAAAAAGAGAAAGAACGGGGGGACGACCTCTATCCCGGCGAATCCGAAACTGGGAGGAAACCTAAGTGGAAGTTGACGAGCGGCCGAGATAGTCAAGTGGACAGGCCCCGAAAGGTTTACCGGTGCTGTGCTAAAAAAGAAAGAGGAGCCGCCTTCTCTAGGATGCGCTGGGACTACTTGTGGCTGGCCCTGGTCGCACCCCAATTTACCCATAAAAACAATTATTGCCGGGGGGGGCCAAGATAGATCTTCATTTCGCGTATTCCGCCATGGGGGTCACGGAGGAAAGTAACAAAGAAAAAACTGATAGGTGCCAAAAACAAAAAGAAGTCGCGTGCAAACGTCAGAAAATCTTTCCAAAAAAAGGCAAATTCCGGTCAAAGTTTCACAGAAAACGGGAGACGTGGGCGCATGGACCGCGCCATGTTCAATTCACACAATACAAATTCCGCGTTAACTGGAAAAAACGGTTAATCTGCATCTGCAAACGGGCGAGTCTCGGGGCCCCGAGAACCGCTCAACGAATTCGGGGAAGACGGAGGGGATAAACACGCGCAAACGGATATTCCGCATAACTTCCTCCTAAAGGTGTCTTGCAAGTCGCGGCACGGCTTAACGCTGGGGGGTCTGGATCCGAAGTGAAAGTTTTAGCAGGGGAACAGGGACCAAGAACTCGCAACCGCAGGGGGAAGCTGGGAAAAAAAGAAAAGGATAAAATCTAAGGCAACTTCGGTGTAAACGCAAGGCTACTCCCGTCCCCTGCAAATCACCCCTCTCCTTTCCGCGGCCAAAGGGGGAACGGGAAACTGGGGGACGAAAAAAACAACAGACGGATTGGTCAGGGGGAAAGCAAAGCTTAATGCTCGGTGGGGACGTTGGGACTAAGCACAGGTTAACAGCTCACTCTCACTCATGGGGGGGATTAGTCAACCGCTCGAAAAAAATCACCCCTATCGGGAAAAGTTCTCTCGGGGATCAGGGGGCCCGGAGTGGGGCCTTTCAACTTCGTCAACCCGTAAAAAAAAAAAAAACATGCCGTCCCGTAGCGGATAAAAGGACCACCTTGCAAGACCGGGCTCGGATGAGCAGGAGGTCCCTCCAGGACTGCGATTCGCGGCAATGCCCTCGGGAAAAAGGGGAAAAAACTACAAAAAGACAGAAGGGGGAAAAAATGAAAGAAAAAACAAAGTAATGAGAAACGCCATGCAGGGAAAACTGCAGAAAACGAATCAAGGGGGGCGTCTTTGGATCATTCTGGGGTGACTCCAGACATATGGGGAGATCAGAGGAGAGGGGTGGGGTCATCGTTGAAACACTGTAGGAACACCAAAGAAAGGGAAGTTCAAAGGCGGGGTGAGAACTAGCTCCGAAATCCTTGTGGGGGAAAAATCCCTGAAAATTACAGGAAAGAAGTATCTAAAAACGAAAAACAAGAAGATCACAGCGGGGGGTCTTTGGGAGGGGAAACTCTCTTAGCGGACAAGGGGTTGCAAAAGGAAAGAAGAAAAAACCAAGGGGAAAAACTAAAGGTTGTCCGCTGCCGGTCCTGTCCGACGCGCAAAAATCAAAAGAAGTATATGGACCTTAAGATCGTCCGCTGCAAACCCCTTCGGAGGGGAGGCCGGGAACCTCAAGGGAAGAGTACTCTTCACCAGCTCCACACCCCGCTTACAAAAACGAGTGGGGGCGGGCCCGAGGGCGTGAAACTGGTTGGGCTAATTCCTTCGCAAGGTGGGGGGGGAGTCGGTGTCAGGATCGGGAGTGACAGGGGGGAATGGGTGTGGTCCCTCGACTAAGCTTCAAAAAAAGACTGGGGGTTCGAGTGGGGTCGAATGATGAATTGCGTGGCAAAAGAATGGAGGGAGGTCGAAGCCTGCCTTTGCGTGCTGAAGGAACAGGGTAAAGAAAAACGGAGGCCAAAGAAGCAAGCAATGAAGGGGTTACGAGGGCTTGCCAGATGGGGCTCCGGAACACAGAAAACCTGGGAGGGAATGTAAAAGAACCAAACTGTCGGGGTCAATGATCGTTGGGCAACTGGGGGAGAGGGAAAAGATCGGCAAACACTGCAGATCTAAGAAAGAGCCGGGCACGGCCGCTGTTGGGAAGAAAAGCGCACAAATCTAAAAACCAGGGGCCAATCTCTCACCGGACCCGACAAAAAAAAAAAAACCGAGGGTCACCAAAGGAAAAAAAGCCGAGGGAAAGGGGGGGAAGGAACGAAAAAGATGTCCCTCATATCTGGAATAGGGCGGCCGACCATCCATCAAGGAAAAACGAAGGGAACCTTGTCTAGAAGAATCGGACTAGCAGGGGGCCTAGGGGGGAAACATAAGTGCCATGCTTCGGTAGGGAAAGTTCACAGAAAGGGGAGTTCGGGAAGAACGAGATGAGAGAAAACATACCAAAACTAAAAAGGGGAATGCTTTTAACCTCTCCGTTATCTCGGGCATCAGTCTCGAACAAACGAAAGACTAGGTAGAAAAGGGAAAGCGCCAAACTCCATTCTTTCATAAACCTTTAGCAAGGATAAGAACTCGTGAAAAAAAGAAAACAAGCGCTCATTCCCAAAGGCAATCCAACCTGCAGGTTTGCTCAAAGTAAAATAGAGAATGACGGAAAAAAAAAAAATGGAAAAAACCCGTCCATCTGCCAACCAAAAACCTGTCTGTCCCGCCAGGAAAAAGAGCTCGTGCCAAAAAGGGTTGGCATACTAACTAATACACCATAGCTCCTCATAAAGATCCGGGGGGACTGAAGCTCCCGAGCAGAAAAATCCAGAAGAAAAAATCGACTCGTCTGTCCGGACGAGTAGAACGACCAGAAGAAAGGCGGTCTTTGCAAGTATCATATTTAAGGCTCCATTGATCTCGGGTAAGTCAAAAGAAAAATATCTTCTTCTCGACCCAACGTAAAACCCTCCGAAATTCTAAGAGCTCGGCGTGGTAGAACTTCAAAGTCCATGGAAAAAAGGGGAAATCCTTGCACTCACGTGAACATCCCGCATAAAAAAGTACTCAAAAACAAACATTTAGAGAGGGGGGAGTGAGGGAAAGGACGGGGAAAGGGAACGCATAAAAATCTTCACCCCAAGGTACTTTCCTATCCATTCCAAACAAACAGACTCCGGGGGAGAGAGGGAGATGATGACAACTGCAACGATTTTACTGGGCGGAACTTGGATGTAGAAGCAAACGAGTAAAGAAAAAGGGGAAAGATCTCCTCAAACAAACAACACCAACGGGAATTCTTGAAATCGACGGGCGAGCAAACGGATAAGAGCACGCACTGGAAAAAAAAAAGACAAAAGTGCCAATCATCGCCGCGGGAACGGCACCGGCGAAGGCTAGTAAAACGGACAAGGCCTCCGAAATTATGGGAAAGAAAGTTGAAAAGCTTTGCGTATGCCCAAGCAAACTGGTCAGCCGTCGTCTGGATTATTCCGGGAATGCGAAAAACGAGCGGCAAACCAAAAAACGCAAAAAAACGCCGTCCCTGCAAAGGCCTTACTAGAGATGGAGGGAAAAAGGGGTTAGGGGAGGAGCTGAAAAGTCCTATAACGCCTGTGGACTCCGACCAGCTGGGGCTCAGGGCACGGCGAAAGATCGAAATTCCCAAACGTAGAAAATCGATCGTCCCTGGTGCTTCAGGCGGACAGTAGCACGAAAAAAAATTCGCAAGACCGAGAACGAGGGGGAGAAAATAGAAGTTTGAACCGAAAGCATGCTCCCGGGGGAGGTTGATTTAGTTTTCCCAAATCGGAAAGGAAAACACAAACAAAGAAGGAAAAAGGGCGACTTCGATGTGACCAGCCAATTACCAACCCCAAAAGGGGACCAGTAGATCCAAAAAACACAGCGACCTCGCGTAGGTTTCCCTCCGGGAAAGTCCTGCACAGACCTGCAAGGGGCGACGAGAACCTCAGGGAAGATAGAAAGGTCAAAAACAGGCGTCGCCGCAAACACTTAGAACGGGAAAAACGAGTCAAAAGTCAAAAAAATCGAAAAGGTACGCAATTACCTGAAAAACTCGTTGATTGGGTCCTAAAAAAACTACCTGGGAAAAAATCCGGAGTGAGAGCACGCTAAAGCAGTGCTGGAGGGCCGGTCCACTCTCGAGGGGGGGAAAAAAAAAGAAGAGCAATAAAACCTGGGGGGGACGGCCGGGCCGGGGGGGTTTTCGGTAAAAAAACGTGCCACGGCTACGCCGGGGCATCCTGGAAAAAAAAGTGGGTAAGAGGAAGAGTGGAAGAGGGGGGGGGACAAGACGAAAATTGAAAAAAAGGTTCTAGGAGATATCTGGCCCAGACACTCCTTGAAAAGAAAGGCCTACCGAAAAAAAAGAAATCAAAAGAAAAGGGGGGGGGCGAAACAGGGCGAGGCCCCTTGCCCTTTCTACACCTGATTTCTCCCGCACAAAAGGCAGACAGAGTAAGGGAGTAGAGGGAAAGGCAATCCTCTCGTTAAGATGGTACTTTTCGTGAAAAAACAGGGGACAGTCAAAAAAATGCCAAAAAAAAAAAAGAAAAGGGAGCGTCAAAAAGTTCTCCCGCCCTCTGGGGAAAACAAGAAAACCGGGGCAAACGGGGGAGAAGAGAGAGAATCGCTTCCTAATGCCCGGGGAAACCTGACGAGTACAGGAAAACGGCGGGGGGGGGTCGCATAGAGGGAAGCACTCAACAGCGGGCCTTACGAGGAAAAGGGGGAAGAAGGATGCAAAGTCGGCGAACCCGGAAAGAACTAAGATTTGGGAGGCGGGGATACAAAAAGAACCCAAAGTCTAACAACTTATAGTCTTGTGTCGATGGCGAAAGAAACGACCTCGGGGAAAAAAAAAAAAAAAAAAAACGGTAGTGCTACTGGGGAGCCGTGAAGCTCCAATAACGTCGCCTGGTAGATTCTGTTGGGAAAAAGAGCGAAAACGAAGGTCTGGGGGGGAAAAAGATACGCATCCCGTCAAGTTCCCCGCAATAAAGAGTTGGCGGGAAAAAGATTCGGAATCGAAAAAAAGAAAAGGCAAAAGCTATCTGTCTCGCAGATGTATGGGGGTTTTAACTTCCTAAAAAAAAAAAAAAAGCAGAGGGAAGCGGGACTTATAAAAAAAAAAGGGGGATCAGTCCCCTCAGGTTTTTGTGGATCAGGGAAAAACTGCCAAAAAGAAAATTGTGGTGTGAAATCCAAGAAGAAAAAAAAAAAGACGTAAGAGGAGACGGTCAGTAAGCCAAAAAAAACCTGCTATCCGGAAACTTAAGTGGAAACTGTGGAGAAAATCCCATAGGAATTAAAGGGGAAGGTACTATGGGTGGGAAAAAACACGAGGGAAGACTTGTTCTATCTATGCTGCTAAATAAACTGCCAGTTCCGACGGCTTTGCAAAACACGCTCTCCGAAAAAGCAAAACAAAAAAGGCTAACAAAAATGCATGAGGAAAAACTTTACCTCTCCTCATATCGGAAATGCAAAGTGCGAAAAACGCTACAAAAAAAAAAAAACTTAAAAAGAGTAGTCAGCCCCTGGGGGGGGGACATCAGGTCCGTCAAAAACGCAGGACAGGGGGGAAAAAGAACGGGCCAAAATTGGCTAAATGTCAGGGTCCAAAAAAGGCGCACGGGCTCAACGAGAATAATCAGATAAAAAAAAAAGGATGAAGGGGGCAGCAGCAGACGTTGCCTGCGGGGCCGGGAGGAACGGGGGAGCGAACGGAAAAAAACTCAAAAAGACGGAATAAAGAAACAACCAGTAGCAAAAAAATCCCCCTGAGAACGTAATGAAAAAAGGACCACGCCGTGGCAAGAGGTAGGGACGCAAAAGAGGATCCAAAGAACCCGTTTTCTGTATAAGACCTGAAAAGTACGGAAAGATAGATAGGCAAAGCTAGGAAGTCGAAAGACCCAGAGAAGCCAAAAGAACTGGAAATTCTGGAAATCGTCAGGAAAAACTTCATGTGGGGGGATCGTACGCAGGCCACCCTTCGGGACCAATGACACGGGGGGGGCGAAAGAGCCAAGGTCACATCCTAAACATTAAGGGGAAAGATCAGCTGAGCAGTACAAAGGGGGGCATCAAAGGGAAAAAATCGGGGAATAAAGGGGACACCTGGAAGGGTCCTCTCCTACTTCAGAAGGGGAACACTGCGATTTAGAGCAAACCCTCGCTCACGTGGGTTGTAAAAAAAAAAAGAAGGGGCAGTGGGATCTATGTCTCCGGATCCGACGAAAGAGAAGTCGAAAACTTGCCACACCTTAACTAAAAAAAAAAAATATATTCAATAAACGCAGTATCTGCGCTCCCTGGACCTCGTGTGCGAAAGATCACAGGATCACGGAAGAAAAATCGAAAAGGGGGGGGAAGCAAAAACTACCTGTGGGAGCTTCAAAACTCCGCACGAGCGCCGGTGGAAGGAAAGCCAAAAAAAAGCTAAAAAAGGGAAGGGGCGTCTAAGGCATCAGCACCAGACCTGTCAGCCGAACTTGCAACTGCACGGAAAAATCCCGACGTCCAAACAAGGGGGGAGGGAACTACTCGACGCACGATACCAGGAGAATTGTCCGGAGGGGAAGGGCTGGAAGGGGGTACTACCAAAGCAGAACCCTCAAAAGAGCACCGGAAGGGGGGGCTCGGGGAGTGATCCTGGGAATGCGCGGGCGCGGAGAAATTATGTGAGGGAGCGAACCGTATTAGACGACTGCCTGGGTCGGTGTCAAAAAACAGAGTCGGAAAGGAAGGGAATCAAGGAAAAGCGCGGATGAGAAAAAAACGGCCGAAGGTAGCGTTACGAATCACGCCGAGCACCAAATCTCTGCCCGGCGCTCAATCGTCTCGTCAAAAGTCCTCGGAGGGGAACAGAGCCGGGGGAGAGGGAAAGACAGGGAAAAAGATCTCAAAAAGGAGAGGGGGAAAGGTGGAAACCGTGCGTCCCTCCAACACCAAAAAACTAGCCGAGAAGGAAACTCAGACGAGGGAGTACAAAAAAAGCTAAAAGAGGGGGACGGGCCTGTGGGGAGATTACCTTAACGCGAAAAATGTCCGTGTCACGTACGACCGACGCGCAATTTATTCACCGGGCCAAAAAAGACTACGAAAAAAACCCGAGGACTACGGGCGCAAAACCTCCCCTAAGGGAACGGACCGCGCGACGACATCAAAACAAAATCGACCTTCCGGCAGTTTCCTTGCCCTGAGGGGGACAGTGAGTTCGGGAGCCATAGAAGCAGGAAAGAAAACCCCAGAGGCTTTAGAAAAGAATTGATCGGGAGTGTCCTTTGGGGGCGAACGAAGCCTGATCGGCGGGGGGTGAAAGGGACGTGGTCCAACTCAATCCGGGAAACTGGTCGGGGGGTGGGGAGGAAAAAGCCGACAAAAGGAAATGGTGAGGGGAGTGAAGAAGGAAAGGCAGGAAAAAATTGGAAAGGCGGCTTAAAACCGAACCCAGTTTCACGGCCGTGGGTTCGAGAGCAGGGGGAAACTCAAAGGACCGAACCATCGCAGGTTCGACTCAGCAGTAGGAACCGGGCAGGGGAAAACCATCAAAGCTCAGAAGAAGGTCGTCGCACTCCTCCAGAGAAAAGGGTAAGGGGGGAAAAGCAACTCCGAGACGTCTAGTAACTGAGGCCTCCAGCAAAAAGAAAGAGACAATAATAGGACCTTGCGCCCGTGGAAAATTGGATCGAAGGTGCTTAGGGACCAGCCAAGAAGATAAAGAGCCTTCTGTGTTTGTTCAAAGTCAATAAGGGTTACCTTGTTTGTGTCTGTGACGTGGAAAAATGGATCTTCTGAAGCAAAGAAGGGAATCAGCGATATTGCATGACCTTGGGGGAAAAAAAAATCCTGGTCACTTACCAGCCATCAAAACCCCCAATGAGGGGGTTACACTCCGGTGTTGGGGAATTCTCCAAGAAGATGGAAAGGAGGTCCTAGAAAGAAGGAACCTCCCGGATCATTTTCTCGAAGGGGGGACACTCCCGAAAAAAAAGCTCCTTTCAAATGCAGAAGGGGAAAAATTCATAGGGAAAAAGGAAGCACTAAAAAAGGGAAAAAAGGCTGGTCGAACAGAGGGACCTGCGGCGTTGCGTAAGCAGGAAAAAAATTTCGGACTGGGGGGACTCTTGAAAAAATTTACAAACGCTGGGCTGCTTCTCTTGGGGACGTTTCGCGAGCTTGAAATAAGGAAGGAAAGGGAAAAAAGCCTTCACCGCCTCAACCTGCAGAAACCGATTCCTGAAAAAAAAAAATACTACGGGGGAAAACTCAAGTGTGGGATTCGGGGTGAGCACTGTTCCCCGAAGCGTCACCCGCTGGGGTTACGGTCGGCGCCCGATGAACGGCAAAAAGGGCAATCACTCAAAAGGGATAAAACGCCCCCTGCCAATTATAAAAAAAAAAGACCTAAAGAAAAAAAATCAAGTGTGCAAAAAGGGCAATCCAGACTGGAAAAGGAAAGCCGAGAACGGGTCTAACCGCAACCTCCTGCAAAAAAAAGAAGCCCCGTAAAAGCGGAGGTCTCTCTCCGCGGGCTCGGGATCACTCAAAGAAGACCTGCAGATCGGGTCAAACCAGGGGCGTCAAGAAGGGAACGCTCTTTCTAGTGGCCGGGGAAAAAGATTCCGCAAGGTCCGAGGGAAAAGGGGGGAAAAAAAAAGCCAGCAAAGCCTTCCTCCGATCGTATAAGTTGAGGCCCAGGAAAGAGGGGGGAAAAAAAGAGGGGGGGCGGGTCCAGAAGCTTTGTCCTACACAAAACACCCATTGGCTCGGGAGAGAACCCGAAGAAGGGGCGGGACACCTCGACGCGCCGGAGGGTAGGGAGATAGACCAAGAGATAGCCTCGGGCATGGGGGGGGGGGATGGATGGAAACCGTCTAGGAAGGGCGGGGAGAGGGGGCGTGGAGGATCAAAAGGCTAGGAGGGAGTGGAGGATAAGTGGAGTCCCCAGATTGCTTTATCCGTCTCCTTCACGCTGAAGAGGTGTTTCTAGAATAGTGGGGGGGGGGGGAAGAAAATGGTAGGTGCTTATAGACGGGAGGGAATCCTCAAAGAACCAGGAAGGGGGAGGACTCAACACTGACGCATCTGGAGGTTATCCTAGAGACTCTGGGTGGGTCGGGGATGAAAACTCAACATTAAGAAAAAAATTTGAAAGGCTCGTGCGTGTACTTCAGAAATCAACCGAAGAAGATGGTTCTTAAAGTAAACCTCCATGAGTACATAAGCGTTCCAAAAAGGGGGAGAATTCACCGGCCAGAAAAAAAAGGAGACATAAAAGAAAAAACCTGTCAACGTTGCCCGCGATAGAATCCAGTACTACGAGCGGGGTCGAGAAAAGGGGGAAAGAAAAAATAACCACCTATCTGGGCCATAGAAATCAACCGAGGGGGGGAGAATTCCGAAAAAAAACGCGTTGTCCCCAAGGCCCGAAACTAAAAGCCGCCTTGAGGGCTCCGCCGAGAAGATGGGGAAAAAACTTCTAGTTCGGCCAATAAGAAGCCCGGAGGCAAAATCACCCCTTCTATTTCTCCTCATCGTAAGCAGGGTGAAACCCGATCACCTGGCGGGCGAACTTTGTCTCTTTTGCAAAGCTAAAGGGGCAATATGGGAACCTTGCAGGAACTTGTCCCGTACCGCTTCCAAAGGTTTCCCTGCAAAGGACAAGGCAAAAAAAGGTGACATCCATTGGGATCTTTACGGCGTGCAAAAAAGTCAATGCTCGGTAAAATTCCAAAGATCAAAAAAAAGAAGGGGGAAAAAAAAAAAAAGAGCTATTGAAGGGAAGCAGGATGACTGCCTCTGGCAAACGCACGGAAAGGGGTCTGCTAGGAAAATTCATTCATCCGTGAAGAGCGGGGCTTACATGCGATCAGTCAGAACACAAAAAAAAAAAAAAAAAGGGTGACAAAGAAGACCGTGGAGCCCCGGCAAAGAACCCTGGAAAAGGTAAGAAGTCCGGAAAAAAAGGGGGTGCGCACGTTCAAAGGTCCGATGCGAAAAAAATAACGACAGGGGAGGGGGGCGGCACCAGGAATGATTACCTGTCTAGCAAAAGAAAACAGCGGTATCAACTAGCGTTTGTTGGGGTGGGGGCCCAAAAGTTTGTCCCGGGCTTCAAACGGAAGCTGGGTCTGTCCACACCCAGCCACGGAAACTGAAAAATTCATGACGCAAAAAAAGGCGCTCCCATGGTACCTCTTTGACTGAGGGCGTAAAAATGGGGCCAATCGCCTGCAATTGGCTCGAACAGGTAGGAGTCTGACCTGGGTTCGCAAATCACCTTTTCCAGGCCAAGGGAGATAACACTCAGGGCGTTCGCGCGGCGAGAGAGAAAGAGGCACAAAAGGGACCAGGAACAGGCGCTGGCCATCGAGACTTCGGAAGGGGACGAAAGGGGGTAGGGACGTAAACCAGAGTTAAAAAAAAAAAAAAATAGCCCACCACGAAAGCTGCAAAAACTCGTGAAAAAGGGGTAGGAACATCGAAGCGGGGGACAGAGCCAGCCATCTAACAAACAGTCGAAAAAAAACACGTCCATGCAAAAACGCGACCTCTTAAATACACAAATCACCAATCAAAACCTGCCACTCTTGCGTGAAAAAAAGTGAGAGCTAGAAGAGGGAAAGGCCGCTGGGGGGGACTGCGGTACCTCGACAAGAAAGTCTACTCTGAAAGTCCCCATCGTGAAGGACCGGGCAAGGAGCAGGGTTGAGAAGGGCCTAAAATCACTCAATTGCTCTTAGGAAGCTGGGCTCACAAGAAGTGGGAGAAAAAAGTGGGAGGGACATAAATTCTCCTTTCGAAAAAACGTCATACAACACTTTACCGTGAGAAAACTTACCATAAACCTTAAAGTTGCTCCCTTATAGAAATCGTGACTAAGTCAACTGGGATACCCTGAAAGGGACAATTCGGGAAAAAAAAAGTGCCGAGGTTCGATGATGCGAATGGCTCGGGTTTCAAGGGGGAAAATGGGTTACCATTCCGCTGCGCAGATAACTATGAGAACTTAAGTGGAAGAAAAGCTCGCAGCTCAACTGCAGAAAGAAACCCGGGCGGGCGCGTACCAAAAAAAAGTCAACGGAACAAGGGGGAAGCAGAATACCGCAAAAAAAAAGACCCGTTAAGCGACACGGCAGGCCTCAAAACTTCGAGTCCTCGTCTAAAAGGCAGCACCAAAAGAAACTTGCGAAAATAGAGGGGGGGAACGAGGAAGGGACTCTGCA